>VAPH01008548.1_pt1 | contig 48430 bp, 39 predicted proteins | sample 3393861 | NCBI WGS metagenome assembly VAPH01 (sample SAMN08290439, study PRJNA428436) | hydrothermal vent metagenome | isolation source: Deep-sea hydrothermal vent chimney | place: Atlantic Ocean: South-mid Altantic Ridge | reverse complement strand
TCATGCGATGGGAAGTTTAAAGGTGTCTCCCGGTGGCTCCGTCGCAGTACAGCACGACACCTATACAAACCTTTTGATTTTCTGGAACTTCAGCATACTATTAGTCAGCTTGAAGAAATGGTTAGATCCCAAAGCGAGTGTAACCGCCTGGAGGGCGAACTCAAGAACAAGAAGAGGGACTTTAATCTCTTTCAGGAGTTCGGCCACGCTCTGGCCTCTACGCTGGGTATGGATGATATTCTGCGTGTTATCATCACAAGGGCTCAGAAGATCACAGGTGCTGAGGTAAGCTTTCTTTTTCTTGCCGACGAAGAATCCGGCAATTTTGTCTGCAAACGTTTAAACGGCAAAAGCAAAAAGAAAGACATGAAACGGTTTTGTTTTAAGATGGGTGAAGGTGTTGCTGGCTGGGTGGCAAAACATGCTACTTCGGTGTTTGTGGAGGATGTTTCCAAAGATAAGCGGTTTGTGTTCAGTTCCGACCTTGCCCCGTTTTATAAAGGCCGAAGTTTAATGTCTATTCCTATAAAGAGCGAAGAGAAGGTTATAGGAATACTGGAAGTTGTAAGCGGAACCGGAGCAGGACATTTTACCAGTCTGGAGATGGACACCTTTATGAAGCTTGTGGATCATGCGACCCTGGCAATAGAAAAGGCGACCCTTTATGAAAAGACAGCAGAGATGGCTGTCACCGACGACCTTACAAATCTGTTCAATCTACGGTACCTTAAGAGTGTCCTGGAGACGGAGATAGAAAGGGGACAGCGTTACGGAGTTGTTGTCTCGGCCATTTTTATGGATCTTGATCATTTCAAGAACGTAAATGACATTCATGGCCACCTGGTGGGCAGCAAGGTACTGGTTGAGGTGGCCGAGATTCTGCTCAAAAATCTCAGATTGGTAGATATCGTAGCTCGCTATGGCGGGGATGAGTTTGTAATAGTTCTGCCTCAAACCTCCATGAATGCAACTCTAATTATAGCTGAGCGCCTTAGAAAGGCGATAGAAAAGGCTGTTTTTCTTAAGAAGGAGGGGCAGATGATAAAACTTACAGCAAGCTTTGGTGTTACCTCTTATCCAGAGGCGGCTCAGAGCAGGGAAGACCTGTTGAGATTGGCGGATGAGGCAATGTATGCGGCTAAAGCCTCAAACAGAAATGCCGTCTATGCGATGAGGTCCTAATGGCGCTTTTTAACTATGCATCCAAGGAAATAACTCTTAAGGTTGTCTACTACGGTCCCGGCCTGTCAGGTAAAACCACAAACCTTCAGTATCTACACGCACATCTGTCTCAGGCAAAGCAGAGCAAGCTTCTCTCTCTTGCTACAGAGACCGACCGGACTTTGTTCTTTGATTTTCTTCCAATGGATCTGGGCACTGTCGGAGGGTTCAAGGTGAAGTTTCAGCTTTATACGGTGCCTGGACAGATAAGATATGACGCGACCCGCAAGCTGGTTCTTAAGGGTGCTGATGCTGTTGTATTTGTGGCTGATTCCCAGCGTGAGATGCTGGACTCTAACCTGGTGAGTTACGAAAACATGAAGGATAACCTTGTTGTTAACAACCTTGATCCGAAAACGGTTCTGCTGATTTTGCAGTACAACAAGCGTGACATGCCGGATATCATGTCTGTAGAAGAGATGAATAAGGCCATAAACGAGAGAAATGCTCCTTATTTCGAGGCTATTGCAGTCAGAGGGGAAGGAGTTCAGGATACTTTTAATGGTATGAAAAAATTGCTTGTCCAGGATGTAACTCGTAGACAGAAGATGTATGAAGGTGGTGGCACTATAGGCCGTGGAAAGGTTATTTCGACAAAAGTAGGGCCTGCCAGAATGGCGGTAAGATCTGCGCAAAGGCCAGCGCCGTCTGCTGCTCCTCCCCCTCCAGGATCCGAGGCCGTATTTGGTGCGGAGAGCTTTCAGCCTCCTACGATTAATATGGAAACCTTTGGGGCGTCGCAGGGTGTGGGATCTGGTGAAAGAACAAAACCTTCTGACGAGTGGCTTTGGACTCCAAAGCCCGGCACAACAGGCGCCACTACTGGCGCTGCTGCGTCCAGCAATGACATTGCGCCTCTAGTAAGGGCGCTTACGACCTATATGGAAGAAAGTCGCCATAGAGATAACCAGATGTTAAGTGTGCTGAAAGAAATAAGGGACGGATTAAAGAATAGTGAATGATGAATAGTGAAAATGTTGGTTTTTACTCTGGCTTCCGACTTATGCTTTTATAGTTTTTCCAGTGTTCGTATCAGAGCTTCTGCTTTTTTTAGCGTTTCGTGGTGTTCGCGAAGCGGGTCTGAATCGGCAACTATTCCGGCTCCGGCTTGTACGTAGGCAAACCCGTCCTTCATAACAAAAGTCCTTATAACAATATTCAGATCCATCCTTCCGTCGAATCCCAAGTATCCAATTGATCCTGTGTAGGGTCCTCTGCGCACAGGTTCAAGCTCGTCGATTATCTCCATACACCTTACCTTGGGCACACCGGTTATTGTGCCGCCTGGAAAGACAGCCTGGACTATGTCCAACATGTCTTTATCCGGAAGAATTCTCCCACGGACGTTTGAAACAATGTGTATTACATGTGAGTAGTCTTCGGTCACCATGAGTTCATTTACCTCGACCGAGCCGTAATGTGCGATTTTACCGAGGTCATTTCTCTCAAGGTCTATAAGCATTATATGCTCGGCTCGTTCTTTCTTGTTTATCAGAAGCTCTGCACGCATTTTTCTGTCGCCTTCAGGGTCTGTCCCGCGGGGCCTCGTGCCTGCTATGGGTCGTGTTTCAGCCCATCCATTGTTTATTTGCACAAGTCTCTCGGGTGAGGAACTTGCAATCTGGTAGTCGCCCATGTCCATGAAGGCTGCAAACGGAGAGGGGTTTACTGAGCGAAGTATGAGATATATTTTCCAAGGATCAATATCTTCGATTCTTGCCCGGATTCTTTGTGAGAGGTTGGCCTGAAAGATGTCACCTGCTGTAATATACTCTTTGGTTCGAATCACCATGTCCTTGTATGCCGACTCTGACATCTCGTGTTCTATTTTGATTCTGCGCTCTCTGGATGAAAAGATGGGTATGGAGCCGCTTGAGGAGACTTTTTCAGATAGTTTCATAAGGCGATCGTATGCCGCATCATAATATTCCTCTGCCATCTTTAAATTGATCTGGCCCGGATTGAAATGTGGTTTTTGTGAGCCTTCAGACTTGTTGCCACGAACATCAATTGATACATGCCTCGGCCCAGGTAGCACAGAGACGAGTGTTTTGCCTAAGACATGGTCTACGGTGATTATGCTGTCTGTGAATAAAAAATGTGCGTCAGGGATTTCTAGGTCGTCAACTGCGGTTTTTGGCAGTCTTTCAAGGTATTGAACAAAATCATAGCTCAAAAGACCGATGACTCCGCCGGTGAAAGGAATCCCTTCCCAGGGTTGTACTTTAAAGGCGGTTACCATTTTGCGAAGCTTTTCAAGAGGCATGCCGCGGCAGGATATGGATTTGCCGTCATGGCTTCTTAAGCTGATGTTATTGTCTTTTGCCCGCAATACAAGGTATGGATCAACAGCGATTATCGAATAACGCGCAAGGTGGTTTGGCCCTTTTACGCTTTCAAGGAGGACAGTATTTTGGGCTCGAAGCGAGGAATATACCGCTGCCGGATCGGTGCAGGGGAGTTCTTTTACAAGGGGAGTAAGTATACCGCAGGCAAGGCCTGCTGAGAAATTATCTTTTGATATTGGAATCAGAGACATGAAATATCGAGTTTTTACAAAAATTTACTTTGACAGATCAAGTCTTATTTTTGTAAATTAAGAGGCTCGGGGCGTAGCGCAGCCTGGTAGCGCACCTGCTTTGGGAGCAGGGAGTCGGAGGTTCAAATCCTCTCGCCCCGACCATTTTTACGCATTTATCAAGTTTTCTACAAGAAAAACAACCTTATTTTTACATGCGCCTGTAGCTCAGTTGGATAGAGCAGCTGCCTTCTAAGCAGCGGGCCGGGGGTTCGAATCCCTCCAGGCGTACCATCCTTACAAATCTTTTTTGCGCATTTCGTATCAAGATTTTAGCACATCTCTTTGTGGTAAATCGCAATTTGGATTTACGGTAACTTTGTTTTAATTTACATATAGGTTGCTCAAATAGCACCAGGGGTATCTAAGCTTAATCCGAGCTTTTTGGATCGGATAGTTGAATATTGTCCAGATAAATAATCTGTGGCTCTTGTAATGACACAACAAAAAGACCTATTCCACGTATTTGACGAGGATCCATGTTGCGATTTTTTGGCGCGGAGATTACATCTTTTAAGTTAATTTTAATATTGTTCCAGCCTTGTTTCAGTAAAAAACGTTGATTGAATCGATCATTATATTGTTGTTTGCCTTGTGTATGTTGCATATCGTGAACACGACAAACAATCCATAAGGATTTTGCATGAGGCAGATAAAGGCTTATCTGTAGAGTTTTATAATCGTACCAATTACCCGGGAAATATTTCAGACCGATACCCGAGTACTTCTCAGTTGTCAGTGAAACTTCCAGAATATGGCTACTGGATAATGAAGGAATATGTTTGATTGCAAGTTTCGCCTTGCCCTCAAATCGATCCTTTTCAAATGGAGTTTCAAAATCTGAAAGAACCGGGAATTGTTGCCTGGCAATGATTTCGTCAGCCAGGCTTATTGTTAGTGGTAAAAGTTGTATTAAAACAAGAATAATGGCAATAGCTTTTAATAAGTTTTTCTTCCTATTGGTGATTATATTTGAATAAATAGGAAGAAATACGAGCATCATAAAACTGCCTGTGAGATCCCGAAAAACATCACCCATGTCCGGGGTACGTTCTGTACCATATTGTAAAATCTCGATTAAAATACCAAAAAACAGACTGATAAAAAGAATAGTCAACCACTGTTTGGGTACCGATTGTTGCCTGATTAACATCCATTTGCTTAGTAACCATGTTACAAGTGCAAAGTAAAAAATGTGTCCCAAGTTCCAGAATTCTTTGAAGGATCGTGATGATTCATAATCTGGACCGCCCCAAAACAATAATAGGGTGCCTGCTATCAGCATAAGATACCTTATGGTGTCAGGTCTTGACATTTGACATTAAATATGAAGTTGTGTAGAGTTCAGCTATGGGAAGACCCTTAAGAATAGAATACCCTTGTGCTTTATATCATATAACAAGTCGAGGGAATGAAAAGAGGAATATTTTTTTTGATGATTTGGATAGAATAAAATTCCTCGGAATTCTAGAAGAATATCACAATCGTTACGGTATTCTTATTCATAGTTATGCACTGATGAATAACCACTATCATTTGTTGATGGAAACTCCTCTGGGCAACCTTTTAAAGGTGATGCAGGGGCTAAACGGAGCGTATACGGGATATTTCAATCGTAGACATAATCGTTTTGGTCACCTGTTTCAAGGAAGATATAAGGGGATTCTTGTTGATAAAGAGTCTTACCTTTTGGAGCTTAGCAGGTATGTGCATTTAAATCCCGTAAGAGCTAACATCGTCAAAAATCCGACTGAATATAAATGGAGTAGTTGTTCGGGGTTTTTTGGGAAAAACAGAGAAGTCAAATGGGTTGAATATGCATGGATACTATCATTGTTTGGTCGGAATAAGGAGGATGCCAGAAAGGAATACTGGAAGTTTTTGCATGAAGAAATGCTGGAGGAAGTAGAGTCCCCACTTAATAAACTGTATGGGCAAATAATACTTGGAACAACGGAATTTATCGAAAAAACAAAGAATTTTTTAACAGCGGAGTCGATAAGTCGGGAAATAGTAGAAAGAAAGCGGCTTAAGGACTATCCAAAACCTGAGGATGTGATAAAAGCAGTTTCTTCCGTTTTTTGCGTGTCAGAAGAATCACTCAAAAGAAAATGTAGTCGGGATAACAGGGCCAGGAAAGTTGCGATTTATTTGATTAAGCGATATTCCGGTTTAGGCAATCAGGAAATAGGTGATTGGTTTGGCGGAATGCATTATAGTTCGGTGAGCAAGTTGTCGTCAAGGCTTGAGGAGACAATGGCAAGCGACGAAAATTTATCTGAACTTGTCAAAGAGGTTATGTCAAATGTCAAGACCTGACACCGCTCCGTCATTGGCGGTTTCGGTAGTTAGCTACACACCGTGTTTGTCAGAAATTCAGGATACACTTGAGAGCTTGGCGCATGCTGTTGAATTTGCAAGGGAAAGAGGAACTCTGGAAGCAACAGAGCTGTTGATTGTGGACAATGGTCCGGGAGCTGGTTGGAAGGGAAAGCTGGAGGCATTGTTGAATGACTTGGAACGTAAAGAACAATTTATATCGCTCCGTCTTTTTTCGGGCCATGGAAATGTTGGTTATGGAGCAGGCCATAATCTTGCGATAAATCAGTCAAACTCAGACTTTAATCTGGTTCTGAATCCTGATGTTCTTCTTGATAAAGATGCGATTTTAAAGGCGATGCATTTTATGTCTGCATCGCCGGAAGTTGGACTGATTACTCCTTTTGTTGCTGGTTCCGATGGCTCTCCACAATTTCTTTGCAAGCGATATCCGACGGTGCTTGATTTGGTATTACGTGGCTTTGCTCCGAAAAAAATCCAGCAGATATTCAGAAAGCGCCTTGAACTTTACGAAATGCGTGATGTTTGCTGTAATAATCATCCGGTATTAGACGTTCCTATTGTCAGCGGATGCTTTATGCTTTTTCACCGAAACTTCTGGGAAGAAGTAGGAGGGTTTTCCAAAAAATATTTTATGTATTTTGAGGACTTCGATTTTTCTCTTAGATTTGCAGAAGTCTCACGACTGGCGTACGTTCCATCTGTTCGTATCAGGCATTTCGGCGGAAATGCGGCGCAGAAAGGAAAAAGACATATCCTTATGTTTGTCCGTTCGGCATTGACGTTTTTTCATCTGCACGGTTGGAGATTGTGGTAGGCAGGGTTCTTGTTACAGGAGCCTCAGGATTTATCGGCAGAACACTCTGCCGACGATTGCATGAACAACAAGTAGCGGTTCGTGCCTTTTTGCATCGCGAGTGTGAAGGACCCTGGCAAGATGCCGTGTGTGCGGATATAGGTTCGGGTATCTTGCCGGAAAATGTTATGAAAGGTATAGACTCTGTGTTTCATCTTGCCGGAAAAGTCCATGCCTTGAGCGAAGGTTCCGTGGATGAGGCTGAGTACCACAGGATTAATGTAAAGGGTACTCGTGTGCTTCTTGAAGCAGCAGCAGCGGCAAGTGTAAAGAGGTTTGTATTTTTCAGCAGTGTCAAGGCAATGGGTGAAGGTGGTGAGGCAATGCTTGATGAGAGTTGCGATATTCCACCGGAAACGGCTTACGGTAGGTCCAAGCGGAAAGCTGAGGACCTTGTTTTAGTTGGAGGCTATGTACCGCATCCATGCGTACTTAGGCTGAGTATGGTCTATGGGGCCGGATCAAAGGGAAACCTGGTTAGAATGATCGAAGCAGTTATAAAACGCCGATTTCCGCCGTTGCCGCAAATGCACAACTGTCGCTCAATGACGCATGTGGATGATGTGGTACAGGCCGCCTTATTGGTGGCTGAAAAATCCGAAGCGACCGGCCAGGTTTATATTGTGACAGACGGCCAGATATATTCTACTAGACAGATATATGAGTGGATTTTAGAAGCGCTTGAACGTCCGGTTCCTTCGTGGAAAATTCCGCTTGTAATGCTGAGGTGGACAGCTAATATCGGGGATTTAGCAGGACAAATAAGAGGTCGACGGGTTGGATTCGATACAGATGCGCTAAATAAACTTATCGGATCTGCCTTCTACAGTTCAAGAAGTCTTGAACGAGAACTGGGATTTCTACCTGCGCGGAACCTGCGCGAAAGTCTGCCCGAAATAATACATTCAATGAAACTTTGAGACAGAAACTTTAAGGCAGTTAGTTTACATCCCCTGAGCTCCAGCGTATAATTATTAACTTTATAATGATACAAAACATAATTGTGATGATCTTGGCTGCCCTTCCTGCTTTTGCTATTTCCGCTTGGTTGACTAACTTACTTGTTTCTTCGCCTTCTTTGCAGCGAGTATTGGATATCCCTGGTAAGCGTTCCTTGCACAGCACTCCGGTTCCCAGAACCGGTGGTTTGGCCATATTAATTGCAATAGTCGTGGCCGGGACATGGGTCTCGAATGTTATAAAACCGGATAAGCATCTGGGATGGCTTCTCGTTGCAATGCTGCTTATAGCTACTGTTTCTTTTTTAGATGATTGTTTCAGGTTGGGTGCAGGGTACCGTATTATTGTACATGCGATTGCCGCTGGCCTGTTGTTATTGGGTGGTTTCTCATTTGTAGTTTTTGAGATGCCTGGTTTGCTTTGGACCTGGCCTTACAGCTTTGGACAGGTTTTTACACTCCTCTTTGTAGTCTGGATGCTGAATCTTTACAATTTTATGGACGGTATGGATGGCCTTGCAGGCGGAATGGCGGTGTTTGGTTTTGGCGTATTTGCTATTGTCGCCTGGCAAGCTGATAATGTTTTATTCTCGGCTCTTAGTTTTGCGATCAGTGCATCAGCTTCAGGTTTTCTTCTATTCAACTTCCCGCCTGCAAAGATTTTTATGGGTGATGTTGGTTCATCGACACTCGGCTTTCTTGCGGCTGTCTTTGCATTATGGGGCAGTATGGAGGGCATGATTCCTTTTTGGGCTTCGGCACTTCTTTTCTCGCCTTTCATAGTCGATGCCACTGTTACTCTGTTACGCCGCCTTATCCAGGGCAGGCGGGTCTGGGAGCCGCACAAAACTCATTATTATCAGCGTTTGGTTCAGCTAGGCTGGGGCCATCGCAGGACTGTTTTATGGGCCTATTGTTTGATGGCTGGGTGTGCTGTATCTACCTTGTTGGCTCTGAAGTTACCGGTGGCTTTTCAATGGTCGATTATTGGTTTCTGGTGCATTTTTTATGTCATTCTGATGGCATTTGTTCATAGGCTGGAACTGGAAGTCAGAACAAGTCGGCAAACATAAATTTATAAATGGCGATCATACTTGATTTTATACAACCGCTGGCATAAACTCTTTTATAATGATACAGATGAAAAAGACACCGTTTAACCGTGGCGCGTTTTTTATTTTGTTGGACATTGTTCTGCTTTCCATGTCTGTCTGCATGGCATTTCTTCTTAGATTTGGAAGCTCTATTCCAGAGCCGTATCTTTCGATGCTTCTGCCTACCGTTATTTTGTTTGTTTTGCTCAAGGTTTCTGTATTCGCTTTAACCAGGGTTTACAAGATGAGTTGGTCGTACTTCGGCATGTACGAGATGTGGAATATTGTAAAGGCTTTGGGTTTTGCCTTCTGCGCGCTTACAGGACTTTCGTTTATTTTACGTGATTTTTCATTTTTTCACGGGCTGCCGAGGTCAATATTTTTTATCGATTTTGTTTGCTCTCTCTTTCTTGTCAGTGGACTAAGAATTTCCAAACGGTTTTATCTAAATATACTTAAGGGCGTTACTGTTAGTGGCTGCAAACGTGCCTTAGTGGTCGGCGCTGGGAATGCCGGAGAACAGATCGTACGTGATATGAAGCGCAACCCCAATTCCGCATATCGCCCTGTAGGATTTATTGATGACAATCCTCATAAGGCGAATTTATACATACATGGGGTCAAGGTCTTTGGAGGTCGACGTATGATTCCGGAAGTTGTGCGCCGGATGGATGTCGAGGTGATAATAATTGCCATGCCTTCGGTTTTTTCAAAAGAGGTGCGCGATATTCTGATCCATGTAAGAGAGGCAGGTATAACAGATGTCAAGACAATTCCCGGTCTGGACGAAATTCTACATGGCAAGGTTACGTTGTCTGATATCAAAAGGGTCAGAATTGAGGACATTCTCGGTCGCGAGCAGGCAGTGGTGAATCAGGGTATGATTGCAGGCAGTCTTAATGGAAAACGAATTCTGGTCACTGGTGCAGGTGGATCCATTGGTATGGAGGTTATCCGGCAGGTGCTTAGCTTTCGTCCGGAAAGGGTAATTGCTCTAGATATTGACGAAACTGAACTTTTTCATATAGAACAAGAGGTTAAGGAAGGTGTTGAAGATGTAAAACTCTGTCCTGTAGTGGGTGATGTTCGTGACTCTGCAAAGATGAGGTGGGTGTTTGCCAATCATCTACCCCATGTTGTTTTCCATGCTGCCGCTTACAAACATGTGCCGATCATGGAAGAGTTTCCCGAAGAGGCTGTCAAGACAAATATTCTGGGTACAAAAATGGTAGCAGACATGGCTATGGAGTTTTGTGCAGAGCGGTTTGTGATGGTTTCCACGGATAAGGCTGTTCGTCCCGCCAATGTTATGGGCGCCACAAAACGTGTTGCAGAAAAGATCGTGAAAGAGTTAAACAGGATGGAAAGTACCCGCTTTATATCTGTGCGCTTTGGTAATGTCGTTGGAAGCCGTGGAAGCGTGATTCCGACATTTCAGAGACAGATAAGACAGGGAGGGCCTATAACTATTACTCATGCAGAGATGACCCGTTACTTTATGTCCATTCCTGAAGCTGTAACTCTGATACTTCAAGCTGGCGCTATGGGCAGTGGAGGAGAGGTCTTCGTGTTGGATATGGGGAATCCTATAAAAATTGTCGATGTTGCAAAAGAGATGATTCGGCTTCACGGTCTGAAGCCCGAGATTGATATCCCTATTGTTTATTCCGGTATTCGTCCCGGTGAAAAAATGTATGAAGAGCTTCTGACAGCCAAGGAAGACCTTGAGCCGACCACACATTCCAAGATATTCAAAGCTAAGGATCATGCATGTTATGACGATATACAGGAAAAACTTCCCCTGCTTGAGGACTTGATCGCAAATCCTGATCCCAGCATATTACGCGCCTATTTGAAGGAATTGGTAACTAGCTATAGTCCTGGTGAAATATACCCTTCAGACAGGCCGGTACTTTAAAGGCCTGCTGTTATATCTTTATCTATCTTTTCATCTTTATTTTCTTCGTGTTACAGCCTACGGTTGTATACTCCTTGAAATAGGAGTATTATATAGTTATAAGGATTTTCAATTACCAATCAGCATCTGCGAGTTAAAACTCTAAATGTAGTTTACTGTAAGTTCTTAAACCTGGCTGGTGTTCCAGGTTTTTTGTTTTTTAATAATTAGTTTATAGCGAGCGGATTTAACACAATGATTACTATCAGTAACTCACGGGAGATATCCTTATATCTCAATCATCCGCCCTCAATACCTCAGCGCAACAAAAGGTCGCCGGAAATTGGTGAAAATGTTGAAGTTGCAGGAAAGGGTGTTATGGAGGGGGATAGTCTTAGCCTCTCTCAAGCTCCAGGCGGATCAAACCAAAGCTACCCCAGAGTTATTAGCAAAAGTTTATCTCCATCTCCAGGCTATCTGCTGGCTTACAATAACAGAGGCGAAGGTGTCACTGCGTTATCCAGGCATAGTGTCGGAAAAGGGGGAGTGGATTTTTATGTTTAAACCCTTTAAATCCGAGTCCGGGACTTAGCTCTTTTTCAAGATGCCACTGATACCATTTGGGGTGAATCAGCCTGGAAGACCTCGACGGTACATATTTTACGTTTAGAAATTCCGAGAAAGGTGTAACGTTCCGGTGTATTTATGATTTCGGCCTCCTTGATGCTCAGAAATAACCGGTCATCATTAACTATATCCATTGGCATCTCACCGTTGTTAGGCACAAAGAGATGCCCTTGGATTTCTGAATTCATGGTCTTGACCCGAATCTTATAGAATTTACCCGCTACCTTGTTTGCCGCTATAAGAGGTGTTTCTTCCAGCACTTGGACATAATCTATATGTTCCTTATTGATAATAAACTCAGAGTTTTTCTGAATAGACTCGTAGGAACTTACGTTTTTTATTTTCAGAAATGGTTTTCTGTCGTTTAAAAGATCAGACATTCGGTCCATATTTTCGGGTAGCTGAACATGGCCTATATACTTATTGCCATCTACACTGACACGAAGTTTTATAATCCGTCTTTTTACAGAATCCATGAGATATTTCTCCTTAGATCGTATTACAGGTCTTGTCTACAAAATATACCGGCTCAGGTCTTTATCTTCGACTATATCATTTAGAACATTTTCAACATGAGCAGAGTCTATAGACACTTTTGTTCCAGCCATCTCCGGAGCATCGAATGAGACATCCTCAAGCAGTCGTTCCAGTACGGTGTGAAGTCTTCGAGCCCCGATATTTTCGGTTTGCTCGTTTACTAGTTCTGAAATCTGAGCGATCTTTTCTATAGCATCATGCCCGAAAGATAGGGTTACTGATTCGGTTGCAAGCAGGGCAATATACTGTTTAATTAATGCATTACGGGGTTCTGTAAGAATACGTACGAATTCATCCTTGCCAAGCGAGTCAAGCTCTACACGTATAGGAAATCGTCCCTGTAGTTCGGGTATGAGATCCGAAGGTTTAGAGACATGGAAGGCACCTGCTGCTATAAACAGAATGTGGTCTGTATGCACGGGGCCGTATTTTGTAGATATTGTTGATCCCTCTACAATAGGCAGAAGGTCCCTCTGAACCCCTTCCCGCGAAATGTCAGGCCCTTGCCCTGATGCCTTACTGGCGACCTTATCCACTTCATCAATAAATACAATACCGGTCTGCTCAGTCCTGGTGATAGCCTCCTGAGTGACTTTTTCGATATCTATCATCCTGGATGCTTCATCCTGGGTAAGAAGGCGAAGCGCTTCCGGAACCTTTACCTTCCGGTGCTTTTTTTTCTCGGGAAGCATGCTGCCGAGCATCTCTTTCAGATTCTTTTCCAGGTCTTCCATGCCTATGTTGGAAACCACACCAAAAGGCATGATTTTTTCTTTTATCTTAATGTCAACATAGCGGGTATCAAGTTTTCCCTGACGCAGTAATTCCCTAAGCTTTTCACGTGTTTCTACTGCTGCTGAGGTTGACGTTTCTCCATTTTCCGGCACACTTGCTGTAGGAGAGGCTGTCGAAGTTCTTGGTTTTGGAAGCAGAAGGTCCAGCAGTCTTTCTTCTGCCTGACCCTTTGCTTTTTCGTTAACTTGTTCAAATAATTCCGACTTTATCATGTTCACAGCCAGTTCTGTTAGGTCTCGTATCATTGATTCCACGTCACGTCCCACGTAGCCGACCTCGGTGAACTTAGATGCCTCGACTTTTATAAACGGAGCGTTTGTGAGACGAGCCAGACGCCTGGCTATTTCTGTCTTTCCGACTCCTGTTGGTCCGATCATAAGTATGTTTTTGGGCAGAACCTCGTCGCGAAGTTCATCAGATAGGCGTTGACGTCGCCAACGATTTCTAAGGGCAATCGCTACTGCCCTTTTAGCATCCCCCTGACCGATTATGTACTTATCAAGCTCTTCGACAATTTTTCTTGGTGTAAGATCATCCATCAAACAATTTCCTTTCATAATATATTATCAACTGAGCGACCATTTATGGTTGCTCCTACAGTTCCTCTACATGTATTTGTGTATTTGTGTAAATACATATGTTCGCCGCGACCTGTAGCGACTCTTTCACAATACTACCGGCATCAAGATCGGAATGCAGAAACAGTGCCTTGGCAGCTGCTTGGGCATATGCACCTCCTGAGCCTATCGCGGCTATCCCGTCCTCGGGATCAAGAACGTCGCCAGTTCCTGATATGATAAGGGTATGTTCCTTGTCGGCCACAATCAGCAGAGCTTCAAGCCGACGGAGCATGCGGTCTGTGCGCCAATCCTTTGCAAGTTCCACAGCCGCTCTTGTAAGGTTGCCGTGATAGCTTTCAAGTTTAGCTTCAAATTTTTCAAACAAAGTGAAGGCATCGGCTGTAGCGCCGGCAAAACCAGCCAGTACTTTGTCGTTGTACATTCGGCGTACTTTTTTTGCATTATGCTTCATAACGGTTTGTCCAAGAGTTACCTGGCCGTCACCGCCCAGGGCCACCTTGTCGCCGCGTCGAACACTAATTACGGTAGTTGCGTGAAACATAAACTTAACTCTCCTTATATTCCTTATTCTTTCGATGCTCGTGGATGTGCCCGGTCGTAAACATCCATAAGATGCGCAACATCCAGATGCGTGTACACCTGAGTTGATGAAAGTGATGCATGCCCCAATAGCTCCTGAATAACCCTGAGGTCGGCTCCTGATTGAAGCATGTGGGAAGCAAAGCTGTGTCTGAGCATGTGTGGGCCGAGTCCGGCTTTCAGCAATACTTTCTGACCGTATTTTACAACTATACGCCTTATACCGCGATCGCTGAGCCTGGTTCCACGGTTATTTAAAAAAAGCGCATTGTCCAGCATTTTACTCCTCTGGTTTCTAAACGGCACATATTCCTTTAGACTTTTTACAGCTTTTTGCCCGACTGGCAGAATTCTCTCCTTACGTCCCTTGCCGCATACTCTTACCATGCATTCAGTTAAATTCAGATCTTCCATGTTCAGGCCCGACATCTCGGCCACCCTTAGGCCAGAGGAATAAAACAGCTCAAGTATCGCCTTATCGCGTCTGCAAAGAAAATCATCTCCTTCCGGCGCTTCCATAAGACTGAATACCTCGTCTACTGTAAGCGATCTCGGAAGATGCTTAGGTATTTTCGGGGAAGAGGTAAGCCGGGCTGGATTTTTTTTTACAATTCCTTCCCTGTGAAGATAGCTATAAAACGAGCGAACGGCTGAAAGCTTTCTTGATATAGAGGTTTTGCGTAATGCTCTCCTATTTAGAAATGCCAGGTAGCCGCGAATATCTATGTGATCGCAAATCTTCGGGTTTTTTTTTACAATTTGAAAAAACTCTTCCAGATCCGTCATGTAGGCCCGCAGTGTATGTTCAGAAACGTTCCTTTCCGACTTCAGGTATCGAATGAACAAAGCATAGTGGGTCATATTGGGTTTAGTTTATTTTGTTTTTTGTTTTTAAGTAACTTAGACAATATAACAAATAAAGCAAGTAAAACAAAAAAAACAAAATCAAAGTACTGCAAGAAACGCTTCCCAGGCTTTTAACGCTCTGACCGCGATGCATTCGTAGCGTTCCTTCTTATTTCTTATCTTTCTTCCAAGAGCAGGCAGAAGACCGAAGTTGATATTAGATGGCTGGAACCTTTCAGGTTTCGAAGCTGTAATATGCCCCACAAGTCCGCCATGCGCGGTTTCCTCAGGTGGAATTACAGGTTTATTCCCCTTTAACAGTCTTGCCGCGTTCACCCCTGCAAGCCAGCCCATGGCAGTAGATTCCACGTATCCTTCCACTCCGGAGATCTGTCCGGCAAGCATTATATTGGGTTTAGTGCGAAATCGGAGAGTATTATCCAGAAGCCTGGGTGAACAGAGATAGGTGTTCCTGTGCAGGCTGCCGAAACGCAGGAACTCGGCCTGTTCAAGCCCTGGAATCATTCGGAACACTTTGATCTGCTCCGGCTGCTTAAGCTTGGTCTGAAATCCAACCATGTTGTAAGCTGTTTTGTGCTGGTTTTCTGTTCTAAGCTGAATTACAGCGTGTGGTTCTTTACCTGTCTTCGGGTCTGGAAGACCTACTGGTTTCATCGGTCCGAAACAGAGTGTTTTTTTGCCGCGGGCGGCCAGAACCTCTATGGGCATACATCCTTCGAAGACCTTTTCTTCCTCGAATAAGTGGGTTGCGGCTTTTTCCGCTGTTATAAGGGCATCGTAAAATCTGTCGTACTCCTCAGGCTGCATAGGGCAATTTACATAGTCGTCACCGCGTCCATATCTGGAAGCCTTGTAGACACGTGACCAGTTTATGCTTTCCGCGTCCAGAATCGGGGCTATTGCATCGTAAAAATATAGTTGGTCGGAACCGGTCAGCTTCTGGATACAGGAGGCCATTGACTGAGATGTCAGGGGGCCGGAGGCAAGTACTGTCATAGCATTATCAGACAAATCCGATACTTCCTGCCTGATCACCTCTACAAGCGGCTCGGCTTCCAGGCGTCGGGTGATAAAATCAGCAAACATCAATCTGTCTACAGCCAAGGCTCCTCCGGCCGGTACCCTGGTCTCATCCGCAGCCTGAATAATGAGAGAACCTGCTCTTCTCAGTTCTTCCTTTAAAAGGCCGACTGCATTATGAGTGGAGTCCGAGCGGAGGGAGTTGGAACAGACAAGTTCGGCCAGGCGGTCGGTCTTGTGAGCAGGTGTCTGTGTTACAGGCCTCATTTCGTAGAGCTTAACCTGCACGCCACGCCTGGCTGCTTGCCATGCTGCCTCAGAGCCTGCTAGCCCTCCGCCAATAACAGTTAGATAGTTATGCATCCCAAAGAACAAAGAAGTACAAGGTACAAAAAATAAGGCACGGATGGTTGATGCCCGTGCCTTACATAAAACTTCAGTTTAAAAATTGCCTTAATCCTAAACTCAATATCGGCTTAGGGTGTTTTAGCTTTAAGAAATGCAGGCAGACCGTTTGCTTCTCTGGGGCCGACCGTGATTTTCCATCCTGAAAGCTTGTCTTCAAGGGCGCCACTAAGTATTGCCACCTGTCCTGGAATAACCAGTTCTTTATGGGAGACTACCTTAAAGTCTTCGCTTTCGTTAATGAACTGCGCAATCTTGTTGGCAGTGAATTTGCCAGCAGCCCAGGCAGTGAGAACTGACAGCCCCTCGCAGTCCATTACTGCAAGCCGGGTTGGTACCTTGGAGTTCTCCACTTCGCCGGCCACTATAAAGTAGGTTAGTGAGAAGTTGGTTGTGATCAAAAGCGGTGCATCCGCTGCCGGATCGCTTATTTCGTACACCTTCTGCGGAACTTGCATTGGTACCTGTGGATCGGTGTAAATGTTCTGGCGCAGAGTAAAAAGCGCAAGATTTTTCCATCGCTCCACACGGTTTACCAGTATTATGGATGCATATTTTGCAATTGCGACAGCGGCTACGTTGGCCTCTACCATAGTATCGTCGCGCATACAGTTATTAATAACAGGGTAGCCTAACTCTTTCGTTCCCTTCTTTATGGCCGAACGTCGGACCTGGGTGTTATGCTCGATAATATCCTTGGCCGTCTTAGCTCCGGTATCGATTACCAGGTCATCAACACCAGCTTCCTTGGCTTTTTTAGTCAGATCCATCACTGCCTCGATTCCGTCTGCTTTAACACCGAGAATCAACTTGTTTTCCTTAGCTATAGCAACCATAGCATCTATGTTGCTTTCATCAGCGCCATATAGCATCGGTTTTCTGTCAGCAACAGCTTTGACTGCTGTTTCAGCAGCCTGTGGATTCGTGCAATTAAGAATAATGGCCGATTCAGGAGCTTTTTCGGTTACAAGTTTTACAACAGCAGCATACTTGGCTGCATCACCTGATGCAAACTCCACCGAGATAGCATCGACCCGGAGCTTCTGCCCCACCCGATCTATCTCTGAATTCGCAACTTCGCCGGCTTTTACCGCAAGGTCATCATCTGATAGAGTATCTGGAAGATTAAGAGCAATAGCACAAGGATTTACGAATTTCTTTTCGTGGCGGAACATAACGTTTTCTTCGCCCAGTTTTACGGATTTATCACCTGTTCCAAATTTGATTCCACGGACAGGCGGCGCTGATGCCTCGCCAAGAGTCGTCTTTGCCTCTTCGGATACATCCGGGCACGCGCTTATTTCTGCCTGCCTTTGTGCAAGTTTCATTGCAAAGGCCAAACAAGTTGGAAAACCACACTTCTTGCAATTTGTTTTTGGAAGAAGTTTAAATATTTGAACACCACTTAATGCCATATCAGTTCCCTCCTAGGTAAGCTCATCAAGGGTTTTGTTAACCCCTTCCACTGCCTTTGGGTGGCGCATTATAAGCAGGTTCACACCAGCCGCCATAAGGGACATGGCTGTTATTGATTCCCACGCAATGCCACGCTCTTTAAGGGCTCCCCACTCTGGCAGATTTGTCTCAGGGGCCATTACTTCCTTTATTTTCCAGACGTACATTCCTACATCACCAATAATCGGTGGCTGCATGGTTGCATCGTTCTGTGCAAGTGCGGCCAGTCGGATTCTTTCCATCACCGAATAGGTGTACTCCAAGCCGTAACCCAGGGCCGAGCACATGGGATCGGTAAGAACCCTGTCTGCGCTAAATCCCATCTGGCCTATTAGAATGTTAAGTTGTTTTGCCAGGTTTATGTCCAGCTCGCTCATTGCTATAAGCTTATGATTATGCGCAAGCGCCGCGGCGACAATCGTTTTATAGTTTGCCTCCTGCGCTTTGCCGATGATGCAGTTTTTACCAGCAGCAGCCTCAGCAGCAGCTACTAGAACCTGGGCGTCTTTTTCCACGTGGTTTGAACCCAGAATTATAAGCGGAACATCAACTGCATCCAACACAGCTTTTACTGTGCCGATTGCATCCTCGACGCTACGGTTTTCGCGGTCAGGATGTGTACCTACTAATCTGAGCGCAATAGCCTTGGCTCCCAAATCATTCTGGCAGTACTTAGCCCAGCCAGCACAATCACCAGAAACTGAAGAGTACTGTTTTTGAACTTCGTCCGGCCAGTCAGATGGCGGGACATCCTGTACCTCAAGAGCGATCAGCGGTCTTGAGGATTTTTCTCCCTCGAATGAATGAAACGGAAGCGCGCTTCCGCCGCCCACAACAGCAGCTTCGTCACCGGCTCCGAGTGTCATCTCAAGAACTTTTCCGCTAAAGTTTTCCTTTGGAATAACGTAAGCCATATTTTTAGAAATCCCTCCTTTACATCTCCAAGTAAGAATGCGCGTACAGTGTTTTATTCATTATTATATCGGTGGTCTTCATAGCAGTCATAATCTCTTTTTCTAACGGGTCGGCGATTGCCGCAGAAAGCCCTGCATAGATTAAAAAGGACAGAAAGTAGCTGTTTAGTACCGGTCGCAGAGGTTTTGGGCAGCCGTTTGATATATTGCTGAGTCCGACTACTGTCTTCATCGGCGGGTCGTTTAACTCCTGAAACATCTTGATGGTCTCAATCACTTTTATTGCCTGATCCTGTGTTGTCGCTATCTGTAGCACCAGTGGATCGAGGTATATGTTTTCCATAGGTACGCCATACTCCATACCCCTGGCCATTAACTCAGCAGCAATACCGGCCCTTTCCTCGGCGTCTGCCGGAAGACCGCCTTTGCCTACTGTCAGACCGATTACCTGGCAGTTGTACTTTGCTGCCAGCTCAAGCACCGGGAATCTTTCCGGATCGTTCGAAGTGGAGTTAAGAAGAGCTGTACCCCACTTGTTGTTGTGAACTTTAAGTCCTGCCTCAAGGGCGCTTACGTTTGTCGTGTCCAGGCAGACTGGGGCCTGAACTTTTTCTTGAATGGTTGTTACCATCCATTCCATAAGTCCTTCGCCATCGTCCTCGGCAGGGCCGATGTTGGCATCTATCATGCCGGCGCCTGCTTTCCATTGAATTTCGGCTATTTCCTGAATAGGACCTTTGTCCCTGATCATCATGGCCTCGCGAACGCGCTTGGCGATAATGCTTAATTTTTCCCCTATAATCAGCATAGTTTCGAATTATCTCCTTGATATAGTAATCGGCAGTTACCAGGCCTGCTAGTGCTGAATTTGCTACTGTAAAAGCAAATTCAGGTACATTAGCATAAAAGCTGATATTGCGTAAAGAGCTTTGTCCGATCAATAATAATGGTTACCCCTGGCTTTGCTTTGACAAAATCTGATTAGTGATGCTATTTTTAGCGATATAAATATATCAATGAAAAAGCCAAAGCAGTTGGCAGGTTCAGCGGTAGTGTCATGACCAAAAACCTTAAAAAGAATCTTGTCAATACAGTGGATCTGGCTGAGAAAAGAGCCAAAAGATTGGAATAAGCTGTAAAAGAATAATAATCCTGGAGGCAGAAATTATGAAAACGAAAGTAATAATGGTATTTCTTGGAGTTTTTTTGCTCGGCATCAGTCTTAGTAATTTTAGTAATGCTGAAGACCAGGCAAAGGCAGCAGATCAGGCCTCTGTCCAAAAAAGTTATGTCTGCATGGTTAACGATAAATACATGGGGAAAGAACAGATTCCCGTGGAATATAAGGGTAAAACGTACTATGGTTGTTGTCAGGGGTGTGTTGGTAATTTGCAAAACAATCGTGCTGTCAGGTATGCGATAGATCCCGCCACTGGCAAAGAGGTGGATAAGGCTAGCGCCTATATAGTGATGAAGCCTGATGGAACAGGTGAAGTTCTTTATTTCGAATCAGAAGAAAATTATACAAAGTACAAAGAAAGTCACTCTACCCGGAAGTAATATTCTAATATGAGGTAAGACCTCGCTTTCTAAAAAACTGCCTGCTTTTACTCAAAAGTTGGCGGTTTTTTTTGTGATTCAAAAGATAAAACCACGGAATAATCGAAACGCCTTGCTTTCTTTTCAAGAGCCTGATGGCTGTGCTATCGTATTAGATATGAAAAATGAGACTAAAAAAACTATTGTTATAGGTATAGACCTTGGTGGAACAAATGTGCGCGCCGCGGCTGTAACAGAGGATGGCCAAATTGTTTCGAAACTGAAGGAACCAACCCCTAAGACTGCGGCAGATCTTAAGGTTCTGCTACTTGGAATTGTGGATTCTCTCTCCGGCGGCAAGGCCGCAGCATTGACCCTGGCTTCGGCCGGTGTTGTAGATGCTCGGGATGGTAAAGTTAAAGCTTCTCCAAATCTGGAAGCCGTGGTCGGACAGCCACTTAAGAATTTTATTGAGGAGGCTGCTGCTTTGCCTGTTAGCATTGTCAACGATGCGGCGGCAGCAGCGCTTGGTGAAAAGTGGCTGGGTGCAGGTCGACCTTTTGATGATTTCCTGCTTCTTACGCTAGGGACTGGCATTGGAGGCGGAGTTATTCACAGGGGAAACCTTTTGGATGTCGCAGCAGAGTTCGGACACATGAGCATTGATAAAAAAGGTCCTTTATGCCACTGCGGCAGGCACGGTTGTCTGGAGGCTTACGCATCAGCAACTGCTGTTGTTGACCGTGCGGTTCAGGAGTTGAACGACGAGCGAGAGAGCCTGGTCAGGGGATGTTGTGATGGGAACTACTACAAGGTAACCTCTGAGATTATTTACGATACTGCCCTTGACGGTGACATAATGTGCCGCGAGATTCTAAAAGATGCTGGAGCTAACCTCGGAGTGGGTGTTGCAAATCTTGTGAATATTTTTAGTCCACAGGCGGTCATATTCAGCGGAGGCCTGCTGGGTGCCTGGAATTTTATATACCCTGAGGTTGCTTCTAAAGTTTCTAAACTCTCTTTTCAGCCACTTTCATCCGAACTTAAGATTCTACGTTCTGAACTTTCCGGCGATGCCGGAGTTCTTGGTGCCGCCCGTCTGGCATTTAATGGCCTAAATGCTAAAGGTTAAGGGCGTAAGGTGAAGGGTTCGAAGTCTGATAACATCAGAAATTTTTCGATAATAGCCCACATTGATCACGGTAAAACCACGCTGTCAGACCGTTTGCTTGAGTTTACTGGCGCCCTTTCTAAACGTGAGATGTCTGAACAGGTGCTTGACTCTATGGATCTGGAGAAAGAGCGTGGTATAACGATTAAATCTCATGCTGTCAGACTTACTTACCGGGCTTTGGACGGTCTCGATTATACGCTGAATCTGATTGACACGCCTGGGCATGTGGATTTTAACTACGAAGTCTCTCGCAGTCTTGCAGCTTGCGAAGGGGCGCTCTTGGTTGTAGACGCCACGCAGGGGGTCGAAGCTCAGACCCTGGCTAATGCCTATCTGGCTATTAGTAATGACCTAGAGATTATTCCGGTAATAAACAAGATCGACCTGCCCAGTGCTGAGCCCGACCGAATAGCGGAAGAAATAGAAGATGTGGTGGGTTTGGATTCCTCTGGTGTGATACTGGCATCCGCCAAGCAGGGTACTGGGGTAGAGGAGATTCTGGAGGCGATAGTACAGAGAGTTCCTCAGCCTGATGGAGATACTACAGCGCCGCTTCAGGCGCTTATTTTCGACTCATGGTTCGATAATTACCAGGGAGTAATTATACTGGTACGCCTTTTTAATGGCACACTTAGGTCTGGTGACAAGATAAAGCTCATGGCCAGTGGAGGAGTCTACGAAACACTCGAAGTTGGTGTGTTTACTCCGAAACGTACGAAAACAGACAGCCTTTCCGCAGGGGCCGTGGGCTATATTATTGCAGGGATAAAACGTATACAGGACACAAAAATTGGTGATACTATCACACACTTAAGTTCACCTGCTTTGGAGCATCTTCCTGGATACAAGGAAGTAAAGGCTATGGTTTTCTGTGGTCTTTATCCAACAGATACGGAACAGTATGAAGATCTTCGTGATGCCATGGAGAAGCTTCGACTTAACGATTCCTCTTTCAGTTACGAGCCGGAAACATCAGTTGCTTTGGGTTTCGGGTTCAGGTGCGGTTTTCTCGGTCTGTTGCACATGGAAATTATTAAAGAGAGGCTCGAACGGGAATTCAACCTTTCACTTATCAGCACTGCTCCGACTGTGGTTTACCGTGTGACCAGAACTAATGGCGGGGTTATGTTGATAGACAGCCCTGCCAAAATGCCGGAGCAGCAATATATAGAATATCTGGAGGAACCGTACGTGCGCGCTACTATATTTCTTCCCAGCCAGTACGTGGGTCCAATTCTAGAGCTTTGCCAGGCGAAGCGTGGAACCCAGGTGGATCTTGGCTATCTTGGGCCTGATCGTATGAAGATTGTTTACGATTTCCCTTTAAACGAGATTCTTTGGGATTTTTTCGATCGCCTTAAGTCCTCCTCTAGAGGGTACGCATCTCTGGACTACGAGCCGATTGGTTACAGGGCTGCAAAGCTTGTTAAATTGGATATCCTCCTAAATGGAGAACCGGTGGACGCTCTCTCGATGATCGTACATCGTGATACAGCTTATCCCCGTGGCAGGCAGGTTGTTGAAAAATTGAGGGCGGTAATACCCAGGCAGCTTTACGAGGTTGTTATACAGGCGGCAATCGGAGGAAAAATAATTGCCAGGGAGTCTATTTCTGCAATGCGAAAGAATGTGACGGCCAAGTGCTACGGAGGCGATATCTCCAGAAAAAGGAAGCTTATCGAAAAACAGAAAGAGGGCAAAAAGCGAATGAAACAGGTTGGCCGTGTGGAAGTTCCGCAGGAGGCGTTTCTCTCGGTTCTTAGAGTGGATTGAATATAATTATTATCATCGCCGCCATACGCTGTATCAGCCAGCATTTCTTCAGGGTCAAGGCCACGTTCGAGATTATCATGTTTTTGTAAAGTGTTTTTTTGTATTTTTACATTACCCCACCGGCCAGCCTTTTGTTCCTTGGCAAACGGGACATACAAAAGCCATTAGGCCAACGAAGCTGTCGTAAATAAGCACGACATGCCTCTTTGGTCGCAAAACGGCGTTGGAGTTAGATCAGTGTGATGGGATAGTCATCTTCGGTATTTATGCCGAACTTTAACCCAAATCGCAATCTGAGCCAAGTGGATACCCACTAAAGCCAATTTATTTTGGGATAAGCCCTAACCGCAATTTAGCGGATTTTTCCCCGCATATCCTTCATCATATCTTCAAGTTCTTTCTCTACCTTTATCAAATTGTTGTAATCGTATGGCCGTTTGGGAGTTTTGAAGCGATACGTGCGGGTCTTTTGTGTTTTTGGTTTAACTCCAATTTTCGGTTTTGGCTCTACTTCGTGCCTTCCGACCTCAGGTATGGTTTTAGAAGTAGGAATATTTTTTGCTTTTGTTTTAGCAGGTGGAGCCGGAGTCATATAAGCTAAGTTCAAGCCCTGTTGTGCAAACCATTCATGCACCACCTCGGATTTCAGTGCGAAGTTTATTCCGGTTATGGCTAAACCGTCATTGCTGCGGCGAGCGATACTGGTGTTTATTCCCACCATGCATCCGCGGCTATCCAGGAGCGGCCCGCCGGAGTTTCCACGATTTACGCTTGTATCGGTCTGGTACATATCTTTGCCTCTGATGCCTCCGAAATCCGAAAACTCTCCGCTAATACGGCCATAAGTGAGTGACCAGAAACCGCCCTGCTCCGGATGGCCGATTGCCACCACTTCCTGGCCAATACGGACATCATCAGGGCTGGCAATGCAGATAATATTCAGATTGGAAGGCGTCTGATTGATCTTAAGAAGAGCAAGATCCAGGTCCTTGGACACAGCCAAAACTCTGGCCGCATATCCTTTGCTCAGATCTTTTTTAACGTTGCCTGTCAATCTCTCCGGCTTTAAAAAAATAGAGATTTGCGGATAAAGCTTTCCAGTACTGCCCACACTGATAACATGGGCATTTGTAACTACTAGGCCGTCTTTTGAAATCAGTGATCCAGCACCGATTGAACCCTGAGTTTTTTCTCCAGAGCCCCAGATGGCCACAACCGACGAGCCGAATTTGCTGTATACCGTTTCCGCAGGAAACTCCGATGCATAAGCCGAAAGCGACATAAATACCAGCAGGAACAAAACCCAAAGCAGCTTAAGAAATTTTCTCAAACCATTCACCAGGTTTATTTCTTCTGAATCTTGTCTTCTTCTTTTTCCAGTTCGTCATGAAGACGCTCGGCATTCTTCCTTATATAGTCTCTTGCCGTGGCGTTTAAGTCTTTGGCCCTCTTTAACGCGTCCTTGAAATTATCAAGATCGAGCCGGGCCAAAGCAAAAAGCTCACCTGTGTCCGCCTGCCAGCGGTCAACTATTTCGACACCTGAAAGAGTTGCGCTGGTAACTGTCTTTATGGCTTGCTCTACATGCTGCTCTTCGGATGTAACATTAGGATCAGCCGCTGTGGTAGAGGCTGCATAATCCTTCATGAGAGAGGCCGTATATATCTCCAAAACCTTGGCTAACTCGTTTCGTGCTCTGTTGTCTGATGTTGACCTAAGCAGAGCATGATTTCTGATGCCGGAAGCTGAACCCACACCATAGAATACCTTGCCGCGATCATCTTTAAATGCTCCGCTTCCCTTGACCACCCACGTCGGCGCACCGGCCATATAACCGCTCCTTACAATTTCCTTTCCGCCGCAACTGGATAAAACAAACAGGCCAACCACAAACAAGCCAGCGGTTTTAATTAGATTCTTCATACTTTTGACCTCCTTAGATGTTCTTTGAGAAATGTTCTTTGAGTTCCAAGCACGGAACACGTAATCAGAAGTTTCACGCACATACTAGCATGTTAGCCATAGTACAGCAGAAAAGCAAGCAACAAAGTTTTGATATTTCGCCAAAAAAAGAACGCTATTGTGCTATATTTTATAGATGCGGCGCGTGGTTGTAACCGGGTTGGGTGTGATAACGCCGCTAGGCTCTAATGTCGAGAAGAGCTGGCTGCGGCTTAAACAGGGATTGTCCGGGATAAAACTTCTGGACCGACAGGAATTTAAAGGCCTGGATTGTAGAATCGGTGGTGAAGTTACTGATTTTAATCCTTCTGTTTTTCTATCACAAAAAGAAATCCAGAGATGGGATCCTTTTGTTCACTACGCAGTAGCTGCTACTTCCATGGCCTTGGCCGATGCCGGTCTTTATCCAAGTGTATTCGATAACCGACTCAAACCTGAAATAACTTCTGAAATAACTTCTGGAAGAATTATCGGAATAATAATTGGATCAAGTCGTGGTGGAATCAGAACCATTACAGAAAACATAAAGAGAGATTTATCAGGTAGAGGCTTTTCAGCTTATCTCATGTCTGCCACTACGCCGTTTATGGCCGCAGCCGCAGCCGCAATGAAATATAATCTTCGGGGCCAATCGCTGGGTATATCAACCGCATGCGCATCAGGAACCCATGCGATCGGGGAAGCCTTCCGGTGGATACAGCATGGCTATGCAAATATAGTTGTGGCCGGCGGAGCAGATGCAGCTCTCTGCCGAACTGCCCTTGGAGGGTACGATGCCGCAAAGGCACTGTCGCGTCGAAACAATGCGCCGGAAAAAGCCTCAAGACCGTTTGACGCTGGTCGCGATGGCTTTGTTGTTTCCGAAGGCGCAGGCATTATTGTACTTGAAAGCTATGAGTCAGCCAAGGCGCGCGGAGCTACAATACACGGAGAAGTCATCGGCTATGGGCAGAGCACTGATGCTGCACATGAAACCAGACCAGAGCCGGAAGGAGAGGCCAGGGCTATGGAGATGGCGCTTTTGGATGCAGAGGTTCGACCAGAGGATATAGGTTTTATAAACGCCCATGGAACATCCACTGTTATTGGTGACAGAGTAGAAAGCGTTGCCATTAAAAAGATTTTTTCGGGCAAAGCAGCAGGAAAAATTCCGGTTACGGCAAATAAGTCTGTTACCGGCCACATGTTGGGCGCAGGCGGCGCGGTGGAAACAGTGTTTACTCTTCTTTCGCTTAAAGAAGGGGTAATTCCAGCTACGATCAATCTGGAGGATTCCGGTTCCAAGTGCGACTTAGACTATGTCACAGGTGGACCAAGGGCAGTGAGCGCTGAGGTGGCAATGTCGAATTCTTTCGGCTTCGGGGGCTGTAACGCTGTGCTTGTTTTAAGGATTTATCAGTCCGATCAGTCTGATCGGACCGATAAACTAAAAAAACATAATGTTAAGTGAACAACTTCAAGATTCTATTGTCATAAAGGGTGCAAGAGAGCATAACCTTAAAAATATTCATTTAAGCATTCCTCGAAACAAATTAATAGTTATCACCGGTCCCTCAGGCTCTGGAAAATCATCCCTGGCCTTTGACACCCTTTATGCCGAGGGGCAGCGCCGCTACGTAGAGAGTTTATCCGCCTACGCCAGACAATTTCTCGAGCAGCTTCAGAAGCCGGATGTGGACTCTATTGAAGGGCTTTCGCCTTCTATTGCTATAGAGCAAAAAACAGCTTCCCGTAATCCAAGGTCCACTCTGGGCACTATAACGGAAATATACGATTACCTGCGCGTACTTTACACTCGTGTGGGACGGGCCAATTGTCCAGACTGCGGACATGCCATCACTTCTCAAGGTGTACAGCAGCTCCACGAGCAGGTTTTTTCTCTGCCCGACGGAAGCCGGATACAGATTCTAGCACCTATAGTAAGGGGTAGAAAGGGCGAGCACAAAAGCGAGCTGGAACGCATGCGCCGGGATGGTTTTATCAGGGCGAGAATAGATGGTCGTATAACCGATCTTACAGAAAAAGTAAAGCTGGATAAACGGAAACTCCATACAATAGAGGTGGTTATTGACCGCTTAATAATAAAAAGAGGTATTGACGGCAGACTTTCAAACGCACTAGATCTGGCGCTCAGGTACTCAGAGCTGATCCAGGTGAACCTTGTGGATGAGGACAGAGATCTCCTCTTTAGCAAATCAATGGCATGTCTTAAGTGCGGGTTTGGCTATCCGGAAATATCGCCGCGGTTTTTCTCCTTTAACAGCCCATACGGAGCCTGTCAAAAGTGCCGCGGCCTCGGCATGATAAGTATGGATTCAGAAAACTCAGATAACTCAGAAAAACCAGGTGATTCAGGTAACAGAGACGAAAGTGTAATTGTTGCCAATTTACTTTGCCCGGAGTGCAAAGGGGCGCGTCTACGAAAAGAGGCGCTTTCCGTGCTGGTAGGAGGACTTAATATTTATCAGATTGCCGCAAAAACCGTGCAAGAGGCGGCTGAATTTATGAGTACTCTTAAACTCTCGAAGCGGGAAACTAAGATTGCCGCACGGGTGGTAAGGGAGATAAAGGACAGGCTTGGATTTCTGATAAAGGTTGGTCTTTCATATCTCACGCTTAATCGTCCAGCCTATACACTGTCTGGCGGAGAGGCTCAGAGAATACGCCTGGCAACCCAGATAGGTTCATCCCTGACCGGAGTGCTCTATATCCTGGATGAACCCAGTATAGGACTTCACCCGCGTGACTGCGGCAGGCTGCTTAGTGCGCTTGAAGCTCTTCGAGATGCTGATAACACTGTTATTGTTGTCGAGCATGACGAGGAAACTATTCGAAGAGCCGACTATGTTGTTGATATGGGTCCTGAAGCCGGCGAACACGGAGGTATGGTGGTCTGCTCAGGAAGTCTCAGAGAGATCGAGAAATGCGAGGAATCCCCAACTGGTATTTACCTTCGAGGCGAACAGGTTATACCTGTGCCAAAGACAAGGCGAAAATCCATAAACACGATAAAAATTCTGGAGGCATCAGAGCATAATCTAAAGAAGATAAATGTCGAGATTCCACTTGGAGTAATGACTTGTGTAACCGGGGTCTCAGGATCGGGCAAGTCTACTCTGATTTTCGATATTCTTTACAAAACTCTGGCGCGAAGGCTTTACCGTGCAAAAAAGGCTACTATTGGTAGGCACAAAGAAATATCAGGTATAGAAAAAATAGACAGGGTCATTAATATTGACCAAGCCCCCCTTGGAAAAAGCCCGCGTTCTAATGCCGCTACCTACACAGGCCTATTCTCACTTATACGTAATCTGTTTTCGAGAACCAACGAGGCAAGGGTCAGAGGGTATAAACCCGGGAGATTCAGTTTTAACGTAAAGGGGGGCAGATGCGAAGAGTGCAGAGGCGATGGAATGAAGAAAATAGAAATGCATTATCTTCCAGACGTATACGTGCCGTGCGAAGTTTGCAAGGGGAGCAGATTTAGCAGAGAGACCCTATCTGTGCGCTACAAAGATGTAAGCATCGCTGATGTGATGGAGATGACCGTATCCCGGGCACTTGATTTTTTCTCAAAACACGAGCCTCTGCGGAGAAAACTACAGCTTCTGGACGAGGTGGGGCTGGGTTACCTGAAGCTAGGTCAGTCTGCCACTACACTTTCCGGCGGCGAAGCACAGCGGGTAAAACTCGCCAGAGAACTCAGCCGCAGAGCTCTGGGCGAAACCTTTTATATCCTGGATGAACCAACCACCGGACTGCATTTTAAGGATATCAAAAAACTTCTGGATGTCTTAAATGCCCTGGTAAATGCTGGCGGGACCGTACTGGTGATAGAGCATAACATGGAAGTAATAAAGAGCTCGGACTATGTAATCGACCTCGGCCCCGAAGGAGGCGAAGGAGGAGGTTTTGTAGTGGCGACAGGCACGCCTGAGGAAGTCGCAAAAAAAGCGGATTCCGTGACCGGACATTATCTTAAAAAGGCGTTACACGTTTTATGAGCAATAAGTATTTCAAACTTCTCACTTCTTATTTCTTACTTATCTTATGTCTGGCCGGATGTGAACAAAACCAAAACCCTTCAATATACAAAAACACTCGGCCCCTTATGGGTACGTATGTGACAATAACGGTTACAGCAGATTCCAAAGAACAGGCGCAAAAGGCAATTGATGCTGGATTTTTAGAAGTTGAAAGACTAGAAGCTCTGTTAAGTCTCTGGCGACCTGATAGCGAGTTGTCAAGGGTAAACGCAACAGCATTTGACCGCCCAGTTGAAGTGTCAAAGGAACTTATTGATATTTCAAAGAAATCTCTCGAAATATCTCAGCTTACAGATGGTGCTTTTGATCCTACAATTGGTCCATTGGTGCGGCTTTGGAATGTGACAGAAAACAAAGCCCCGCCTGATCCGGAAGATGTTGAGCGAGCCCGATTGCTGGTGGATTACCGGAACGTAATTATCAAGGGAAGTACAATACACTTTTTGAAGAAGGGCATCACCTTTGATCCCGGAGGTATTGCCAAGGGATATACAGCCGATCGGGTGGTTGCCCTATTAAAAAATATCGGAATTAAAAGCGGTATAGTCGCGATAGCCGGAGACATAAAGGTATTTGGCGCAGGAGGAAAAGGAGAAGGACAAAAAGAAGATCCCTGGCAGGTCGGCATACAAGATCCGCGCGGTGAAGGTCTGATAGCATCTGTAGAACTTTTAGATGGTGCGATCTCTACCTCAGGCGATTACGAACGTTACTTTATTTTCGAGGGCAGGCGTTATCACCACCTTTTGGATCCTGCCACGGGATATCCGGCTAAAGGAATCCGGGAGGTTTCCGTGTTAGATAAGCAAGGGGTAAATTGCGATGGATTGGCCACGGGACTTTTTGTGCTCGGACCGGAACGCGCAAAGAAAAAAATGGAAAATATGAATCTGGCCGGGCTGATTGTAACAGAAACTGGGGAGATTTATCTCAGTCCGGCTGCAAAACAACATGTAAAAATATTACCTACAATGCAATAAGGTCATCAAAGGACTTCTTGCTTAATGCTGCGTTAACCCCTGCTTCATATGAGATAATGCCCCGCTTATACATGCTGGCTAGAGAAATTTCCAGAGTTTGCATATCCGCGCTTCCGGATGTGCTTTGAACTTTGAGTTGATAAGGCTTGCCTTCTCTAATTAGAGAGGATACCCTTGATGAGCTCTGCATGAGTTCGTAGGCCAGGACACGACCGGGCGCAGATTTTCTCGGCACAAGCCTTTGGGCAATAACACATACCAGACTATCGGCAAGCATCTGTCTGATCACGTTATGCTCGTTTCCGGAAAAATAATTCATGATAGTATCAATGGTGGAACATGTATCCATTGTATGCATGGTGGCAAGAACCAGATGGCCTGTTGCCGCGGCTTTCATTGCGATATATATGGAGTCAGCGTCCCTGAGTTCTCCGATCATTATTACATCCGGGTTCTGTCTGAAAATATGCTTAAGACCTGTGACAAAAGTGGGAGTATCCTCTCCGACCGACCGTTGGTTTATGTTGCTCTTTTTATGCTTATGCAGATATTCAATAGGGTCTTCAAGGGTTACTATGTTGAATGAACGGTTTTCATTTATAAGATCGATAAGTGAGGCAAGAGTGGTTGACTTCCCATGCCCTGTTGGGCCGGTTACAAGAATAAGTCCCTGACGGGTGAGAGTTAATTCCTTGACTACAGCCGGAAGACCCAGAGTGTCGAAGCGGGGGATGTCAAACTTTAGATTTCTTGCGCATATGGTAAGAGATCGCCGTTGCCTGTAGACCGCAACTCGAAATCTTCCGACATTTTGCTTCATGTAGGCAATCTCTACATCTTCGTTCTTTGCAAGCTTTTTTTTCTGTTCATCGGTAAGAAGTTCCCTGACCAGTTTTACAGATGTTTCCAGGTCCACTATCGGGAGCTTCAGGCGCATCAGTTGGTTGCCAATCCTTACCGAGGGGGGAACTCCAACCGTGACATGGAGATCGGAGCCATCCATTCGGACCATCTCTAACAACAAGTCGTCTATGCTTAAGGCTTTCATTTTATCTGAGACCTTCTTTAGTCGGCCTAGTTCGTAAGGTTTTTTGGCGTAACCAAACTGTTCGAAAAATTTAATCAGTTCGCCTATCTGGTAGCTGGAAGCAAGTACAGGATATACAGATAAATCTGTTTTAAAACGAATGTCCTCTATTGCAGCATAGTCAGTAGGGTCCTCCATGGCCAGGGTCAGACGGCGGTTTTTTATTTCTACAGGCACAACATTGTAACGCCTTACAAGGTCACCCGGGAATTTTTTCTGGGTCTCTATCGAGATGATCTTTGTAGAGATATCTATAAAAGGTACCCTTAGAGATTCGCTTAGCGTTTCGAGTATCTGTTTTTCGGTAACATATCCAAGCACGATAAGCGATGCGCCAAGTTTGGTTCCGTGCTGATTCGCGTTCTTCAGGGCCTCGGTGAGCTGGGGATGGCTGACAAGTCCTTTTGCAAGCAAAATTTCTCCAAGCCGTTTTTTATTTGCCTTTGCCATGAGTAAAGACCTTCCTTTTTTTAAAAATAAGAACGAACCTTAAGTATTCGCCCATGTGTCAGAATTATGTAAAACTGTTTTCTTTACAAACTCTAAACACCCGACTCCGGAAAAACTCTACAAATGCCTGTCTTTGTGAAAGTAAATGTATCTGTTCCGGGATGAGATCAGAGACCTCTACTTTCATTATCGACATTTTGTACTCAATATGTGAGGCGAACCGATTATCCAGGTACCAGGCGTAGATAAGACCGAACATAAGACCGGCTGGAGTAAATGCTTCGGACCCGTTTATAACCCGTCGATAATAAAGTGGATTATGGTGTGAACGATTCATTCTTACCATAGTTAAATACTCGTGCAGTTCCTTTTCCTGAAAGAAACATTTCCGGCTGGTTGGCGGTCGCAGTGTAAGGCAGAACAGTTTTCCGAATGCTTCGTTCTTCTTTTCTAAAGGCAGTATCTCTTTTTTGGTTGTATAGTTGCCAAGAAGGGACTCTCCAAGTGCAACCAGAATCGCCACCTCGAGCTGTCGTGAGCTGTCGGAGAGGTCTTCATGAATTTTTATGAAACTGTCAGCAGGATCGTAAAAAGATAGAACATTGTCCCATTCTTGGCTTCGCCGCCAGTCGGTCTTCCTGATAAACTTGGCGCCCTTGATATAATCCAGGTGTTCGATCAATATGTCCCTATGACTCCAGAATACATCTACAAAAGCATCGGCCAGCGTGCCAGGTAGAGATAGCTCATGAACTCTGGATCTGGCCAGGTTCATCCTGTCAGATGGCGATTCTGATTTTTTACTGATTACCTGTAAATTGCAGGGTGAAGATGGAGGAATATTGCATTGAACCGCTTTCGGCAGCTTCTTTCTAATGGCCCATAATGTTCTAATTGCCACTGCCATGGAAGAAGGGTCGTGTTGCACAACTTTTCTAGCCCTTAATTCATCCCGCGAAAATATCATAGCTTCGACAGGCTCGAATCCAAGTTCGCATACCCTTGCTTGATCAAGATAAATAGGGATTTTTTCTTCCACAGCATAATTTTGAAGAACATCTCCCGGAATACGCTGGAGACCAAGCACCATAACCTGCTGGAACAGATCTTTTACACCACCTGGGATATTGCGATGGTATGCCATAATCAGGTCTGAGACATAATACCTTCTACCTGGATTATCATGCACAAGATCTGTCTCGCCCTTCTGAACCCAGAGGTTTGCTACAAGCACCTTTAATGCTTTTCGGTTTTTTCGTATAGCATCCGCAATCCCTGGAACTTGTAGTATCGGCACAATACTCGTGTATGTGCTGCCCGGAGCAAGAACGATTATATTCGCTCCTTTAATACTGTTTAGAACTTCTTGAGGTACAATCGGTTGGTTTGAAAATTCTACAAAAACCCTGTCAACCGGGTAGCCGCGGCGTGCTACACTTGACTTATATTCGCCGGTTACCAAAACACCGTTTGAGTAGAGGACCTTAAGCTGAGCCGTGGTGGTTGTGCATGGAAAAACCGAATCTGGCGGCGCTCCGATAAGACCGGCAAAACGACGAAGCCCCTTGAGTACAGCCTTATGGGTAACAACATTATGTCTGTCCGCTTCCTGGTAAATGGCCGCAGCAAGTAGGAGGTTTCCAAGACAGTGGGAATTTTCCAGTGTTTCGCTTAACTTCTCGTTGACAAACAAAGTGCCTAATAGGCTCCACAAGCCCTGAGCCATTTTTCCGGGTAGACAATCAAGGCTGATACCAGCAGAACATAAAAGATCGGTCGGGGATGCCGGTCGTTTTGAGAAGCGAAAATCGGTCAATGCGTGTAGAACACCGGCCACTTTTTCGGCTTCCCCTTCCCCTACGCCATACCGGTCCTGCAACTGGCGGAGCTGTATGGAAGAAAGAAGAACATGCCTGAGATCGCCCAGAGCAATGATCGGAAGTCGACGCAATAGCTCGCCTGTGGAACCTCCGTCATCTGTTACGCATACGATAGAGCGGGTTTTGGGAAACAAGTCTTTCAATCCTCTAAATGGAGAAAAAGGCCACATCGGGCTGCGGGAGTCTCCGCCGACAATGTTAGAGAGTCCTGTGCCTCCGCCCAGGACTACCACTTTTACATCCCTGGTATCCACCCGGGAAAGTGCTCCGGCAAGCTCCAGCATGCCCTCAAGCGCGTTTCCTGTTCCTGGCGGCGGTCCATCAATTGCCAAATCGATCATTTTTTCCGCAAGAGTATTTCTGGGGATAAGATCAAGCGGATTAAGCCGTATGCCGGTTATTCCAGCAAGGCTGGTTTCAATAGGATTCCGTGACTTCATTAGATGTAGTTTTTTCTATCTTTCTCCAAACTGCTCCTGCTAACATTCATCTGTTGCCGATCTGGTTTCAGGCAGACTGGAAAATCACTTCTTTAAATGGTTATACTAAAAATCATTTTAGAATAGCATAGTTTCGCCTTGCAAAATAACACTTCCGTTTCAGAAGCTTTTTGTCTGTAGACCACGGATCCGTAATCCAAACATAATACGAAGGTACGGTTGCTGTAACAGGTTTTACATATTAATATTAGACCTATGACAGGCCTTGTGTATTCAACAATCGATAAAGGAGTAAACGTTATGAGCGATTTATTAAAAGAACTGGAAGGACTTGCCGAGGAGCATAATCATATCCCTCCGCAGGCCTACAATCGTTGGGATGTAAAGCGGGGACTTCGTAACGAGGACGGCACTGGTGTTTTAGTGGGCCTTACTGAGGTGGGCAGCGTCCACGGGTATTTAATTGATGAGCGGGAGAGGCTTCCCAGACATGGGCAGCTGAGCTACCGCGGCATTGATGTACTGGAAATAGTAAACGGCTTCCAGGCCGACAATCGTCTTGGTTTCGAAGAGGTAGTATATCTGCTTCTATTTGGCGAGCTTCCAGGTAGCAACCGCCTTGAAGAGTTCACCAATCTTCTTTCTGAATACCGCGAACTTCCGGAACGTTTTAATGAGTCTATGATACTTTCGGCGCCAAGCAACGACATTATGAACAAACTTGCCAGAAGCGTTCTGGCCCTTTATACATTTGACGATAACCCCAACGATATCTCTATTTCCAATGTGCTGCGCCAGAGTTTGCGGCTGCTTGCACGTTTCCCCATGCTTATAGCATATGCCTACAACGCCTTGGTGCATTATCACCAGGGAGGCAGTCTGCATGTACATCCACCCAAAAAAGAGCTGAGCATAGCCGAAAACTTTCTTCATGTACTCCGGCCTGACAGTGCCTTTACGCGGTTAGAGGCGGAAGCCTTGGACCTATCCCTGGTTCTTCATGCGGAACACGGCGGCGGAAACAACTCCAGCTTCACTGTACACGTTGTCTCGTCTTCAGACACTGATACTTATTCAGCTATAGCAGCCGCGCTTGGCTCCCTTAAAGGACCGAAGCACGGTGGAGCCAACGCGTCGGTAATGGCAATGATGCAGAATATAAAGGAAAACGTATCCCAGTGGGATGATGAAGATGAGGTAGCAAACTACCTGTCCAGAATTTTGCGCAAAGAGGTCTTTGATCGCCGCGGACTTCTTTACGGCATCGGCCATGCCGTATACACACTCTCGGATCCACGAGCCATCATATTTAAAGAGAAGGCTGCGGCTCTGGCTGAACAACTTGGTGACGCCCGTAAACGAGAGATGCAGTTATACTTGGCTGTTGAGAAACTCGGACCCAAGATTTTTGCTGAAGTAAAAGGGTCGGCCAAGGTGGTTTCGGCAAACGTGGACTTCTTTTCTGGATTTGTTTACGACATGTTGGGCTTTCCTAAGGAGATATACACAGCAATGTTCGCCATGTCGCGTATAGCAGGCTGGTCGGCCCACAGAATAGAGGAGCTGATAAACGGCGGTCGTATAATCCGACCGGCATATAAAAGCATAGTACAGCCAAGAGCCTATATTCCTCTAAGCGAACGCTGAACAAAGACGGCAGTGCAGAGATAAAGCAGGAGATCAGTATTCAACTTTTTATCGATATTTTTCACTCTTCATAAACGTGCTCTATGCGTTTTATTCCGTTTTGAGTAAGCACCAGCCGTATACGTTCATATCGAACGCGATTGCTTGAACTAAACTTGATAACCATGTTTACATGGTAAACCTGAGTGGCAGTAACCTTTTTAATATGCCCGTCCTTAAGGTAGAGAAGTTTTGTATCGGGTTCATCCATTTTCAGCAGGAAATTACGGATATTAAACCGCATAATATCGGTCAACGCATCCTTCCGGGATTGAGTCTTTCGAAGTTTCTTTGTAAAGAACGTAATTTGTCTTACGTAGTAAATTACCTTTTCATTCTGCCACTTGTTTTCTATCTCGGTAATATGATCCCGATTTCTCAATTGTAAGACATTAGCATCCATCTTGTTTTCCTTGATAAACTGGACACTTTCACGGCATATTCCGATCTTATTGCCAGCGCGGGAGTCATAGACATTGGTGGATTTATCAAACATAGTATGCGAAAGGACTTTCTGTAGATAACTTTGAAAAAGAGCCTTTATCCTATCCTTAAACATGTAGCTTACAATCAGAGCTGTGAAAAAACTAAGCGATAGAGTTCCATAAGTTTTTTGGTAATAAAAGGCGATAGCTGTTGCAAAAATCATTGCTACACCAGCTGCAAATGCGAGCGCGAATTGTTCTATCCCCTTGCCTTCCTCCACAGTCCGGACCGAAAGATATAGAACATTTGCCACAAATTTCTTTAGAACACTAAATCTGAACAGAAACAACTCATTATCACTGTTTTCGGCAACCACAGAGGGATAGTTCATGGTTGTCCGGTACTGAATGTTCTCCTTTATAAGTGTTGCTAAATCACTCACAACCGGCTTCAGTTGTGCGTACTGAGGCATAGTCTCAAGTAATTGGAGTATCTGCATGGAGCGCCACTCGATAAGCAGACTTATATACTCGTCAGTGAAAGCATAGGTCGAATACAGACTTTTGGAAAAATCTTTTGTTTTTAAGGAATGCAGTTTTTCCCGAAATGAGCGAAATCTAAATACAGCCTTCCGGGTTTTAGAAATAAAGTCGTTAATAAGCGGGATTGCCTCTGAGACGAGCAAATTTTCGCCCGCAGGACCAGGGATTTCCTCATTAGAATTTTTTATCTGTTTTATCCGTTTCAATACATTTTTTATCAACCTTCTGTGGTCTCTGAGAGAGCTTTTTAGAACACATCCAACAAGCCTGATCTCGTAATCAAGGCTCTGAATGTCATCCCCGGAATGTTTTTCCTGTTGAACTTTTTCTATCTTTGCCGAGAGATTGTTAATGGGAGACTCTCGGTTTTCAGAGTCGGCCAGGGCATGGAGCGAAAATTCGGGGGTTTTAAACCTTATATAAAGAAGCAGATCTCTGTAAAATTGCTTTTTGGTGTACGTATATTTACTGATATCCAAGTTGCTTGGCAGAAAAAAATATGTTTCTACCTTGTAGCTATCTTTCTTTTGTTGCCTGCTCAGATCGTAGCTCAACTTGACTTCGAACTGGAATCGATCGTGTTTTTTGATAACTAATCCTCCATTTTTTCAATTATATTTAGACTAGATTAATATTATACTTCAGGTTCTGCACACAAGCACTATTCGTGTTTTTTAAAGTTTCCAGTTTTGACAAACAGGCATCGTTCTTGTAATAATTTTCCTATGGTATAGAAGAAGGAGACGAGTATCATGATTCCATATAAAGAAAGAAGAAACCACAACCGATATATCGTTGAAGGGCTTTGCGGAAGTATGTTGTCGCAAGATGTAACTATTGCAAACATCAGCTTTGACGGTATACAGATAAAGACCGGTAAAAGACTGAATCCTGGCCGCGAGTACAGGCTTAAAATCAGAAATAAAGATGCGGCAATCATTATTAAAGCAGAGGTTGCCTGGTGCACTTTAAGCGGCTCCTATATGATGGAAGCAGGAGAGCAAGCGCCTTTCTATACGGCTGGAATGAGGTTTATAGAGAATATAGATCAAAAAACTGAAGTTCTGCGCAGGTTTATAGAAGAGAGCAGGCAAAAGAAGACTGACAGGCGTCTCTCCGGGGCACGTTGCAAACTCTCAGGAGAGCACACAGCCGAAATCGAGGTAGAATATATTATTAAAAAAATGAGCAAAAGCGGTATGCTGGTTGAGACGGATGAAGCACTGGACCTGGAATCCAGTCTGCATACGACTCTTATGCTGGATAGTAAATCCATAAACGTTCAGTGCCGGGTAGTAAATTGTAATAAGAACGTGGAAACAGGAAGAATGCTTGTAGGTCTGGAATTTCTGGAATTACCCGGAGACTCCAGAGAGAACCTGCACAGCTTTATCGATGAAATTGAAGATGTTTAGGGCTCGGCCATGAACCGCTGTACCCGCCTATAAATGGTTTTCAAGCCGATTTACCTCTTCGAACTGGCGATCACCTTCTATTTTGCAGCCATGATCGTATCGATCACCGAAGTGTTCAGGGGTACAAAAACTATATCGAAGTTAATGACCTCTTTTGCGGTAATCGGCTTTGCCATGCATACCGCCAATATGGTTATGCGGTATGTTTCAGGCGGATACCTTCCAATTGCCAGCCTTCACGAAGTAACCGCATTTTTCGCATGGTGTATTATCTTAATTTTTTTCTTTCTGGAATGGCGTTACCAGCTAGGTCTTCTGAGTTCATTTATTATGCCTATGGTCTTTGCTCTGATGCTGTTGTCCTCTATCCTTCCCAGGTCTATTAAGCCGCTTCCTCCACTTCTTCAGAGTTCCTGGTTCGGAGTGCATATAAGCCTGGCGTTTTTGGGAAATGCTGCCTTTGCCATGGCATTTGGAGTAGGAGTTATGTATCTTATCCAGGAAAATCATCTGAAATCTAAACGTTTAGGCGGACTTTTCAAACGTCTTCCAAACATCCAGGTGCTGGACCATCTAAACTACCGTCTAGTGTCTATAGGCTTTTCCCTACTGACTCTTGCCGTTATTACAGGAGCTATCTGGGCACAGAGCGCACTTGGTTCCTACTGGAGATGGGACCCGAAGGAAGTCTGGTCACTGATCACGCTGCTTATTTATGCGCTGATCCTTCATGTACGTCTCAACTCCGGGTGGAGAGGCAGAAAAGTGGCGATTTTGTCTATCATAGGATTCATGGTTGTGCTGTTCACCTTTTTAGGAGTCAACTTCCTTATTGACAGTTCTCACTCGTTTTTTCGGGAAGATATTAAATGAACCTGCTTGTAATAGGACTGAATCACAAAACAGCTGATCTTGAGGTCAGAGAAAATATCGCTTTTGCAGACGATAAGCTGGAACCGGCGCTCAAAGAGCTGCTATCCATCGAGGACATCCACGAAGCAATCATACTGTCTACCTGCAACCGGGTTGAGATTTACACAAATGCCGAAAACCAGGATAGAGCTGAAAATTCCATCAAGGATTTTATCAGTCGCTTTCACTGTATTGACCGTAACGCCCTTGACCGTTCGCTTTTTGTATGCAAAAAAGACGAAGCCATACAGCATATTTTCAGGGTGGCCTCAAGTCTTGACTCGATGGTCGTTGGCGAACCCCAGATCCTTGGCCAGTTGAAAGATGCTTATGAATTTGCACTTAACCGTAAAAAAACAGGCATCCTTTTAAATAAGCTTCTGAATAAAGCTATTTCTGTTGCAAAGCGGGTACGTACAGAAACACGAATAGCTGAAAACGCGGTAAGCATAAGCTTTGCGGCAGTAGAACTGGCACGTAAGATATTTGATGATATTTCGACAAATGCAGCCATGCTGCTTGGCGCAGGCGAGATGGCCGAACTGGCTGCCCTGCACTTAATAAGTGCAGGGATTAAATCCATGCGCGTTGCCAATAGGACCTATTCCAGAGGAGTGGAACTTGCTGGACAATTCTGCGGCACGGCGGTACTATTCGAGGATTTTTTAAATGAGATGGAGTATGTGGATATAGTCATATGCTCTACCGGAGCTTCAAACTACGTACTTACCGCAGCCCAGGTTCAGGATGTTATGAAAGCCCGTAAAAACAGACCTATTTTCCTTATAGATATATCGGTTCCACGAAATATCGACCCTATGGTAAATGAGCTGGATAATGTCTATCTTTACGACGTAGATGATTTACAGGGTGTAATTGAAACGAACCTTGAACAAAGAAGGTCTGAAGCTGCCAAGGCAGAGGCTATTGTTACAGAAGAGGTGGCGTGTTTTAAGACCTGGATGGCATCTCTGGATGCTGTACCCACTGTGATTGCCCTTAGAGAACGGGCCGAGGTAGTTAGGCAGGAAGAGCTTGCCAAGGCCTTCAATAAGCTTGGTGCTGTGGATGCTCGAACTGAGCAGATAGTTAAAACTCTTGCTAATAATATTGTCAATAAATTGCTTCACCCACCCACGGTAAGCCTTCGTACCGAGGCTGCGGATAAAGAGGTGTTAATAGAACTTATAAGAAAGATCTACAGGTTAGACAACGATGAATAGAAATGTTGAAAATAGAAAAATAGTCCTTGGTACAAGGGGTAGCAAGCTTGCAATATGGCAAGCCGAGTGGATTAAGACAAAGCTTGAAAATTTCCACAAGGGTATTACCGTGGAACTTAACAAAATCAAGACCACTGGTGATAAAATACTTGATGTCCCGCTTGCCCAGGTAGGTGGCAAAGGCCTTTTTGTAAAAGAGATAGAAGAGGCGATGCTTCGCGGCGAAATAGACATTGCTGTTCACAGCATGAAGGATGTGCCCACGGAGTTTCCGGAAGGACTTCACTTGGCAGTCATATGCGAGAGAGAGGACCCAAGAGACGCGTTAATCTCCAGTGATTTCTCTTCCTTAACTGATCTTCCCCGTGGCGCACGGGTGGGTACCAGCAGCCTCAGACGCTCGTGCCAGCTTTTAAGTATCAGACCGGATTTAAATATTATGTCGCTTCGGGGCAATCTTGATACCCGTTTACGCAAGCTGGAGGAAGGACAGTTTGATGCCATTATACTGGCTGCTGCCGGAGTAAAAAGGCTGGGCTGGCAGGACAGGATTACGGAATACCTCAGTACTGATATCAGTCTTCCGGCTATCGGGCAGGGTGCTATAGGTATTGAGTGCCGCAGGGACGATGCTGATATACACCGGATAATAGAAACGCTTAACCATAATAATTCGAATACCTGTGTCAGCAGCGAGAGAGCCTGCTTAAAAAAACTCGAGGGCGGTTGCCAGGTGCCAATTGCTGCTCATGCAAAATTAAACGGTGAGAAGCTGATTATCCGGGGACTGGTGGGAAGTCTCGACGGAAAAACGATCATAAAGAGTACGATAGAGGGCAAGTCAACAAATGCTGATATGATAGGCACTACCCTTGCCGAGGCCATGCTTGCCAAAGGCGCCAAGGCTATTCTTGATCAGGTGTATGGATAGAAAACAGAAAAAGGTTAAAGGCAAAAACTTGTTCGGACAACCGCTTGGACAAAAGAAAGGAAATTGAAAATTATTTGAATTCTTTGAAAAATTTAAAAAAAGGTATCGTTTATATCGTCGGAGCAGGACCTGGTGATACAGGCCTGTTCACAATTAGAGGCAGACAGTGTCTGGAGGCGGCGGAGGTGGTTGTTTATGACTATCATGTCAATACCCAGATTCTCAACTTTGCCGATCGTGACACAGAATTTATTTTTGCCGGCAAGCGCGGCGGTCACCACACTCTCACACAGGATCAGATCAATGCCGCACTTGTAGAACATGCCGGTCGTGGCAAAGTTGTTTGTAGGCTTAAGGGAGGCGATCCGTTTATATTTGGCAGGGGAGGGGAGGAGGCTGAAGTTCTTGTGGCTGCCGGAATTCCCTTTGAAGTGGTTCCTGGTATCAGTTCCGCCATTGCAGCTCCAGCTTATGCCGGAATTCCCCTGACCCACCGGAAGTTTGCAACCACAGTAGCCTTTATCCCCGGGCATGAAGATCGCGAAAAAGAAGAAAGCTCAATTGCCTGGGACAAAATTGTCGGCGTCTCTACGCTTGTCTTTTTAATGGGGGTCAAAAACCTACCGTTTATCGCCACACAGCTTATGAAATACGGACGTAGCCCTGATACCCCTATTGCAATTATACGCTGGGGTACGCGGGCAGAGCAGAGGTCTCTCACATCCACGCTGAGCGGAGTTATCAATCTCGTAAAAGAAAAAAATATCAGGCCGCCTGCTGTGATGGTCGTAGGTGACGTAGTAAATTTAAGGAAAAATCTTAATTGGTTCGAGACAAAACCTATGTTCGGTCGGCGAATCCTTGTAACCAGGGAACACTCAGGTGGATTTGAATCGCTAAAAAAACTTGGAGCGGAAATACTGGAATTTCCCACAATCGAGCATAGAGATCCAGAATCCTGGGACGAAGCAGATCAGGCTATTAGTGAAATTGAGAGCTATAACTGGATTGTATTTACAAGCAAAAACGGAGTTGTATATTTCTTTAAACGCTTTTTCGGTTTGGGACGGGATATCAGGGATCTTAAGGGTATAAATATCTGTGCTATCGGTCCTAAAACCCAGGCGGAGATCGAAAAACATGGAATTCGTGTAGCCCTTGTACCTGAGGTCTTCAGGGCTGAAGGGCTGGTGAAAGCTTTTGGAGATGAAGGTGTACAGGGGATGCGTTTTCTTCTGCCCAGAGCAGAAGAGGCGCGTGAAGAATTTCCAGAGGCAGTAAAAGAAGCTGGCGCTGAAATAACCATAGCCACTGTTTATCGTACAATATGTCCGGAACATCACGGAAAACAATTAGTTAGATTTTTTCGAGAAGGACGTATCACTATTGCAACTTTTACAAGTGCTTCAACATTCAACAATTTAGTCAAGATGACAGGTCATCAAGCAAACGAACTCCTCCGTAATGTGACTCTGGCCGCAATCGGTCCTGTAACGAAACAGGCTATTGAAAAGCAAGGGCTGAAAGTTACGATTATGCCGGAATACTCTACGGTTGACGCTATGGTCGAAGCTATTCGACATTGGGCGTTAACTAAATGATAAAGAGAAACAAATGATAACGAAAAAAGATAACAAAAAAAGAATGCTGGTCAATGCCATTCATCCGGAAGAATGCCGGGTGGCTATTGTGGATGGAGATGAGCTCGAAAATATTTATATAGCAACAGCCTCCAGGCAGCAGAGTAAAGGAAATATTTACAAGGGCGTTGTTGTACGTGTGGAACCAGGTCTGCAAGCCGCATTTGTAGAGTTTGACAAAAGCCAGAAAAACGGCTTTCTACAATTTAGAGAAATTTGTTCTGATTATCATAAGCCCAAAGGCGGAAGTGCCGCAGATAAGAGTGGTACCAATACAGATAAAATTGAAACTACCGCAGATAAAAGCAGCGCTGCCGCACCGCGTCTGAAAATTCAGGATGTAATCTCAAAAAAGCAGGAGATGCTCATACAGGTTGACAGTGATGCGCGCGATCTTAAAGGCGCCAGCCTCACAACTAATATCTCGCTTGCCGGACGTTACATGGTTATGATGCCGGGTCAGGAAAGGCTGGGCATTTCACGAAGAATTGAAAATGCTAAAGACCGTGATAAAATTCGCAAGATATTTAGTAAGCTGGGACCTCCAAAGGACGCAGGATTTATAGTGAGGACATCCGGACTCGATCAGAGTGAGGCCACTCTAAAGGCTGATCTTGACTACCTGGTGGGCCGATGGGAAGAAATCAAAAAGAAGTCGGAAAAAGCCAAGGCCCCCTGCCTGATTCACCAGGAGGAAGATATTATTATAAGGGCCATTCGGGACCACCTGACGGATGACGTGGACGAAATTCTGATCGATAAAAGGGAAATAAGCGCGAGGGTTAAGGAGTATTTTAAAGTCCATATTCCCAAGTATCAAAAGCGTGTAAAGTTGTACCGCGATAAAAGGCCTCTATTCTTCAAGTTTGGAGTTGAGAAGAAACTTGAACTAATCCACAACAGACAAGTTCCCCTGCCCTCTGGGGGATCTATCGTAATCGATACGGCAGAGGCACTAACAGCCGTTGATGTAAACTCAGGGAAAACCCGAGGGGAAAAGGATATCGAGGATCTTGCCTTAAAGACAAATCTTGAGGCGCTTCAAGAGATTGCCCGGCATCTTAGACTTAGAGATCTTGGCGGACTTATCGTCATAGATTTTATCGATATGCGTCCGGCAAAAAACAGGAAAGCCGTAGAAGAAAAGCTTAGAGAAGCGCTGAAAAAAGATAAAGCAAAAATAGATATCTCCCGCATTTCAAAGTTTGGTCTTCTTGAAATGTCTCGTGAACGTCTACGCCCTCGCTTTCAAGATTATAACTATGTTAGCTGCCCCGTATGTGAGGGGATAGGCAGATATAGAACGCCTGAGTTCCTGGCTCTTACTGTCCTTCGTGAACTTCAAGAGATTTTATTAGAGCCGGAGGCAAATCTGCTTGGCGCTTCTGCCAGGCTGCCGGTGGATGCTGCTAATTATTTGCTTAATAACAAACGGCAGGAACTTATGGACCTTGAAAAACGCGCAGGCAAGCCGGTTCTTGTTGTAGCCGCTGGTGATGTATCGGCCGGTGATTACAAGCTTATAGTCGAACGTGAAGGTCATCAGACTGAAGAAAAAGACACGTCTACAGCTAAAAAAGAAGATGCTGCTCCTAAAAAGAAAAGGAAGCGCCGGCCCAAAAAGAAACATCGCCATGAAGCTGTTGGAAACGTGGAAACTAAGGAAAATAAACAAACAAACAAAGAAGAAAAAGAAGAAAAGGAAGGAAAAGAAGAAAAATCAAACGAAACAAAAACAGAAGGAATAGAAAATTCAGACAAACAACAACCTGCTCCCGCACCGGAGAAACGTAAGAGAAGAAGACCCAGACGAAAGCCAAAACCTATAGAACAAGAACATAAAGAACCGGAAGCGACAAAAGAAGCGGAAACAACTTAAAACTCATTCAAAATAAACTTTACTTGGGCGGTATAATATACACCCTCCTGATATCATTATAAAAATATTAGCATGGGCTTTAACTTGATCGTGATGCGGAATATATTTTTTTATTCACAACATCATATGCAGAGAGAAGCCCATGTTTAAATGCGCCGGTATCAACAGCTATAACTCCATCGTAAAAGGTCACCTCTTGGTGTATTGAATGCCCCGAGATAACTTCCTTGCCGGAATGATGAGGTACGATATCACGGGACCATAAAAGAACCTCCAGAGGTGTCTCTACCAAGTCCAGAGAAAAAGAAACCCCTGCGTGAACAAATATATGCGTTTCTGTTTCGTAGTAGAGTTCAAGGGAATCAATGAAAGGCAGAAGCAGGTCAGCCACGTAGTCCATGCCTCCAAACGAATTTACTGTGGCCTCTCCGCCATTTGCAAACCAGAAGTATATATCTTTAAAATCCATTGAAAGCAGTGATTTGCGCGCCATGCTCTCGTGGTTGCCTGTAAGCAGAACGACGTTGCCTGGGTACTTTCTTCGAAAGGAGATCAAATACTCCACTACCTCCCGGCTACCCAGGCCACGATCGATATAATCCCCCAGAAAAACCAGCCGATCGGTTTGCGGGTCAAAGCTAATTCGGTTTTCTATAAGTTCCCTGAGCAGACAATGCTCGCCGTGAATATCCCCTATAGCGATAAGCCTTTCAGACTTACTAGTTGTTCCTTTTTTTTCTTTCATCCTGCTATATTTTCAATGCTTCGTAAGAGGTGAAGTAGGTTTTTCTTTGAAGCCGTGTGGCGATGAGTGATGACAGCACGGCTCCGATAAAAATAAGGTATATGATGATGGCCTGCATTTCAGCGGCAAAAATCGGATCGGCTCCGGATAGAAGCATCCCGGTCATAAGGCCTGGAATATGGACCAAGCCGGTAGTTTTCATGCTGTTAAGAATTGGTATAAGTGCTGCGGATATACTGTTTTTTAGTACCATTTCGGTCGTATGTTCGATATCGAGACCTAAAGATAGAAGTGCTTCTATCTGCAATTTATTCATCTCCATTTCGCGGTGCAGCCTCTCTATCGACAGAGCTGTAGTGTTCATAGCATTTCCGATCAGCATGCCTGACATAGGAATAAGAAACGATGAAACTCTGTCAAAAACACCAAGGGTTGCCATAGGAACAATAACGGCTGCTGAGGCTGTAAATATTGCAACAAAAACAATAACCAGCTCAGCCATGCCTTTAGTACGCCGTGCAGCTGTAAAAGAAGCTGCTGCCACCATTCCAAAAAGAACTAGCCCATCCAGAACCCTGCTGTTTAACTTAAAGACAGCCATTAAAATGGCTCCCATGATAAGCAGTTGAAGTATCGCCCTGGCAGCGCCCCATGCTGCATCTACATAAGCCCTGAGCTTCATATGCCGTAACGCCAGCACAGTTATGCCCAGGTAAAATAAAACGACGATAAGCCTGTATGGTTCAAACATGTTGCTCTTCCAGGTACCTGGCTAAATTTCCCTGAAAGACAATCCTGCCTCCAGAAAGGAAAATTCCCTGCGCACCGAGTCTTTTTAGTTGGCGAATATCATGCGTTACAAAAACCACATTAAGATTTCCATTGGCAGTAAGTTCCAGTAGAAGATTTTCGATAACCTTTGCCGAGCGTTCATCAAGGGACGAGGTAGGCTCGTCCATCAAAAGGACCTTTGGGTTAACGGCCAGAGCTCGGGCAATAGCTACACGCTGCTTTTCGCCGCCTGATAGGCCGGAGACGTTCCTGGATCCATATCCGGTAAGCCCCACCTGCTCCAGAAGCCTGGAAAGGTCTACAGTCATCCCATGATATTTAACAGCGAACATAACATTATACTCAACCGTGCCTTCAAGCAATCGCGGCTCCTGAAAAATCATGCCCACCTTTTTCCTTAACTCAGTAGGCAGGGAATTCTGTATTGACCTTCCGTTGACCAGCACCTCGCCCGATTCTGCCTCATCCATCCGGTTTATCAGCCGCAAAAGAGCAGTCTTCCCCGCGCCGGAGTCGCCAAATACCATGAAAAGCGGTAAATTACCAGTCGAAAAGGAGACATCTATGAGAATGTTTTTACCTCCTTTTGCTAAATGCACTTTTTTGAATTCTATAGCCATAAAAATCGTGTTAGTTTTCACTTACAGAAACAACTTAGATTAACATGTTAAATTAACCGGGACCTACTTTGGTTTAATCGGTCTGATTAGTCTGACCAGACGGATCGGTTATATAGTGCAGATCAAGCAAGAAAATAGCTCAAATTTGGTGACATAATTATGAAAGGAATAATTTTAGCCGGTGGTTCCGGAACCCGTCTATATCCGTTGACCCGTGTGGTGAGCAAACAGCTATTGCCGGTCTACGATAAACCGATGATTTATTATCCGCTGTCTGCACTGATGCTGGCCGGAATCAGGGAAATTCTTATAATATCCACTCCTCAGGACCTGCCACTGCTCAAAGATCTTCTCGGTGACGGCTCTCAACTTGGCCTGTCTTTTTCGTACGAGCAGCAGCCAAGCCCGGATGGCTTGGCACAGGCATTTATAATAGGTAAAACTTTCATCGGTGGCGGTTCAATCGCCTTGGTTCTTGGAGATAATATCTTCTATGGGCACGGTCTTCTCGATATATTAAGCCAGTCTGTTCAACTAAGCAAAGGTGGACTGATCTTCGGCTATCCGGTAAGAGATCCCAAACGCTATGGTGTGGTGGATTTTGACAGCCAAGGCAACGTCATAAGTATAGAGGAAAAGCCAAAAAAACCTAAATCCAAGTATGCGATACCAGGTCTCTACTTCTATGACAATGATGTGGTTAAAATCGCAGAGGACCTTAAACCGTCCCCACGTGGAGAGCTGGAAATAACCGACATCAATCTGGAGTATTTAAGCCGCGGCGATCTTAAGGTTCAACTCTTGGGACGCGGGTTCGCCTGGCTGGATACAGGAACACATGAATCGCTTCAGCAGGCTTCTGGTTATGTCCAGGCGCTTCAAGAGAGGCAGGGACTAAAAATTTCATGCATTGAGGAGATCGCCTTTCGTCTTGGCTACATAAATGATAAGCAGCTTGAAAATCTGGCATTCGATATGATGAAAAATGATTATGGCCGATACCTTATGGAGATACTGGAAGAAGAGGTGAGCATCTAAAATGACTTTGAAGTTTATAGCAACATCTCTTGCTGGCGTTCTTATAATTGAACCCGAGGTTTTCAGAGACGGCAGGGGGTTCTTTCTCGAAACTTTTCAACAGGAGAAATACGCGGAAGGCGGAATAGATAAAATTTTTGTTCAGGACAATCTTTCCCATTCAACCAGAGGAACACTCAGGGGGCTGCATTATCAACTTAAGCATCCGCAGGGAAAACTTGTTCATGTGGTGACCGGAGAGATCTTCGATGTTGCAGTAGATATACGACGTGGTTCTCCCACATTTGGACAATGGGAGGGAGTTTATCTTTCTGCGGAAAACCACCGTCAGATATATGTTCCAGAGGGTTTTGCGCACGGGTTTTGTGTTCTGAGTGATACAGCTAACGTCATGTACAAATGCACGGATTTCTACACACCAGGTGACGAGTACGGAATTTTATGGTCTGATCCGGTCATTGGCATCGATTGGCCGTTGGCATCTGCAATCCTCTCTGACAAAGACAGCAAAAATCTTGGGTTAGG
>VAPH01038356.1_pt1 | contig 49228 bp, 45 predicted proteins | sample 3393861 | NCBI WGS metagenome assembly VAPH01 (sample SAMN08290439, study PRJNA428436) | hydrothermal vent metagenome | isolation source: Deep-sea hydrothermal vent chimney | place: Atlantic Ocean: South-mid Altantic Ridge | reverse complement strand
CTGAATCCGGTCAGGGGTATTCGTCTGGTTGCTGCCGGGGCCGGCATCTGCTACCAGGGGAGAAATGACGTTGTACTGATCGAGTGTAGCGAAGGATCTGTATGTGCGGGCGTTTTTACCCGTAATGCCTTTTGTGCAGCGCCCGTGGTTCTTGCAAAACAGAATATGAGCAATGCCAGTGTGCGTGTCTTGCTGGTTAACTCCGGAAATGCCAACGCGGGTACCGGCCAGGCAGGGATGGATGCCGCGATTTCGTGTTGTGAATCGGTTGCCGAAGCGGCGGGATGTAACCCGGACCAGGTGCTACCATTTTCTACGGGTGTGATCGGTGAATTGTTGCCCGCCGATAAAATTCAGGCAGTCATTCCCCAGGCAGTCAGTCAGTTGGACAAGAATAACTGGGGCGAGGCGGCCAGGGCCATCATGACGACAGATACCCTGCCAAAGGGTGTATCCACGCGGCTTCAAATGGATGGCAGGGAAGTGACCATTACCGGTATCGCCAAGGGATCTGGAATGATCAGGCCGGATATGGCCACCATGCTGGCCTTTGTTGCAACCGATGCAGGGCTTGATCGGACTTTGTTGCAGGGTTGTTTGTCCAGTGCAGTTGATCAGTCCTTTAACCGCATTACTGTTGACGGTGACACATCAACCAATGATGCGTGCATGCTATTGGCAACCGGGCAGTCAGGTGTTCAGATAACCGCGAACAGTCGGGGCTATGATGATTTTATTGAGGCACTGAATTCACTGTGCAGACAACTGGCCCAGGCCATTATTCGTGATGGTGAAGGGGTTACCAAATTTATCAGTGTCTGTGTTGAACAGGGTGCGGATACACAGGAATGTCTGGATGTGGCTTATACTGTTGCACATTCGCCGCTGGTCAAAACGGCCTTTTTTGCCAGTGATCCCAATTGGGGTCGAATCCTGGCCGCCGTTGGCCGTGCCGGGGTGAATGGGCTTGTCATTGAAGATGTGTCCCTGTACCTGAATGGTGTCTGTATTGTCGAACAGGGTGCGAGATCAGCCTCCTATACAGAAGAGCAGGGACAGGCCGTCATGAATGAGGAAGAAATTCTGGTGCGTATTTGTCTGGGGCGGGGGGGTGCCAGTGAAACAGTCTGGACAACCGACCTGTCACACGAATATGTCACCATCAATGCAGAATACCGGACCTGACCCGATTTTTTATGCAAGAGAGTACTCATGTAGCCGTTGCGGTAATAGGCAATGACAGACAACAGGTCTTACTGACCCGTCGGCCCGACCACGTCCATCTGGGTGGTTTATGGGAGTTTCCCGGCGGCAAGACCGAGGCCGGCGAGGATGCAGAGCAGGCGCTGGCCCGTGAAATACATGAAGAACTGGGTATAACAATTACCAAAGCGAGGCCATTGATTCGTATCAGCCATGCATACCCCGGAAAAACGGTTTTGCTGGATGTCTGGCGGGTTGAACATTTTGAAGGCGTCCCTTATGGCAGGGAGGGGCAGGTCATGGAATGGGTGCCCATCAATGAACTTGCAGACAAATCCATGCCGGCCGCCGATGTCTCTATACTGAATGCTGTCCAGTTGCCTGATTGCCATTTGATTACCCCTGAGCCTGGAGATGACCAGGGTGCTTTTATCCGGCAACTCGAAAGTCGTTTGGTATCGGGAATCAAACTGATCCAGCTCAGGGCAACACAACTTCCGGTTGATGATTATGCAATGCTGGCCAATGAAGTCATCGGGCTTGCCCGGCGTCATGGTGCCAGGGTATTGCTGAACCAGTCATTGCGTGACTTCAAGGCTGGAAGTGCAGATGGACTGCACCTGAACAGCGGGCGAATGCTGGCTATGGATGAGCGACCACGGTTGGCCCCAGGTGTTTTGCTGTCGGCGTCCTGTCACAATAAAGAAGAGGTCCGCCATGCTAACAGGCTGGGTCTTGATTTCATTATGCTTTCCCCGGTATTACCAACACAGAGCCATCCCGGTGCTGAAACACTGGGTTGGGATGGGTTGCAAAAATTGACCGAACTTGCCTCCATGCCTGTTTATGCGCTGGGGGGCATGACGCCGGCAGACAGACAGAGGGCCTTTGGCCGGGGTGCGCAGGGTATAGCGGCAATAGGCGCTCTATGGGGCTAATGGCCCAGGCTGGTATTGACGGGTTCAGTGTTTCTGTGGTGTTTCGCGGCCATTATGTGTCACCGTCTTTTTTATCTTGTGCCGATTAAATCGCAACGTATTTTTTTTACGGCACGCGTCAGTATGACGGGGTTTTGAAGAATAGAAGATTGTAAAGTTTACCCGCACGGGCAGTGAAGGGCCAGGCCGGAAGAAAGAGGGGGTTATTCTATACCGTCATGATCCGGAGAAACGTGTCCGCCCGGTATGCGCTGTTTTTCATCCAGCCAGTCTCCCAGGTCAATCAGCTTGCAGCGTTCACAACAAAAGGGCTTCCATTTTTCTTGTGCAGAACAAGCCACCGGTTTGCCGCAAGTCGGGCAATGAATACAGGATGTTGTATGATTCTCTTGCATGACGTGTACCTTGTACCTAAATAGTACAGTAGGATATTTCAAATTCAAGATCATTATCGACCTGCGCCGGTCTTGACAGTTCATCGGTCTGGCGCAGAAAACGTACCGAGAAGCGGTGTTTTCCGGCACTGATCTCGGGGTAATAGAGGGTGTCGACGGGCAGGCCTATACGCAGCAGTTGGCCCGGATTTTTTGCCTCAAGACTGCGCTGGAAAAACCCTTTTTCAGCAAATTCCAGTTTTGGCACAGTACTGTCCCTGATAAGCCGTAGTATCAATTCTATTGCCTGCCGCAGGGTTTCAAAACAGGAAAACCAGCCTGTGATCAGTTCCATACGTTCTTCATCCGGTTTTTGTAACCAGTAGTGAAATCCCGGCAGATCCATTTCACATGTCCCGCCCGGGACGGAGGCCCGTTGTCTGATGGGTGATATGAACTCATTTTGTTTGAGTTCATATCCAAAAGGCTGGTTGTCTGAAAAAATTTTACCACTGAGTGCATCCAGTGCCAGTAAAACATGGTCGAGACGTTTATGGTCTACTTTGGGGTTTTCAAACAAACTTGTCAGACTTTTTGTGTGTCGCTCAAGTTCTTTCAGGATCTCGGTTTTAAGGTCGCTTCTGCCGACCAGGTTGTTAATTTCAATCAGCGTTTCAATGGCAGTACGACTGTCCCAGGCGGTCTTGCCCACCATGAATTTATCGCATCGTCTGAACAGGTATTCGAGGCGAAGAAAAGACCGTATACGTTCATTCAGTGGTTGCTCGTAAATCGTTACTCTCACGTATTTCCCGTTATATTTTATAGTGAATGACGGTTACCGGTGGGTATTTTGTCCTACTGTTTGTCTTTGTGCAAATATCCAGGAGACGGGAATGATAATCAGCAGCCCGGGCTGCATATTTCAAGGTATTTCCGGTGTAGCTGGCAGACCTGTTCCTTCAGGGTTTCCTTGTTATCAGTATTGTTGTAGAGGACATCATCAGCCATATCAAGACGTTTTTCCCGCGTTGCCTGTGTGTCCAGTATTGAACGGGCCTGTTTTTCAGTCATATCATCGCGTTGCAACACCCTTTGTATCTGCCTGTCTTCAGGGCAATCCACCACCAGTATCCTGTCAACGGTGGCCTGCTGGGCTGTTTCAATCAGGAGGGGGATCATTAATATGCAGTAAGGGTCTTCCAGGGCGGCAGTTTGTTTCTTCATTTCAGCGAGGATAACCGGGTGCATGATGTCCTCAAGTTCCCTGCGTTTGCCATTGTCGCTGAAAACAAGTTCCCGGAGGGCCTGACGATTCAGGGAGCCGTCATTATTCAGAATATTTTCGCCGAAATGCCGGGTGATTGCCCGTAATACAGGCTGGCCCGGCCCGGTAAGCCGGTGGGCAATTTCGTCTGCATCGATCACGGTTATTCCCAATTCACTGAAGATCTCAGCAGCACTCGATTTGCCACTGCCGATACCACCTGTCAGACCTATCCTGAGCATGTATTTTAACCATTCATTCCAGAGAGCCCGAAATAGATTTGCGTCAGATCCTTGCCCCACATCAGGCTGATCCAGCCTGCTGTCGCCAGGTAAGGCCCGAAGGGGATAGGAAGCTGCTTGTCACGCCCCATCACTACGATTAATGTGATGCCAACCAGGGCACCAACCAGGGAGGACAATAGTACAATGACCAGTATAGACTGCCAACCCAGCCAGGCGCCCAGTACCGCGAGGAGTTTGAAATCACCAAAACCCATGCCCTCACGGCCCGTAACAAGGTGGTGAATTTGATAGATTGACCATAATGACATATAACCCGCAACCGCTCCGATAACGCTGTTTTCCAGTGTTGTGAATGTGCCGTCAAGATTGAGCAGCAAACCGGCCCACAGCAAGGGCAATGTGATAATGTCCGGCAGGAGTTTGGTATCAAAATCGATAACGGACAATGAAATGAGTGACCAGGTCAGAAACATGGCGGCCAGTGCCTGAAATCCATAGCCAAAATGCCAGGCGATACCGGCCGTCATCAATCCGCAGACGAGTTCGATAACGGGGTAACGGACGGAAATCCGGTTTTTGCATTGCGAGCAACGTCCGCGCAACAGAATAAAACTGATAACCGGTATGTTTTCCCATGCCCTGATTTTATGGTTGCAATGTGGACAGGCAGATGCGGGTTTTGCCAGATTGAATGTCTTTTCTTCGGTCGTTTGCGCCAGCTCCAGGTACTCTTCACACTGGTTGCGCCAGTCATTTTGCAGCATAATCGGTAAACGATAAATAACAACGTTAAGAAAACTGCCGATCATCAGACCAAGGACCAGCGACGTGGCTATAAAAGCGACGGGGTAGGTATCAAGAAATTCGTGGATCAGCATTCAGTCAGATTCAGGTTCGGGGCACCCGATGCAGGTACCCCGGGATTGCAAGGCCTATACAACAGCACCCAGTTTGAAGATTGGCAGGTACATGGCGATGACCAGGCCACCAACCAGCACGCCCAGTACGGCCATGATCAATGGCTCCAGCAGGCTGCTGAGACCGTCTACTGCGTTGTCCACCTCGTCTTCGTAGAAGTCGGCCACCTTGCCCAACATATCATCAAGGGCGCCAGACTCCTCGCCGATGGCGACCATCTGTACCACCATGGATGGAAACAGGTTGGCATCTTTCATGGATTGGTTGAGCTGTCTTCCGGTTGAGACCTCATCCCGAATCTGCAGGATGGCATCAGAGTAAACGATATTACCTGTCGCACCGGCGACCGACTCCATTGCCTCAACGAGGGGAACGCCCGCTGCAAACATAGTGGACAGGGTTCTGGCAAATCGGGCGATGGCGGCCTTGTTGATAATATTGCCTACAATGGGAATCTTCAGCATCAGTTTGTCGAGAAAATGGGCAAATTTAACGGACCTTTTTTTTGTATATGAAAACAGATAACCAACAGCAAACAGGCCACCCAACACGGCAAACCACCATGTTTGCATGAATTTGGACAGGTTAATGACCATCTGGGTAAATGCCGGCAGAGATGCCCCGAAACCCTGGAACAGTTCTTCGAACTGGGGGACAACAAAGATCAGCAATATACCGGTAACGATACCGGCAACAACAATAACGGCGGTTGGATAGAACAGGGCTTTTTTTATTTTCGCCTTGATGGCCTCTGTTTTTTCCTTATAGGTTGCTATTTTATGCAGCAGTGCCTCAAGGATACCGGCATGTTCACCTGCCTTGACAAGGTTACAGAACAGGTCATCGAAATAAAGCCGGTGTTTTGCCAGTGATTCCGCAAGGGGGTTGCCTGATTCCACATCATTCTTGATAGTCATTAATAACTCTTGCATGCGCGGGTTTTCGTGGCCACGGCCAATAATATCAAATGACTGAACCAGTGGCACACCGGCGGACATCATGGTTGCCAGTTGGCGACTGAAGATGGCGATATCCTTGGGCACTATTTTTTTGCCTTTACTGGCCGAAAACAGCGTGGATTTTTTACGAACCTTCTTGGGCACAATGCCGCGCCGTCTCAGTTCCGCCTTTATCATGGCCGGGCTTGAACCATGGCTTTCGCCTTTAACCTTGCCACCTCTTTTATCCGAGCCCTCCCAGATAAACACATCTTGCTTGATTGCTTTCTCTGCCATTACTTAGTCCTTTGTGATCCGGTTAATTTCTTCCAGGCTGGTTATGCCTTCTTTCACTTTATTCAGACCTGAGCGGCGCAAATCATTGATGCCTTCTTTCGCAGCCTGGTCGGCAATCTGCAAGGCATTGCCTCCTTCCATGATAATGCGCCCGGTCTCTTCGGATACGGGCATGACCTGATAGACACCGACTCGCCCCTTGTAGCCATTTGTACATTGGTCGCAACCAACGGGGCCATAGATCTTGAAAGTACCTATCTCTTCTTTCTTGAATCCCTCTTTCAGTAATGCGCCTTCTGGAATTTTTTCTTCCTTTTTGCACTGGGAGCAAAGCTTTCTGGCCAGGCGCTGGGCAATGATCAGGCTGATAGCCGAGGCGATATTAAACGGTGGAATGCCCATATTGATCAGACGAGTGAGTGTTTGCGGTGCATCATTGGTATGCAGGGTTGATAGCACAAGGTGACCGGTTTGTGCGGCCTTGATGGAGATTTCAGCCGTTTCCAGATCACGAATCTCACCCACCATGATGATATCCGGATCCTGACGCAGGAAGGCACGTAACGCGAGCGAGAAGTTCATGCCGGTTTTCGCGTTCATGTGTACCTGATTGATGCCCTGCAGATTTATTTCCACCGGATCTTCAGCCGTTGAAATATTTTTATCGGCGGTATTCAGAATACTCAGGGCAGTGTAGAGCGAAACCGTTTTACCGCTACCGGTCGGCCCGGTTACCAGCACAAGCCCCCAGGGTTTATGGATGGCATCCATGAAGAGTTTCTTCTGGTGGTCCTCATAACCCAGCACATCAATATTAAGGTTGGCGGCACTGGAATCCAGGATACGCAAAACAATTTTTTCACCAAACAGCGTAGGACAGGTGTTGACACGAAAGTCAATGGCACGTGTCTTGGATATGTTCATTTTTATACGGCCATCCTGGGGGACACGGCGCTCGGCGATATCCATGCGGGACATAACCTTGATACGAGCGGTCACTCTGGAAGCCATATTTAACGGGGGGGAGGCAATTTCATGCAGGATACCATCCTGTCGGAACCTGACCCTGTAGGATTTTTCATAGGCCTCAAAATGTATGTCCGATGCGCCCTTGTTGATGGCGTCCAGCAACACCTTGTTAACAAAGCGCACGACCGGTGTATCATCGATATCGCTGTCTTCCTCGTCATCCTTGTGATCAATGTCATCGCCGCCCTCAATCGAGAGGTTGTCCAGGTCTTCGTCAAGCAGACCCTCCATGGGCTCGGCCTTCGCTTCCAGGGCCTTTTCCAGAATCCTGTTCAGTGCTTCTTCTACGACGACAACGGCATCGGTGTTGATGCCGGTATTAAACTTGATTTCATCCAGTGCCTGCAGATTGGTCGGGTCAGAGATGGCAATAAAGAGGCGGTTACCGCGTTTTAACAGAGGGACAGCACGGTGTTTTCGTATCAGTCTTTCATCAACCATCTTGATAAAGGTCGACGCGGCTTCCAGGTCGATGGAGTTGATATCAAGAAGCGGGACACCGAATTCATGCGAGGCAGCCTCGGCAATTTGCTGGCCGTTGAGTATTTTTTTTTCAACAAGGTATGAAACCAGTTGAGTCTTGCTTTTTCGCGATTCGGTTATGGCATTTTCTGCTTTTTCCTCTTCAAGCAGGCCATCCTGCACCAGTCGTCTTGCAAGGCCGCTTAATTGTATTTTTGGATTGGTTGTTGCCATTGATAAATAATTTCAAAGTCTGAATTAAAGTGTTGTTCAATATCTCATTATTAGCTATAAATTATACTAAATAAAGAGGAATTTCATATTCTTAGTAGTAAGTCTCAATATGCCTATAATATAAACATATCATAATATGCAAAAATAATTATTATGTGACAAGCGGCAAGCTGGCGATATCAATTTTGCATATAAAAATAATTATGATGAAAATCAGTAAATTGTTACTTTTCACATAATCTTAAGTATCTGGATTTCAACCATTTATATCGGCAAATGAAAAATAACCTGAATGTTATTTGCAATTACAGATATACTTCATAGAATTGTAGATAAATATATAATTTATATAGATTTTCATGAGTTATTCGCAGTTTTGATATCAATTCAGAATATATTAAGGAATTTGTTCGCTAAATGATCAGGATTATTCATATAAGCCCGGCCGATAAGTTTATGCCGGATTTTATAAATACAGTACAAGATAATTTTAGTATTGAAGATCATCTGTTTTTGATCATAGGCGATTGTGAAAAGCATAATGTTAAACAGAATAAGAAAACTGTTCGCCTCAAGAAAAATACAACCAGTATAGTTAAAAGAGGGTAGCCATTAGTAGCCCCCATTCAACAGGCAACGGTTATTTTTTACGGTGTTTACCCGCAAAACCTGACCTGTCGTTATGTTTTAATGGATCTGATTATCCCGGTTAATTTTTGAATTGACCAGATAGCACCTATGTATAACTCTGGCCTGAACGGGATGGAATAACGCGAATCAGACTGGAGGATCGAATAGGTTACAGTAATATATGCGACAGTGATAAACATGATCGTAGATGCTTCTATTGTTTTTGACTTGTTTGTTGATGATTGGAATAAAAGAATCAACAAGCCAAGAAGAAAGATTATCAAGAGGATCGGGTGCATGGCCTTCATGATTGATCTCGTTGCGGCAGCACTATCCGAAACGGTATACAGTGATTGCGGAGTAGGGTAGGTATAAATATCTTTCCAGCCAACCAGGGCATCCCAGCTCCATAACAAGTAAGGTTTTTCGAATAAGTACCATGTCAGGTATCTCCCCGGATCCTGAGCGAATCTCGGAAACAGATTTTCATTGAGGAAAGTTAATATTGACCCCTCTGAGTCCTTTATTTCATCATGTACAGGGGGTTTATTTTCACGATGAAATGCCCCGGATCGATAATTCCTGAAAAAGTCAGGATGCGTGCCTATAACAAGATTTTCCAGTGCCCTGCCCTGACTGGAAGAGCTGCCTGCATCAACATTGATAACGTTTCGAACAGACCATCCGCCCCAAAAGACAGTATAGACAGCCAGAAAAACAAGCAGATATTTTCTGGTGTTTGTAGCAAACTGGTCCATAGATGGCCTGATGTTTTTCCAGACGAGTATGGCGAATATCCACGGCAGGAAAAAAATAACAGGGTTTACCAGGTAGGCATATCCAAATAAAAGCCCGGAGAATGCGTATAATCCGGGGGAACATTTTCTTGTAGCAAAATAGAAGCTGACAACAGCCATAAAGTAAAAAAATGAAAGCGAAGTTTCTGTCAGTAAGTAACCACCCGAACTGATCAAGTGCGGACTCAGGCATATTAATAATGCAGCAGACAGGGCGGCCCAATAGGGAAGGAAGGTAATAGCAAAAAGAAAAGCAGTCCCGGCAACGATGGCACCCATCAGGGCATGGCCATACAGAACGTTTTTGTAAAATGATTGTTTACCAAATAATCTGGTAATGACGGCCATGTAGGCAGGGAAACCAGGGGCCCAGAATGAGTCAGGAGCGGGATTACTGGAATTTTCCTGCCGCGAAAATACCCCATGTTCTACAAGATTGTATGCGTAGACCACGTAGTTTCTTGCATCTGCCCTGATAGGATGATCAACGACTGTCGTGTTTATATATGCCAACCTGATAAAAAGGGCGAAAAAGAAAATAACTGCCAGCGTTATAATATTTCCCGGATTGAGCAGTTTTTCATTTTGCCCAGGCTCATTGCTTAATATTGGCATTTTGTGACGTTGCTTATGATCATTGTGAGTATTATCAGCTTATCAGCTGGTTGAACAGGTAAATTCATGAGTTATAATATTTCTGGATTTCAGGGTATAGCCATTGCTTCAGTATTGGTGATTACTTATAACATATTCAGTTTATTGTGATTTCGTTTATTGTCAATACAGGCATGCATAAAATAATATGGATATATTTCGGGAGCTAGTGTAAAGCGTGCATCCATCCTTATATGAGAATATGTATAAGATAGAGGGCAGCCACTGGTGGTTCAGGGGCAGGCGTAAAATCGTTGAAACTACCATCGAGCGATATCTGGATACCAGTGGTTTATCGATACTGGAGGCAGGTTGTGGAACGGGTGGAAACCTTGAGATGCTTTCAAAATTTGGCAAGGTTGCTGGTATGGAGTTAAACGATCATGCCCGGGAACTGGCCAAATCCAGAGGAGTCGCACAGATATATCCCGGGAGATTACCGGATCAGCTACCTTTTGACATGTGCAGTACTGATCTCATCGTTTTACTGGACGTATTGGAACATATCGGCCCGGATGTGGATAGCCTTGCGGCACTGGGACAGTTATTAAAAAAAAATGGCCGGATCATTATGACAGTGCCTGCGTTCCCTTTTTTATGGAGTTATCATGATGAGTGCCACCATCACAGGCGTCGATATACCAGGAAGAGTTTGCAAAATGTTATAGCAGAGGCGGGGATGACAGTAGAATATATATCTTATATTAATTCGATACTGTTTCCAGTGGTGGCCCTTGTGCGAATCCTTCAACGCTTGCGTGGAAGGAACATGCATAAAGAAGAGATAGCGGTGCCGCCACAACCGGTTAACCGTCTGCTGGAAAAGTTGTTCGGGATGGAGAAAGCTGTTATTGGAAGGTTGCGTATACCTTTCGGCGTTTCACTGCTGGCAGTAATAAAAAAATAGACCAATAGTCGAACAGATGTAAATGGGTACCATTTTCATTTGATTGGAATGCCTGGAGAATAGTGAGTTATTATCACTGTTGCCCCGTTAACCCATGATGAATGTAGTTGAAATGTAAGCGGTAAGTGTGTTTCGGGCTAACCCGCAATCCGGACATGAAACCGGCAAGCCTGGCCAAAACACGTAAAACAGGACATCTGTGCGGCAGACGGTCTTGATCAGGCTTACCGAGTCCATGTCCTCACATTTACAGGTGCTTCATTAAGTTAACGGGGCAGCAATGAGTTATTATTACTAATGCGTTATTTCAAATACAGGGCAGAATAATTTTCTGGCATAAAATACATTCAGGGTATGTGATATGAATGATAGTTTACTCACCGTAGTTGTACCGGTTTTTAATGAGCAGGATGTCATTGATGTATTTTACCAGCGTTTGGTAGATTCGATGAAGGATATCGGAATTGGTCTCGAGATTATTCTGGTTGATGATGGCAGTAGTGATAATAGTTCAGGCCATATCGCTGAATTGGCCAGTCGGGATGACCGGATCTGTGTTGTCGAGCTGAGCAGGAATTTTGGCAAGGAGATAGCGCTGACTGCCGGCCTGGATCATGCGAATGGGGATGCAATTGTTATAATTGATGCAGACCTGCAGGATCCGCCGGAGTTAATCCCGGTATTACTACAGGAGTGGCAGGCCGGTTATGATGTTGTTTATGCAAGACGTACAAGCAGAAAAGGCGATACCTTACTCAAGAAAATAACCGCCTATATTTTCTATAGAGTCATGCAAAGTTCGAGTCGTGTAACGATTCCTGTTGATACGGGAGATTTTCGTTTACTGAGTCGTCGTGCGTTAAATGCCTTGCTGAAATTGCGCGAACAACATCGGTATATGAAGGGACTGTTTGCCTGGATAGGCTACTCACAAAAAGAAGTATTATATGACAGGGAGGCACGTTATTCTGGCAGAACAAAATGGAGTTACTGGAAATTATGGAACCTTGCCCTGGAAGGGATCACATCATTTACCACCGCGCCGCTAAGGCTGTCAACCTACATGGGTATGTTGACGGCAGGTGCTTCCTTTATATTTGGTGCTTACATCATTTTACAAAAAATCCTGTTTGGAAATCCTATAGAAGGGTATCCGTCCATGATGACAATCATACTTTTTCTTAGCGGGATACAGCTTATTTCCATCGGTGTTATTGGTGAGTATCTGGGCAGGATGTTTGATGAAACCAAGGGGCGCCCCTTATACTTGATTAAGAAAATCAGAAAATCCAGATATATGGAGTCCGGCATAGAGGATTAGTACTCTGACAAGCCTGCCAGGTTGCCAGTTTACTTTCCGGTGAGTATATCCTGGAAAATGGATGTACTACTCTCCCAGCTACAGTCTGTGTCAAGCGTGGTCTTGTCATGAATCATTCGTTGTATGGAGGAGGCTAATTCAACGGGGTCATCTGGTTTGACCAGTAGATCGTTATTATTTTGCAGTATCCATCTTGTGGCCGGCGTGTCAATTGCAATGACAGGAGTTTGGCACTGGATGGCTTCATATAGTTTCACCGGATAGCTGAAGTCACCAAATGCACCTGGTTTTCCCATGACAATCAAAAGGTCAACATTATTTAATAAATCGGGCATATTTTCATCTGGCAGGTAACCGAGCCAGTTACAAAATTCAGGGATGGTTATATTTTTCTGTTTACGCCCGGTTAAAATCACTTCCACATCCGGCATATTTTTTTCAACAATTTTCAGGGCGTTGAAAAGAGTTTCAATTCCACGGTTATGGTACATAGAGCCACAATAGGCAATAAAGGTTCTGTTCTCTGGTAAATTAAATTGCTCATGCAGTTGCTGTTTTTGGGGACTTTTTTTGAAGGCAGGATCGGCGGCCATTGGTACAACGTATGTGTTCTGGTCATGTCTGTATTGGGACATAAGACTGGCCAGTCCAGGCCCCGCAGCAGAAATTGCAGTTGCCTTGCCGAGTGCACGACGCCATAACCAGTGCAGGGGTTTTAGCCAGTGGATATAACTTTCATAGTTGTCATACGCATCTATCAGAGAGCGTATAGAGTACTTTTGAGCTAAATGTTGAGCGAGAATACCAAAGTAGGTATCAGAGAAACCGATAACCCAGTCGATATTACTGTTCTTGATAATAGCGGATGCTGTTCTGTAAAATTTGATTCCAGGCAAGGTGCCAAGGTTGACACTAAGCCATCGAATATTATCTTTTGTGATATCCAACTCCTGCTCTTGTTTATAATTTAGCAGGAGAACAGTACATTGATGACCATATTCAGAAAGTATTTCTGGTATGTAATAGAATCGACCATATGGAGTGGTTATAAGATCCTTGTCCATCGGTCGTCTCTTACATAGAAAAAGTAAATTCAAATGGTTTTCTCCTGTATTTGAATAAGTACTATCTGGAGTTTATCGAACCGTGCCGGAATTTCCTTCATTCAATCCAGGTAAATTATTACCTTTGGGGGAAAGACGCAAGCAGGGTCAGCCGTCCCGGTACACGGGGAAGATAATGGCCTCCATTACAACTGGCAAGCTCAATAACAAGCCATTTAATTTTCTAATTCCGCCTTTATCATTTCCTGGATTACATTTTTCATTTGAAAACGTGCTTGCCAACCCAGGATGTCCCTGGATTTAGAGGGATTTGCCTTACTTACTGATAAATCCGTTGGTCTGGTTATCGTTTTGTCAAAGATTACGTGATCTTGCCAGTCTAATTTGAGTTGTTTGAAGGTTTCATTGACAAATTCCTGAAGAGTATGACTGCACCCCGTCGCAATAATAAAATCATCCGGTTTATCCTGTTTAAGCATTAACCACATTGCTTCAACATATTCAGGGGCCCAGCCCCAGTCTCGTTCAATATTTAAATTGCCGAGCTTCAGTGTATCTTGCAGGCCTCTTGAAATCATCACCGCAGAATGGATAATTTTGCGTGTTACAAACCGTTTTGGCCGGAGCGGCGATTCATGGTTAAACAAAATGCCGTTGCAAACAAATAAATCGTATGCCTCTCTGTAATTCGCGCATTCCCAAAAAGCCGCAGATTTAGCAACGGCATATGGGCTGCGGGGACGAAAAGAGGTGTTTTCATCGGCAGCCTTGCTACCGATATCGCCGAAGCATTCGCTGGAAGATGCATTGTACAGTTTTATCGGTTTTTTCAGAAAACGGATAGATTCCAGCATATTCAGTGTTGCAACGCTGATACTTTCGAGTGTATCAACAGGCTGTTCAAATGATAATGCTACGGAGCTCTGGCCCGAAAGGTTATAGATTTCATCAGGTTCAGATTCACTAATGGCACTTAGCACACTGCGAAAATCGGTAGGTGCCATTGACAGGGTAGTGACGTCATTTCGTATGCCGAGGCGAATGAGGTTGGCAAATGGCGAAATATTGGCATCACGTGATGTGCCGTAGACCTCGTAACCTTTGCGAAGGAGAAAATCGGCAAGATATGCACCATCCTGGCCTGATATTCCGCAGATGAGGGCTTTCATGCTTAATTGTTTAATACATTCATATAAATATTAAGTGTTTGATGTGCGCATTTGTCCCACGAAAATATTTTTTTTCTTATTTTACCTTTAGTAATCAACAAATGACTTTCTGTCTCTGAGTATATAATACATTCTATGGCATTTGTGATATCTTCAAGTTGATATGGATCGAAATATTTAGCGGCATTTGAGGCGATTTCTGGTAGACAGCTTTTGTTGCTGGAGATTATTGGGCATTCCAGTGCCATGGCTTCAACTAAAGGTAAACAGAAACCCTCATATAGAGAAGGGCAAATATAAGCACCAGCATATTTATATAAATTTGATAATGTTGAATCGTTTCCGGAAATATGTAGTATATTATTGATATTTAGAGATTTAAATAATAGATATTCCTGTTTTGTAAAGTTTCCTCCACCAAAGCAGATAATATGAATATCGTTACACAATCTGGAAGACTGTGCGTAAGCTTTAATAAATCCTGTGAAATTCTTATATCCTGTACGCCCCCCGACATAGAGTATATAAGGAGAATTATATATGGGGCCATTTTCAGATTGTATCAGTGAGTTAGCCAGATAAATCGTAGATACCTTGTCGGGTTCAATATTATAATTGCCAAGCAGGTCAATTCGAGTGTGGTTTGATATGCAAATAATATGGTCAGCACGATGTATTGAAAGCTCTTTATTCCTTAATGTTCTATCATGCGTGGAGAAATATTCAGGGAAAAATTCATGGGTCATATCATAGATAGTCAGTATGGTTTTTGCCGGGTTTCTTCCTGTTCCAGTTTTTGAATAATAAGTCTCGTGTACAATATCAGGATGAAGTTTTTTAATCCTGTTGCGTGCTATAGGCGCGATCATAGACCTGGTTATTAATGTTGAGTTAGGGAATTTCGGTATTTTAATACCATATACAGGGTAGCTGATGTCATTTTTTATATATTCATTAACATATAATGGAGAAACAATGCTTGTGTGCACGCCTTCTTTGCTGGATAGATGTTTAATCAACTCATAAAAATATCTCGATATTCCACCATATTTCTGAGATGAAAATATTTGATGATCGAACACTATGAGCATACGTGATTTCGCCTTGCAATTGCAGTTTACTTATTCTGAAGAGGTAGCAAGCATATAATATATGTACTTTTTTTCAGATCTAATATGCGGCATTAATAAATATATGAATACAGTCTGCACAACACTAACGATACCAGATTCATGTAACAATGGAAGTGGGTTTTACACAAACGAAAATTACCGGTATGACTCATGACTGTCCCGTTAACATGTAACGAATACAGTTGAGATGTAAGCGGCAAGTGCGTTGGGCTAACCCGCAATCCGGACATGAAACTGGTAAGCCGAATCAAGACACGCAAAACATGCCATCCATGGTGGCTCGGCTGCCGTATCCGTGCGGTAGACGGTCTTGATCAGGCTTACCAATTCCATGTTCTCACATTTATATGTGCTTCATAAAGTTAACGGGACAGTAGTGGGTATGATTGGTTTAATAGTATTTCTGATAAATCGAGAGAATGGCCGTAATGATGATCTGAAGTATAATTGCTCACAACAAGGTTGCAGATGTTGATGGCAGGAATGTAAACGAAATTTTACAATTTATTTTGAGGAAGTTATATGTGTATAGTAAATACATACCTTGCGAGTCATGGTGCCTTGAATGAGTTAAGGGCTGGGTTAACCTGAATATATTTTTAGACTCAGGTTAAGTGGATTAATTAATGGTTCCTGATGTTATCCTTATGTAAGGGTATTAAATTTATATATCGAGGTTATTTTTTGATCATTTGCGGAAAAGCGCTATTATTATTCGATGAGGATTGGTTCTCAATTTATCGCTAATAAAGTTGTAGATTGCCAAGCCATTTTTATGCAAAATTGTGGAGTATTAATACCACCATGTAATCATTCTGATAACAGGGGATCTTATAGCAGCATGCCAATAGAATTGAATAAGATCAGAGTATGTGTAGTGATATTAAACTGGAATAATTGGAATGCCACAATATCCTGTATTAAAAGCCTGATGTCTGATGGTTTTCCAAATCTTCATATAACGATTTGTGACAATAATTCCGGGGATGGATCTTTTGAAAAGATTAAAATATGGATTGAGTCTATTCCAGGTTTTGTGGGTTGTGCAGTATTGGAAAATTCGGAAGATAGAAGTATTTACGATTCAGATATTAACGCCATATATGAATATGAGCATGATCATGATTTAAATAAGGCGGGGTGCGCATTTTTAATTTTGAAAACCGGACAAAATTATGGTTATGCAAAAGGCAATAATCTAGCCTGTAATTTTGTAATTAACCGATACAATCCGGGTTATATTCTAATATTAAATAACGATGTGATTATAAAAAATTCAGTTGTAGGCTTATTAGTTGAGTCATTACATAATAATAAAAGCTATGGAATAATTGGCCCGGTAATCAGAGATATTGAAGGGAATCATACTATTCAGGAATCGGGCAGGACCTTTTCCAGAAGAATAAAACTGGAACGAAATGTCCAGCCAGGATTGTCCGGCATGCTGAAGGTAGATAAAATTATGGGTTCATGTATGTTGGTGAGGACATCTGTATTTAGTGAACTTGGTGGATTTGACGAAAATTATTTCTTATATTATGAGGACAGTGATTTTTGTATCCGCGCATATTGTCTTGGTTATAATACTGCAGTTTTATTTGATGCTGAAATATATCATTCCAGACAAGGCTCATCGTCACCCGAAATTAAATATTATTATTTCACTCGAAATCGTCTTCTATTTCTCGGAAAACATACTACAGGATTATATTTTACTGTTTCTGTAGCTTTACATGTACTTGTTTATATAAATAGATCCATATTATTTTTTATAAATGAAAAAGACAGGTCAATAGCTAAGGCTATTCTTATGGGGTTATATGATGGTATTACAGGAAGATTTGGAAGAGGTCGCTTCAATGAGATGAAGAAGAGCGAGATTGAACGCTGATGCCATGGGATCTGGTAATATGTATTTATTTTGTTGGAACCAGGAAACAAACCGGCGTCAGTTTATTGGCAAAAATAGAAACTCACAGATATTCAGAAATGGGTCTCTTCACAATCGAGGTTCCAGAAGCAGGCTGTCAAACGTTTAAGACTACTGTGCAAAATCCAACACCAATAGTTTTTTTAGTTAATCCGGCATAATGTTTGCTAGACTCAAATACCGTCTGTGTAACACAGAAGAAAAGAAGCGGCTCATGTCGAATATTTTTTCTTTAAGTGTATTGCAAGCTGTAAATTATATTTTGCCCTTACTAACCGTGCCATATTTAGTTCGGGTGCTTGGCCCTGAATACTTTGGATTACTGGCCTTTGCCACCGCGACTATTACCTATTTTATGCTTATAACAGACTACGGATTTAATCTGTCCGCAACCAGGCAAATCTCTATACACAGAGACAACCCGGAAAAAATAAATATAATATTCAGCTCTGTGATGATTATCAAAACTGCTTTAATGGTGTTGAGCTTCGGCTTAATGGCTTTTCTGGTCTTCAGTATTGATATGCTTGGTCAGCATTGGAAAGTATATTTCATAACCTTTGGCATGGTTGTTGGCAATGCGCTTTTCCCTGTATGGTTATTTCAGGGTATGGAGAAAATGAAATATATCACCTATCTTAATGTTACAGCCAAGGGTATTTTTACAGCTTGCATTTTTATTTTTGTACAAGAAAAAAATGACTACTTACTTGTACCATTTTTTACATCCACCGGTTTTATTATTACGGGATTATGGTCGCTCTATTTGGTAAAAAAACATTTTCAGATAAGATTGCGTTATCAATCCGTTCAAAATATCAAAGATCAGCTCTATGATGGCTTACATATTTTTTTGTCAAGTATTGCAATTAGTTTGTATACCATTTCTACTACATTTATTCTTGGTGTATTTACCAACAACATAGTAGTGGGCTATTTTGCAGCGGCAGACAAAATTGTTCAAGCTGCAAAAGGGTTATACCAACCTGTTTCGCAGGCTATTTACCCATTGATTGCCAACAAGCTAGACAATAACCTGAAGGCAGGCATAGTCTTTGTGCGGTATGTTACAATCGTTGTCGGTATTGGCATGTTTGCTATTTCACTAGCGCTATTTATCCTGGCAGAGCCGATTGTAAATTTACTTTTAGGTAAGCAATATCAAGAATCGATTGTGCTACTGAAAATTATGGCATTTTTGCCATTTATTATCGCGCTAAGCAATATCTTTGGTGTGCAAACCATGCTCAACCTGGGTTACGAGAAAGCCTTTAGTAGAATTGTATTAGTAGCTGCAATCACAGGTATAAGCTTATCTTTACTACTTGTTCCTGTTTATCAAGCTTTTGGAATAGCTATTACATTATTATCAGTTGAGATATTTGTAACAATTATGATGGCAATATATTTATTGAGAAAACTAAAGGGAATTTATCAGTGAAAGGGATTAGAGTAACAAATAAAACAAGGATATTTGTTGCTTGTCCGGCATCAATAGCAACCGGCGGGCCCGAGTTATTACATCAGTTAGTCTGTGAATTAAGAAAATTAAATGTCGATGCGGTGATGTATTATTATAATATGAAGGGGAACACTTCGCCTGTTCATGCAGCTTATGTGAATTATGGCAATCCTTATGAGAGCGAAATAATTGATAAGCATGATAACGTATTGATTGTTCCAGAAGTAAAAACTGATCTCATAATGTGTATGGTAAATATTCAAAAAGTTGTTTGGTGGTTAAGTGTCGATAATTACTACAAAAGTGTTAGTTCATCCAGTATCATTATAAATATAGCAAAAATAATTCTTTATACGTTGCGTATAAAAAAAACACCTTTCAGATTCAAAAAAAATCATAGAGATCCGATTCAACATTTTGTCCAGTCATTCTATGCAAAAAACCATATACTGGAGCATTGTATCAATCCTTCCTCTATACAGTATCTTAGCGATTATTTAAATGTACACTTTATTGATTCTCAAAAAGACCAGAATGAAGAGAAGGTAAATATTGTTGCTTACAATCCTAAGAAAGGAATGATGTTTACACGTAAACTAATAAAATTCGCATCCGACATACAATTTGTCCCTGTTCAGAATATGACAAGAGAAGAGGTTTTTAATCTGTTATCTAAAGCAAAAGTATATATAGACTTTGGTAATCATCCGGGTAAAGAGAGAATCCCCAGGGAAGCAGCTATTTGTGGGGCTTGTGTAATCATAAACAAACAAGGGTCCGCGATGTATAATGAGGATGTGCCTATTCCGGAGAGGTTTAAATTTGAAGGTAGTGAAGAAGACATTCCTGGAGTCATTAACCTTATTAAAGACTGTTTTGAAAATTATGAAGTTCTGAATATGGAGTTTATTGAATATAGAAAACTTATCGAGCATGAACCAGAGAAATTCATAGAAGACTTAAAGAAAATATTCAGGAAATGTAATATTTAAGGAAGCTCTGAATAATTAACATTTTCTCACTCCCTATTGCATGATCGAGTAAACAAAATAAAAAAATACCTTTTTTACCCCTGAAATAGCCATAATATCATCTTATTCCAGATTTTCAGGCGCAACTTGCCTGCCTGCTAACGAGCTAAGGAATCTCTGATTAATTCATGAACTCACATCTTGCACAAGGCACCGGTTCTTGCCCAGGATCAATGCCTGAAAATTCGCGCATGGCACGTGAATCGTATAACGCTTCTTCTGCACTGGGATCTGATAACTCAAACCAATGTTGTAAAAAATGGATACGTAACATACGTTCAATATCAATAGGCCTCCTGCCAGCAACTTTAGGCTTAGGATAACAGGGCTAAATCACTTTACACAGATCTTGCCACGGTATAATCGGTTCCATTTCTTCCAGAAATTGTTCCTTACGTGTCTTTTTATGGTATTTTTCAAAGCTGGATACGTCAAAAATTTGTTGCTTCATGGTTTTCCGTTTGTGCTGTTGCCCTGTTGAAATTATACTACTTTCCTGGAATTAATCAGAGTTGCCTTAGATGTCAATAAATGAGTATTCCTATATAATACCATTATAATCATATAGTTACACATAGTATTTTGCAAGCTGAATTCCAGATAGCTCAGGCCACATTCGTGATGGCATCATATTATCAGATTGAAGTGCGTATACTTTGAGCGGCCATATGGTAAGGTGATAAGGCCTTTCGGAATATGCAATATCTCTGATTCAGCCCTGGTAAATGTCGCTGGCAGCATGTTGCAAGCATTATGTCATCAGTACAATATTATCTATTCATGGAGTAAATCAAGTGAGCAGAGAATATCAATTCGGATTCTCCAGAAATAACAAATCAGTTTATGATACGGTTGGCAGGGGCAGGTACTACTACGAGAAGCATTTGAGTTACTGGGGTCTGAGATCGCGGGTGAGCAGATTTAATTATATCGATTACACAAAAAAACTTGTGTTTGAGTCAAAAAATTCGGGACCGACTATATGGTCAGGCCCGGGTCATTTAAAGAAGCGCTGGTAAAAATTATATTAAGTAGATTTAACCGGGCATGGCCGGGATATATCCGGTTATTGCAGAAAAAATAATGTTATATTTTAGTTTTGTACAGCTTGACCGTTGACGTGCATATTTCATTTAATTTATTACCAAATTTTTTCCATTCAAACTGGCTGGAAAAGCTTCTGCAATTTGCTGCGAACTGATGATTAATATCTTTAATGTTTAACGTGTTGTTAATAGTACTGGTTAGAGTTTTATAATCACCTGGCATGACGAGGTATCCGCTTTCTTTATCCTTTACCGCATCAGAAACACCGCCGGTGTTGAATGCAATCGTAGGGAGTCCATGCGCTGCGGCTTCAATAGCCACCATGCCAAATCCTTCTACATCCCCCTGTATGTCTATAACGGGAAATATAAAAATATCCGACTGGAAGTAAAGAGCCGATAACATTTTGTCATCAACATAACCCGTAAATATGACATCCTTATCAAACCTGTTTTTCGAAACTGCTTCTTTTATTTTTATAGCCGTATTGCTGGTTCGTTTGATGGATTTTGCAGGTTCTGTTCCCGCCAGTATCAGGATGGTATCCGGGTGTTGTTTTAAAATATCAGGGAAGGCATTGTTAATAAATTCTGTTATCCCTTTACGTGGTGTCAGTCTTCCGGCAATGAGTAATATCTTCTTGTTATTGATATTAAAATGATTCCTTATGTTTATGTCTGAACAATTATTTTTCGGGAGGGTTACACCCGGGGAAAGAACGCAGATCTTTTCCTTTTTAATGCCTTTATTTATAGCAAGTCTGGCGGTATTGTTGCTATTGGAGATAATGGTAGAGCCGGTCCTTATAAAAGGGATAAATACGAGTTGATAGACAGGATTACTGGTAACCAGGTCAAGTCCGTGTGTATAGATAATGCTGGGTATTCCCAGGAGTTTCGAGATCAAAACAGTGACCGGGGCAGTGACACCACTGCCGGCTATGCACATAGCATAATTGTTGTGCCTTGAAGCCCGTCGTGCCTGCATGAATGCCTGGAATAAAAATCTGAAGACGGAAGACTCGTCACATTCAATGGCAACATCTTTTTTATCTGTAAAGTTTCCGCATTGCCGTGGCCCTATCAGGGTTATAGTGTATTTGCCTTTTAGCTGGTCATAAACATTCCATAGCAGACGTTCCATTCCCCCGGTGAGAGGCGGAAAATTGCGGGTGATGATGAGTATTTTTTCTTTCAATATACCGGGTTATTTTCAGTCGTTCTGATCTTCAGAGTGCCTGTAATGCAGTGATGATATTTGTTCGGAAACTATTCCGATCAGGAAGGTAAGCAGGGAGGTGATATACAGGAGCGCGCTCATATTGGTAAATCGCTCCTGGGTAATATAGGTGTATCCATAATAGAAGGTCGCGACAGTAAAAAAAAACAGACTGATAGGAAAGAACAGGCGCATGGGAGAGAACAGCGCGCCGACTTTCATGATAATGAGAATAAAGCGGGTGCCATCCTTGAAGAGTTTTATTTTACTCTTTCCCGCACGTTTTTTTGCTTCTATAGGAACATAGGCTATGGGATAGGCCGACCTGAAAAATGCCATGGTGCTGGTAGTCGGATACGAAAAACCGTTAGGCAGCAGGTACAGAAATTTTTTAAACTTATCGGCCCTGACTGCCCTGAAGCCTGATGTCAGGTCCTCTATTTTATAACCCGTCATGAAGGATGCCAGTTGGTTGTAGGCAGTATTTGCCAGCATACGACCCAGACTGGCATGACTGCTGATTTTACGGGCGCCAATGGCCATATCATAACCCTCATCAAGTTTATTCAGCAATCTTTGAATATCTTCAGGTTTATGCTGGCCATCTGCATCCATAAAAATCAGGATTTTGTTACGGGCATGTCTTGCACCGGTTTTGATGCTGGCACCATTGCCCATTTGCCTGGGGTGGCTGATTATTCTTGCGCCTGCCTGTTTCCCTATTTCGACTGTATCGTCGGTGCTTCCGTCATCTACTATTAATATCTCGGCCAGGGGGTGCAGTGAGATTATCTCTTTTAAAACATTTGCAATACCCGGGGCCTCATTGTGGCTGGGGAGTACAATGCTGACATCTTTTTCATTGATCACGTTGTTGTGGTTCCATGTAATTCAGGTGTCTATGTTCTTGATGAGTCTCTAATATTAATATATAGATTCATTATTAGCCAGAATGAAGCCATACCTATGTATGGAGTGAATAATAGATATTATCACTGTTGTCCCGTTAACCCATGACGAATGTAGTTGAAATGTAAGCGGCAAGTGCGTTTTGGGCTAACCCGCAATCCGGACATGAAACCGGCAAGCCGGATCAAGACACGCAAAACAGGCCATCCATGGCGGCTCGGCTGCCACATCCGTGCGGCAGACGGTCTTGATCAGGCTTACCGATTCCATGTCCTCACATTGTTATGCGCTTCATAAAGTTAACGGGACAGCAATGAGATATTATAGCGGTTATTTACCGCTCTTCTTGTTTTTCAGGTAGATTCTTTTTAATTGCTGTATTTGTTTTCTCAGGTTGGTGATATGTTTTCTTCTGGTGTGGCGTAGAAAGGGATTTTTTATTCTGTTATCAATCTGTTCAGCTTTATCAACATACCTTAAGGCATCATCATATAACCCGGCGCTGGATAACCAGACCGCCTGTTGTAATGGAATATCTATAACACCCATATAGTTGTGAGCAATATCGAGGTTTTCAATGGCAGGGAACAACATTCTGTCTGCGGCATATAGTTGGCCGATCCAGTAATATAAGGCATGCAGGCTTGTTTTTGACTGAAATGCAGGATTTTTTATCAAGGCTGTTAATATCTCTCTGGTTTTCGCCGGGGTCAGCGTCTGGCATGTTTTACTTTTTGCCATTTTGCCTAACATCATCATTGTGGTAATGGCACCATGCTGATATTTTGCCGTGGTTAATCCGGGCAGTATATCGAGTAACAGCTTTTCATTCAGGCTGCCGTTATGACAATCCAGTTGAATAAGTTGAAGTAACAGACTGGAATCATGTGGATGGTATTGCAGTGCAATAACAATATGTTCCCTGGCCTTATCATTATCACCTAACACAGTAAAGGCTGCACTGGCGAATTGTTGTGCCCGAATGGAGCCCGGGTGTTCAGATGCCCATGTCGGGCCCGAAATAACGGGATGACCCCAAAGCCATGTGCTGTTATAGGTGATGGCGGCGAGTAACAGAATCACCAGTGACAGGCCGGTGTATATGTAAGGTTTGATCTTCGAGACAGTATTGAAAGCATAGTATGTAACAGCCCAGATGATACCCACCATGGGTAGATAGTTTCGATGTTCAAAGTATAATTCCAGCGGTATAAAAGTGGACTCCAGAATGTGTCCGGCAAAAAACCAGATGATTGCAAAACTGATAACAGGGTGTTTTTTTCTGAAAATAATGCTGGCCATGAGTGCCGAAATGGTAACAAGAACGTAAATGAAGGTATCGTTTGGCGTAAACAGATTGCTCGAAATCGGGTAGTCGTCATGGAATATTCCGAATGCCCCCAGTCTTGGCAGCAGTATATGTGTTATATATTCGCCAAGAATTTTTGTTTCAGTGAGCAGTCGCTGGCTCATCGTGAATTCCCTGTCTGCGTAGGAACTGATGTAGCCCGGCATCTTGAAAGCAAAGTATCCGGTGATGAGCACGATGGGAAACAGAATGAATCCGGTATGCCAATAAAAAAGTAACCGGCTGGATTTCTGGCCGTTTTGCCTAAAAAGAGTCAGTTCAAGCACAGCAATATACAATATCAGTAATACACCATTTTCTTTACTGAGTATGGCCAGCAGACCGGAAAAGACAACGGCGAATGTCATATAATAAACCGAAAAAACCGGCCTTGTTGTCATGTACTGTCTGCCTTGCAGGTAACCCAGTATGCCAATCAGTGTGAACAGGGCGCTGAGCTGCGTCATGCGCTGTATGACATACAGCGTTGTCGATACATTCAGGGGGTGTACAAGCCAGATGCTGCATGTCGCAAGCGCTATCCAGTATTTTTTTCTGTTTCTGCAATTGACTATCTCGCACAGTTTCAGGGAAAGAATAAAAATGAGGACACCATTGAGCAGGTGGATCATCAGATTGGTATATTTGAAACCCCATGGCAGGGTTGGCCAGTTGGTATCATTGATCATGAAGCTCAGCAGACTAAGCGGTCTGCCAGTAGGGCCCGATCCACCGCTAAGCACGAATTGTTTAATACGAACCGCGGTGTCGACCTGGTCAAACTGGCTGAGGCCGATTAGATTCGGGATGTCGTCCAGTGTGAACGGACTGCCCAGGCCTGGCCAGTAAATCGCCGCAGTCAGCAACAGGCACAGATACAAGCCAATTCCAATCATGAACTGGAATGAGACATCATTTCTATTTTCTGTCATTGTGTTTGATTACTGCCAACGGAAGTGACGGCAATGCTACCATTATACTCTGGATTATGACGTCATCGGCAGGTGCTGGGTCTGTATTTGTTTGCCAGGGTTCCCCCTGTGCATGTCCAGGTGATGCTGCCACTTGTAGGGACTGATGTGCCGACGATGTCAATGTAGCTCCCGGGTGAAACGCGGGTATTATAGGTGATTCTGATAACAGATTCGTTGACCTGTACACTTCTTACCGCCAGGCCGTTAATGCTGGTAATCGTAGAGGGCAGGCCCGCACTTGCATTGGTGCTTGGCCAGTTTCCGGATGATGCAAAAAACTCGGACAGACTGGTTTTTACGTTGTCACCAAATTGCAGGCCTTCCGACACATAACTTCTTTTTACATAATCCTGGTAGGCTGGAATGGCGATGGCCGCCAGTATGCCGATGATGGCGACGACTATCATCAACTCGATGAGTGTGAAACCGTTGTTGTGGGCGGGGGCTTTCATGAATATTGTGATTTTATATTTACCATTTGCTGGATTAAGTTAACAGATACTGTTAATAAAAAAAAGTCCGGGTACCTTCATACCCGGACACAGTTGGTTGGTATTACGGGCGACAAGTGGATGGTCGGTATTTCGCAAGCACTGTACCGCCGCTGCAGGTGAATGTAACCGATCCCGATACGGTGCTTGCTTTGGCATCAACCCAAATAGTGTTATTTGAGGTATCTACTCTTTGATTATAGGTGATGATGATTCGACTTTGATCCACCTGAACGCTTGTAACCGCATTGCCGCGGATGCTGATGATTGACGCTGGCAGACCAACACTGGCATTTGAGTTGGTGGCACTCGGCCATTTTCCATTGGACGCATAGAATTCCGCCAAGCCCGCCTTTGCACCACCGGCCAGAGTCAGGCCTTCGGATACGTGTGCGCGTTTGGTGTAATCCTGATACGCCGGGATCGCGATCGCGGCGAGGATACCGATGATCGCAACCACGATCATCAGCTCGATAAGTGTAAAACCCTGTTGTACTTTCTTCATGGTAAAGCTCCTGAAGTATGTTCGTTTATAAAGATTAAGTTATTCAACGTTGTGTAACTTGTACTATCTGACTGCACCTTATCGGTTCGTCCCTGAGAAACGTGCATGCATTTCAGATGGATCCGCGACAGTTTAGCTAGTGAGATACTTAAAGCAGGTTACGTGCCAAAACCTTGGCGGTAGAGTCAAATTTAGAACGAAATAATTATTATATAATAAAAACAATGATATATTATGGCTCGCTAACGGAGAGCAAGTGAATTTTCTTGCTTATAGATGGAGTTTTCAGGTATTTTCACCGATCCTGACTGACACAAATTGTCTCAATGTGACAATTTGTGTCAGTCAGGCGGGTTTCCGGCCCGTCTATCTCGTCCCCCGGCGAAATAGACGGGTTAGTCAATACCCAGTTTCTTCAGTCGATAGCGAAAGGCCCTGAAACTGATGCCGAGCAGTTTGGCGGCGGCGGTCTTGTTGTAACGTGTTCTTTCCAGCGCCTTCAGAATGGCCTGTTTGGCCTGCTCATCGAGGTATTCCTCCAGCTGTGGGTTGTCTTTCTGCCTGTCCCCCGTTATTTCGGGCAAATGCAGGTCGGTGATGTGGATGGTTTGATCCTCGCAGAGTGTCATTGCCCGTTCCAGGATATTTTCCAGTTCACGCACGTTACCGGGGAAGGAATAACCCTGCAAGGCCCCGAGGGCATCATCTGTCAGTTTGACCGGCTTTGCTCCCTGGAGTTGTGTAATCTTGTCCAGTATATGGTCTGCCAGTAACGGGATATCCTCCGCACGCGCCCTCAATGGCGGGACATCGAGTTGAATAACATGGATGCGGTAGTACAGGTCCTGTCTGAAGTGGCCTTCGTTGACCTGCCGGTCCAGATCCTTGTGGGTGGCACTGAGTATGCGCACATCAACGGGCACCTCCTTTTCGGCCCCTACCGGACGCACGGCCTTTTCCTGTATGGCACGCAGCAGTTTGACCTGCATGGTGACGGGCAGTTCAGCGATTTCATCGAGGAACAGGGTGCCGCCGCTGGCGGCCAGGAACAGGCCTTCCTTGTCATTGATGGCGCCGGTGAAGCTGCCTTTTTTATGGCCGAAGAATTCACTTTCCATCAGCTCGGACGGGATGGCGCCACAGTTAACGGGTATAAACGGACGGTCAGAGCGTGGGCCCTTGTTGTGGATGAGCCTGGCAACCATCTCCTTGCCGGTACCGGACTCGCCACTGATATAAATCGGTGCCTGGCTGCGCGCCAGTTTGACAATGGTGCCGCGTATACCTTGCATGACCGCCGAGTCGCCGAGTAATTCATGCCGACTGCGCAGATTTTTCCCTTTATACGAGATGGAAAGCTTCAGCGCCGATTGCACCAGCCTGCGTAACACATCGAGGTCAACGGGTTTGGATACAAAATCGAATGCCCCTGCCTTCAGTGCCTGCACGGCCGACTCCACACTGCCATAGGCCGTGATGACGGCAACCGGGAGTTTCGGATAATGCTGTTGAATGAATTCGACCAGTTCTATGCCGTTGCCGTCCGGCAGACGCATATCCGTCAGGCATAAATCATATTTGTTGGCATGGAGATGTTCATGGGCCTCGGCGAGGTCTGCGGCTGCCTCGGTATCGATGTTCATACGGTTGAGCGTCAACTCAAGAAGCTCACGGATATCCGGTTCATCATCAATTATCAGGGCACGTTGTACCGTCATGATTTCAACCGCCTGGGGTCATAGAAAGACAGTCGAAAACAACTGCCGCCGGAAGGAATCACATGATAGCTCAGGCGTGCCTTGTTGCATTCACACATCTCCTTGGTGATATAGAGTCCCAATCCTGTTCCCTCGTTGTCGGTTGTGAAGAAGGGCTCGAAGATCTGGTCAACAAACTCGGGTGAAACACCTTCACCGGAATCGATAATATCAAGAAAAGGCCCCCTGGATTCATCGGTGATTCCCCCTCTCAAGGTAATCTTAGCGGGTTCGTCGGCTTTTTTCCCGTATTTAATCGCATTCTGACACAGGTTCCACAAGATCTGTTGCAGGTGACTGGCATCCATCTGGATCATGGTGTTTTCGGGCTGGATGGCAATGTTAATATTTTCCGGCTTCAGGGTTTCCGTTGCACAGAACTCGCTGATGAAATCTTCGGTCCACGCCTTGAGTTCGATGATTTTGGGGTGTGAATTGTCACGCCTGGAAAGCTGCAGGATATTTTCGACTATGGTATTCATGCGTGCCGAATGGTTCTGGATAATTTCAGACAGACGCAGGTCGGCACCGGCGATATCGGTTGATTCCTGCAATAACTGGGCGGCATGACTGATTGCACCTAGCGGGTTGCGAATTTCATGGGCGATACTGGCGGTCAGGCGGCCCAGTGAGGCCAGTTTCATTTGTTGAAGCTGCTGGGTGGTGTGGGTCGAGTCTTCAAGCAGTATCAGGGTGCCATTTTGCCGGTTACGACCGAGCGGGGTAAAGCGTGGCAGGATATCGGCAGACTCCGGATGGGGCCTGAAAGGCCTTATTTCACTCTCCGGGTCCCGTTTCCAGTCCTGTAATTGTGATGCCAGCTCTTCCGACAGTTTTTCCAGGGGCAGTTGTTCGTTCAGTGCAGGCATACCCAGCAGGTACCAGGCCGCTTCATTGACCAGGCGGCTATGGAGGTCATCATCAACGACGATAATGCCTGACTCCATATTCTGGATAATATATTCATTGACCTGCTCCATGTTGGCCAGGTCCAGTCCACGCTGTGTTGCCAGTTCCTCGGTGGCCCGGATGCGGACGGCCAGCACATGTGACAACAGCGCAGTGGTAAAAAAAGTGGCACCCAGAATCCCGGCCTGGGTATAGGCCGTGGTGGCAAAGCTGTGGCTGAGCTGGGCATAGACCTGTTCGCTCAGGACCGCAATCGAGGCGATAGCAGCAAACAGCAATGCCAGCTTGCCGGCCAGAATAATGCTGCTGCCGGCAATGGTGATGACCATCAGAATACCCAGCCCGGTTGTCAGCCCGCCACTGGCATGCATTAACAATGTCAGCACAAGGATATCGACAACGATTTGCAGACTGGTCTGTTGTGAGAACGGGATCTGTTTTTTGTAAATACTGTAAACGCTGAACAGGCTGAATGTCAGGTAAAACAGCGCCCCCCCCATGAACAGGGTGGAATTGTGCGAACCCAGAATGCTGGGGCTGGGACCGGACAGAAACAGGATGACAAACAGGCTGGATAAAACCAGCCGGTAATAATTGAAATAGGCCAGCGGTCGCCAGTCGGGTGTATGAGTCTGGATCCCTGGCTGTCCTGCCTGGGCGTCTTTGTCGGCCACCGGCACTATAAAATACCCCGGTAAACGACTTGTATATTGAGGTAATTCATATCCGTTTAAGATCGATACTGGCTGCGGTGTTCATCCGAACAGAAAAACAGTTTATCTTCATGGAAGGCTTCTTCCTCCGGGATATGCACACCACATTGCTGGCAACGAACCATGGCCGTAGGCGGGTTTTCCCGGGCAGGCGGGGTTCCCTTGGCAGACAGCAGGTGTTTGATAATCGCAATACCCAGTCCAAGGGCTATGATCAATAGTAAAAGGCGCATAAGTAAGACAAGCTTGAATTAATTTATTATAGTGTGGATAGTTGCGAGCAAAACTGCAAGCTCGACGTCCCGCCGACAGGAAGCGAATAACAATGACTTTGCCAGTTCAGGCAAATTGGCCCACAATGGCTTGATCTGGAAGGCGATCATAAGGGAATACAGATGAATTTACATGAATATCAGTCGAAGCAACTCTTTTCCGGGTACGGTATCCGTATTCCGCAGGGTCAGGCCGTCAGCTCGGTAGCCGAGGCAGTAACGGCCGTTGACAGACTGGGGGGAAAGCGCTGGGTGGTCAAGGCCCAGGTCTATGCCGGCGGTCGGGGCAAGGGCGGTGGCGTCAAACTTTGTGACAAACCCGAACAGGTCCGGGAGGCTGTTGGTAACTTGCTGGGTAGCCAACTGGTCACGCCCCAGACCGATTCAAAAGGGCTGCCAGTGAATATGTTGCTGATCGAACAGGCCTCCGACATAGCGCGCGAGCTTTATCTGGGTATCCTGGTGGATCGTTCCAGCGAACGACTGGTTTTTATGGCCTCGACCGAAGGCGGCATGAATATCGAAGAGGTCGCGGCCACCCGGCCGGAAAAAATCCTCAAGGTCAGGGTTGAACCGGCGGCAGGGCTGCAGGCCTATCAATGCAGGCAACTGGCCTTCGGCTTGCAACTGGAAGGGAATCAGGTTCGTGAATTCACAAAAATGATGTTATCCCTGTTTCAGCTGTTCCGGGACAAGGATGCCAGCCTGCTTGAAATCAACCCGCTGATTGTCACCCGTGAAGGCGATCTGATGGCGCTGGATGCCAAGATCAACCTGGATGACAACGCCTTGTACCGGCAGCCTGCCCTGGCTGAGATGCACGATGAATCGCAGGAAGACCAGAAAGAGTTGCAGGCCAGCCAGTTTGAGCTGAACTATATCACGCTGGATGGAAACATCGGCTGCATGGTCAATGGTGCCGGACTGGCGATGGCCACGATGGACCTGATCAAATTACAGGGTGGGCAGCCGGCCAATTTTCTGGATGTCGGTGGTGGCGTGACAAAAGAACGTGTAGCCGAGGCGTTCAAGATTGTTTTATCCGATGGCAACGTAAAGGCCATCCTGGTCAATATATTCGGCGGCATTGTTCGTTGCGACCTGATTGCCGAAGGCATCGTCGCGGCCGTCAGGGAGGTCGGCACCCGAGTCCCCGTTGTTGTTCGCCTGCAGGGTACCAATGTGGATCAGGGGCGGGCGATACTCGATTCCAGCAGACTGGACATCCACAGTGCCACCGATTTTACCGAAGCGGCGACCCGGGTTGTTGCGGCCGCACAGACATCACCTTAAGGAAAAATATGGGTATTCTTATCAATAAAGATACACGCGTGATCTGTCAGGGGTTCACCGGCAAGCAGGGTACCTTCCATTCCGAACAGGCCATTGCCTATGGTACGCGGATGGTCGGTGGCGTAACGCCGGGTAAAGGCGGGCAGCGTCACCTCGACCTGCCGGTATTCAATACCGTCCATGACGCAGTGAATGAAACCGGCGCGGATGCGACCATGATCTATGTGCCGGCCCCGTTCGCCATGGACGCCATACTGGAAGCGGCCGATGCCGGCATCAAGGTGATCGCCTGCATAACAGAAGGTATTCCGGTGCAGGACATGATCAAGGTCAAGGCGGTATTGAAAAATATTGATGTCCGGCTAATCGGTCCGAATTGTCCCGGCCTGATCACACCGGGAGAATGCAAGATCGGCATCATGCCGGGCAGCATTCATCAGCCCGGTAAAATTGGCATCGTTTCGCGTTCAGGCACCCTGACCTATGAAGCCGTTCACCAGACAACGGTGACCGGGCTGGGGCAGAGTACCTGTATTGGCATCGGAGGCGATCCCATTCACGGCATGGATTTTATCGATTGCCTTGAACTGTTCGAGGCCGATGAACAGACAGAAGGCATCGTCATGGTGGGCGAGATCGGGGGAAATGATGAAGAGGCCGCCGCAGAATACATCAAGGCCAGCGTCAGTAAACCGGTTGTTGCCTATATCGCCGGGGTAACGGCGCCGCCAGGTAAACGCATGGGACATGCCGGCGCCATTATAGCGGGCGGCAAGGGAACGGCCGATGAAAAATTTGCCGCGCTGGAGGCCGCCGGCGTTGCCACGACACATTCCCCTGCCGCGATCGGTGAGTGCATGTCCGACTTGCTTGCAAACCTGTAAGCCTCGTTCATGGGCCATCTGTCGCAGCTTCGTATTGCCATGGCGCAGATCAATCTGCTGGTGGGTGATATCGAAGGCAATGCCGATAAAATTATTGATTATGCCCATCGGGCAAAAGAGGCCGGGGCCGACCTGGCTGTTTTCCCCGAACTTGCCCTGACGGGGTACCCACCTGAAGACCTGTTGTTGAGGCCGGGGCTTTATCATCGTATCGAAACGGCACTGCAGAATATCTGTACAGCGGTTCAGGACATCGCCATTGTCCTCGGATACCCGAGAATGGTCGACGATGTAGTGTTTAACATGGCGGGCACGATCAGAGGCGGAAAGGTTGAGGCAGAGTACAAAAAGCAGTGCCTGCCGAATTACAGCGTATTCGACGAAAAAAGATATTTTAATGCCGGTGACAAACCCTGTGTTGTCGACATGAATGGTTTCAGTCTGGGCATCACGATCTGTGAGGATATCTGGCAGCCCGGCCCGATGGATCAGGCGTACAAGGCCGGTGCCGGAATGGTCATCAACCTGAATGCATCCCCTTTTCATTTGGGTAAGGCCCATGAGCGTGAGCAAGTGCTGCAACAACGGGTCAGTGAGACCGGAATCCCGGTCGCCTATGTCAACCTGGTAGGGGGGCAGGATGAGCTTATTTTTGATGGTGGATCATTTATCGTCAATCAGCAGTCAAGGGTGGTGCAGCGTTCGCCGGCCTTTGAGCAGGGCCTGTATTATCTTGATTGCCGGTTGTTTGATGGGCAGATCAAGGTACAGCAGGGTCACTGTACACCGGTTATGGAAGATATCCAGAGTGCCTATCAGGCACTGGTGCTGGGTGTGCGCGACTATATCAATAAAAACGGGTTTGAGGGTGCGGTTATCGGTCTTTCCGGGGGTATCGATTCTGCCTTGACACTGGCCGTTGCCGTGGATGCCCTGGGGGCCGACAGGGTGGAGGCGGTATCCATGCCGTCACGCTATACCGCCGCCATGAGTATTGAAGACGCCAGGGAAGAGACGCAAAAGCTGGGTGTGGAATTCCAGGTGATACCGATTGAACCCGTGTTTAATGCCTTTCTGGAAAGCCTGAGTCATGAGTTTGCAGACAAGGCCGCCGATACAACAGAGGAAAATATCCAGGCACGCTGCCGGGGAGTCATGCTGATGGCGATCTCGAACAAAAAGGGCAAAATGGTGTTGTCTACCGGCAATAAAAGTGAAATGGCGGTGGGTTACTCGACACTGTATGGAGACATGGTGGGTGGTTTTTGTGTGTTGAAGGATGTTCCCAAGACACTGGTCTACAAGTTGTCCCGATACAGAAATGGCCAGCAGCAAGTCATCCCTGAACGGGTTATCGACCGGCCGCCATCGGCCGAACTGGCGCCAGACCAGAAAGACGAGGACAGCCTGCCACCCTATGATGTCCTGGATGCCATTCTTGAACGCTATATTGAGCAGGATGAATGTGCCCCGGATATAATCAAGGCCGGGTTTGACCCGGAAGTAGTACTGAAGACGATAAAAATGGTTGATCAAAATGAATATAAACGCCGACAGGCCCCCCCGGGGGTGCGCATTACCCGCAAGGCCTTTGGCCGTGACCGGCGATACCCGATTACATCCGGTTTTGGGCGATCAGCACCTGATCGCAAAACACCACAGAAACGCTGAAGCTGTCTATACCGGGTTGCCAGATCAGTAAATAGTGCAAAATCGAATAAACAGGACTTTTCAATCCCGATGGGTTGCGGTATCGTCTACAAATATCTGGTGTATTAATCATAATGAAATATGTGGACTAACTGTCAGGAGGAGCTATAAAAATGAAAAAAATCGAAGCCATTATCAAACCTTTCAAGCTGGATGACGTACGCGAGTCTCTGTCAGAGATCGGTATCACAGGAATGACGGCGACCGAGGTAAAAGGGTTTGGCAGGCAAAAAGGGCATACCGAGTTATATCGTGGTGCTGAATACGTTGTCGACTTCCTGCCCAAGGTAAAAATAGAGATCGTGGTCAGTGAAGATGATATGGATCGTTGTCTCGAAGTGGTTACCAATGCCGCCCGCACCGGTAAAATCGGTGATGGCAAGATTTTTGTGACTGCGATTGAAAAAATAATTCGTATTCGCACGGGTGAAACAGATCGTGACGCGATTTAAAGGAGCAGGGAACCAGGCAGGAGCGGCCATGGGCCGCTCCTACAGAAAAAAAGGCGTCAGGATAAACAATACAGGTTTTTAGAACGGATTCCACCAGGACTTGTGAGACTGTTTCTTATAGCCCGGGTAAGACAGATTCAGTACACGACGGGAATCGGCAGCCAACTTCGTCAGCTTCAGTTTCTCATAGGCCCTTGACATAATATTCAGTGCATCCGGTACAGATGAAGCCCGGGCATAGTTTTCAAGCACATACTTGCAACGGTTAACTGCTGCAATGTATGCACCACGTTGCATGTAATAACGCGCTGCATGAACTTCGTATCGCGCCAGACTGTTTCTGAGATAGAGCGCCCTTAATCTGGTTTCCGGGGCGTATCGGCTTTTCGGGAACTTCCTGATTAATGTCGAAAATTCATTAAATGCCTGCTTGCTGGATGATGAGTCACGTGTGGAGTTGTCCTGCTGGAACAGTCTGGCCAGAAATCCGATATCACGACTGAAGTAAATCAGTCCCTTCAGGTAATAGGCATAATCGACATGGGGATGATTGGGGTGCAGTTTGATAAACCGGTTAGCAGCGGCGATGGCCGATTCAGGCTCATCAAATTTAAAATAGGCATAGGCAATTTCTATCTGACCTTGTTGGGCGAAACGCCCGAACGGATAGCGGGATTCGAGTACCTCGTAATATTTAATTGCGGTTTCATACTCACCGCTATTGAGGTTTTTTTTCGCTTCTGAATATATTTTACGGGCAGACCAACCTTTGGTTTCATCATCATCGTTTTTTATGAAAGAGCAGCCATGCAGAAAAAGGCTGAATATGATCAAATAGATTAAAGTCGTTATACGCATAGGCACGTAAGGTTACTGGAGAGATTGCCCGAGGTAAAGTACCTCCGATGCATAGGCAATATTCTTTTAATTTTCAGTATATTATGACAGATTAATGCCGTTGTTTTACAGGAACTATCATCATGTACAGTGAAGTTATAGTTGATTTTAACTGCATGTGTCAAAAAAATATCAACAAAATCATGCTTGAACTGGCCCGTTTGCCTTCATAATTCATATCAGACAGGGGTAAATAAAGTCATATGCAAAAAATCCAGTTACAGGGAACCATCCCGGAAGAGTTGTCGGGGTTACGTGTTGACCAGGCCATTGCCCGGATTTTTCCGGATTTTTCCCGCGCCAGGTTGCAACTGTGGATCAAATCAGGGGAAATCCTGCTGGATAACCGGGCCCGCAAGCCCAAGGAGCGGGTGACAGGGGGGGAAGCGGTCAGCATCAATGTCACCCTGGATGATCTGAACCCGGTCAGCGAACCGCAGGCGATCGACCTTGATATTGTCTTCGAGGATGATTCCCTTCTGGTTTTAAACAAACCGGCAGGGCTGGTTGTTCACCCGGGCGCAGGTAATGCAGATGGCACATTGCTCAATGCCCTGTTACATCATTGCGCCGGCCTGTCGGCTGTTCCACGGGCAGGGATTATTCACCGGCTGGATAAAAATACAACCGGGTTGATGGTGGTGGCAAAAACATTGGCGGCACATCATTTTCTGGTCGATGCCATGCAGGAACGGGCAATTAAAAGAGAGTATGAGGCCATTATCCATGGCGTGATGACGGCAGGTGGGACGATTGACGCACCCATCGGCAGGCACCCCGTCGATCGCAAGCGAATGGCGGTTGTCGAAGGCGGTAAATCTGCGGTCACGCATTATCGGGTACAGAGGCGTTTTCGATTGCATACCCATGTAAGGGTACAGCTCGAGACAGGCCGGACACACCAGATACGGGTACACATGGCGCACCGCCGCTATCCAATTGTTGGAGACCCGGTGTATGGCGGGCGCATGCGCCTGCCAAAGGGTGCGACACACGAATTGCAGGAGGCACTGCGGTGTTTTCCCCGCCAGGCACTGCATGCGATACAACTGGCTGTACCCCACCCGGAAACGGGGCAGATGACTCAGTGGTCAACGGACTTGCCCGGGGATATGCAAACCCTGATTTCGGTATTATCGACAGATCTGGAAAATGCCGGGGTGTGAAATGGCCGCACTGACACCATAAGAATGAAGCCGATAATCAAACCCGGCTGGCCGGCCCCGATCGGGGTAATGGCCTGCACGACCCTTCGCACCGGTGGCTATAGCCAGGCCCCCTGGTCGAGCTGGAACCTTGCCGATCATGTCGGCGACGATCCGGATCATGTCAGGCAGAACCGCCGGAACCTGACTGAGAGTTTGCGACTTCCGGATGAGCCGGTCTGGCTGAAACAGGTTCACGGGATTGGTGTTATCACAATTGGCGGGGACAAGCCGGCAATGAATTCGGTCGCGGATGGAAGTTATACCCGTGTGCCGGGCAAGGTTTGTGTCGTACAGACGGCTGATTGCCTGCCGGTTTTGATCGCCAGCAGACAGGGCACCGAGGTTGCTGCCATCCATGCAGGCTGGCGCGGTCTGGCCAATGGCGTACTGGAGTCCGGGCTGAAGAAATTCCGCTGTGCGGCCGATGATCTGACCGTCTGGCTGGGGCCTGCCATCGGTCCCGAAAGATTCGAGGTAGGCGAGGAAGTCAAAGCGGCCTTCATGAAAAAAGACCCGATGGCGGGCAAAGCCTTTAAAAAGACCACAGAAAATAAATATCAGGCCGATCTGTACCAGCTTGCGCGACAACGATTAAAATTGTCCGGGGTCAGTCGTGTCTATGGTGGAGGGTATTGCACACATTCTGATCAGGAACGATTTTTTTCCTATCGACGCGATGGCCAGACCGGTCGAATGGCCTCGTTGATCTGGATAGAATAGATATGTGTTTCCACTGCTAATGTCCCGTTAACTTTATGAAGCACATAACAATGTGAAGACATGGAATCGGCAAGCCTGATCAAGACCGTCTGCCGCACGGATGCGGCAGCCGAGCCGCCATGGATGGCATGTTTTACGTGTCTTGATCAGGTTTGCCGGTTTCATGTCCGGATTGCGGCTTGGCCCGAAACGCACTTGCCGCTTACGTTTCAACTACTCGCCATGGGTAACGGCACAACAGTGATGTTTTTCAATGATCGTATAGGTTATAGTTTTTTTATATATGAATCGAGAATAACAACAATATGGATATACTCTACTGGATAATTATTTTCAGTCTGCTGGGTGGTGTACTCAGTGTGATTGCCGCATCGGCATTTTTGCTCATCCCGGAAGCCTCAAGGAACCGGGCCCTGCCGCATGCCGTGAGCTTTGCGATTGGTGCCTTGCTGGGTGCCGCCTTTCTGGCACTGTTACCTCATGCCATGGCAGATAACGGTGCAAAGGATTTTCACCAGATTGGCCTGACAGTTCTGATTGGCATACTTGTTTTTTTTGTGCTGGAGAAAATGGTTCTGTGGCGTCACTGTCATTCAGATCATTGTGAGGCACATACTCACCATGAGGCCTTCGAACAGGGGAGTCAGCATTCAACTATTTCGATGATATTGATTGGCGACGGACTGCATAATTTTGTTGATGGCATCCTGATCGCTGCGGCCTTCCTGACCGATATTCACCTGGGTATCGTGACCAGTATTGCAGTTGCGACCCACGAGATACCACAGGAGGTGGGCGATTTTGCTATTCTGCTGCATTCGGGCCTGAGTCGCACGAAGGCTTTATTGCTGAATATTCTTTCCAGCCTGACGACACTGGTCGGTGCCATACTGGCCTATGCATGGTTGCAGGATCTCAGCAGTATTATTCCGACCGTGCTGGCAATTGCCGCATCCAGTTTTATCTATATCGCCATGGCGGATTTATTGCCGAACCTGCATAAACGCACGCGGTTAAGCGATACACTCAAACAACTGATCCTGATTGTTTCAGGTATTGTTACGATTTATATGGCACATTCCAGCCTGCATTAAATACTACACAAACCGGGGAAGGGGAGAATACGATGGATCACTGGTATATGTTGACAGTCGTTGGTGAGGACAGGGCAGGTATCGTGGCCAGTTTAACCCATGCCTTGTATGAAGGTGGTTGTAATCTGGGTGAGGCATCCATGATGCGTCTGGGTGGTAATTTTTCCATCATGATGATGGTGCAAGCCAGCGGTGCGAAGCATGAGCTGGACAGCCTGATTGAGCCGGTTGTTGATTCCCTGGGTCTGCATGCCCATATTGATAAGATAAAAGGCAGATTACATGAACACCATGTGCCTGATGTGCGTATTCATGTGAACGGTGCCGACCGTGCCGGGATTGTATCGCAGGTTGTTGGTGCGCTGACCGAAGCGGGCCTGAATATCACCGATCTTGAAACCGATGTCGGTGGTACTGAAGAGGAGCCTGTTTATATCATGGTTATCGAAGGGAATGCAGGCGAGGGTATTGCGCCCCTGCGCTCGGTCCTCGATATCGTTACGAACAACGGTATCGATGCGCGTATCGATGAGATAGATACCCTGATTGGCTGAACAGCGTAAACCCGGATGGCCATTCTTGAAATCCTGAAATACCCCGATCCCCGGCTCAAACGGGGGTCTGATGCAATTGTCGATGTGACCGATGAACTACGCTCATTTATCAGTGATCTGGAAGAAACCATGCGTGCAGGTCCGGGTGGTGTTGGCATCGCAGCGCCGCAGGTAAATGTTTTCAACAGGATCGTTATTGTCGATGTGTCGGGACGGCCCAAAACCCCCAATCACGGCTGCATGATTCTGATCAATCCCGAATTAAGTCAATGGGAGGGCGTAGCGGTCGGCAGGGAGGGTTGCATGTCGGTGCCTGACTATACCGGTAATGTTATTCGTGCAGAGCATGTCAATCTGTATGCAATGAATATTGATGGTGAAACAATTGAGTATGAATGCGAAGGCTATGAGGCCAGGGCGGTACAACACGAAATCGACCATTTGAATGGCATGTTGTTTCTGGATCGCCTGGTGAGCAGGCGAAACGACCTGTTCAAGCGAAAGGTCTATAAAAAAAAGCCGCAGTAAAAATGTCTATTTAGAACCCATGGGCTATACTGGAGGTCTGGGGGCTTGGCAAACTTGATTATAATATTGATTTCATTCCAATTTTAACGGGTGCTGGAGGTACAATGGCAAGCGTAACAGACTATCAGCCATTGGCCGATATAAACCTGGGCAGGATAAAGCAGGAAGGGCTGATTTCTTGGGTATCCGACTAAAACTGCTTCTACCCGTGGCGTTGATCTTTGTTTCTCTGGCCGGGGTCAGTCATTTTATTTTGTTGCCTGAATTGATTAATCGTGAACGCGAACAAATTGTCTATGGAGAGCACAGGGTATTACAGGGCATGGACGTATCCCTGGTCAAATCCATCAAAACAGGTGATTTTTCTGAACTTTACCTCGTGCTGAAACAGCAGTTAAGCGGGGGCTTCAAGCATCAGCACGATGCCACGTTTAACCCGGATAATTCCGATCTTCCCCATCACTGGGCACAGGCTGTCCTGTTACTGCCGGATGGTAAACAGATTTTCCCGCTGACCATTCCCCGTAAAATCAGTGGTCCGTACATCCTGAAAATAGAGCATTCAATTATCTGGGACGGAGAGACCCTGGGCAAGCTGTTTATAGATATTGATTGGAAATCGGAATATCAGTTGTTACGTCTGCGTATTATCGAGAAGGAAATATGGGGTCTGCTGATATTTGGTTTTGTTATTCTGGGTGTCATGATCTGGCAAAATCAGTGGATACGTATTCCACTGAATCGATTGTCGGATGCAGCCGAATGTCTGATCAGGGGTGACTACAAAACAGAATTACCCAGGCCATCCAATGATGAAATAGGAAAATTGACCGAGGCATTTACACGAATGCGTCTCGACATTCAGGTTACAAACCACGAACTTCAGCAGGCAGTTGTATGGGCGACTGAAAGTGAAGCGAGACAACGTCTACTGGTCGATACCATGGTTGATGGTTTCATCACCATCAATGAGCGTGGTGTCATTGAGTCTTTCAACCTGGCTGCGGAAAAAATATTCGGTTACAGTGCCGATGAAGTTATCGGTCAAAACGTCAGTATACTCATACCGGAAGCAGAGGCCGGCGATCACAATACACATATTAAACGCTATCACGATACCGGGCAGACACACGTGATCGGTATCGGACGGGAGATTGAAGGTCGCCGAAAGGATGGCTCACATTTTCCGGTCGATATTGCGCTCAGTGATACTTTTTTTGATGGCAAGCAAATATTTACCGGGGTCGTGAGAGACATCAGTGAACGTAAACTTGTCAGGGAGCAATTAACTCAACAAAAGGAAAAACTCGGCAGTATTCTTGATAACACCGATGATGTCTACCTGACAATAGACAGAAACTGGCAAATTACCTATGCCAATCCAAGGTCAGAGTTCCTGCTCGGCTTGAAACCCGAAGCGTTGGTGGGTGCCAATCTGCGGGAGGATATCCCGGACATGGCCGATATGTTTTACAACATGCTACAGGCGACATTGGTTAACAGAACGTTGCAAAAAACAACAGTGTTATATGGGCCAACCATGAAGCACCTTGAGGTGCAAAGTTTGCCGACGAAGGATGGCATGCTGGTTCATTTTCATGACATCACCGAACAAAAACAGGCTGAAGACAAACTCAGAAAAGCCAAGCTGGAGGCCGAAACCGCCAACAAGGCAAAATCCGAATTCCTGGCACGTATGAGCCATGAGCTGCGAACACCGATGAACGCTATTCTCGGGTTCGGGCAATTGCTGGAACTGGAAGGCGAGGATATGAATGAGGATCAAAGGGATGGAGTAAGGCATATCCTCAATGCAGGGGATCATTTGCTCAGCCTGATAAATGAAGTGCTGGATATTGCCAGGGTAGATGCAGGCAAAATTGATATCACTATTGAGTCGGTATTCCTGGATGAAGTTATCGGGGCCGCTGTTTTACTAACGCAGCCACTGGCATCGAAGAACTCGGTAACGCTTGATATTCCCGAGACTGATATCTGGGTGAAGGCAGACTGCCAGCGTTTGAGGCAGATACTGGTGAATCTATTGTCCAATGCAATTAAATACAATAAACCTGGAGGCCATGCCAGCGTCCAGGTTCAGCCCGGTGAAGAAGGATATTTGTGTATAAAAGTCATGGATGATGGACGTGGCGTTTTACCGGAAGACCAGGGTCGCCTGTTTGATCCATTCTTGCGCGGCTCGGACTGGACTGCCGAGATAGAGGGTAGTGGTATAGGCCTGACAATTTCAAAAATGCTGGTAGAGTTGATGGGAGGAAAAATCGGTTTTGAAAGTGTACATGGTCAAGGCAGTACTTTCTGGATTGAACTGCCCCGGGCCGATGTGGTGGAGGAGATCAAATCCGTGGAGAGGCAGGATGAGTTAACGGATGGTCAGTCCTTGAGATTGAAGATTGTCTATATAGAAGACAAGAAGTCCAACCAGAAGGTCCTGCAGAAACTGATATCCCGATTGACCGGATGTGAGTTGCTGCTGGCCGATAGTGCCGAAGCAGGCATAAGACTTGTTCGGGAGCAGCAACCCGACCTGGTTTTGATGGATATCAACTTACCGGGCATGGATGGTTTTGAAGTCAAGAGAATACTGGCCGGAGATTCGACAACGTCCTCCATACCTGTCGTCGCATTTAGTGCCCACGCCATGTCTGATTTTTATAAAAGGGCGGAAAATGAAGGTTTTTTTGATTACCTGACTAAGCCGGTTGATGCAGTCAGGTTGGTGGAGGTACTGAAAAAAGTATCATATTCAACAGTAGAACAGGTTACAGGCCAGGAGTCTGTCTGACCAGGTCCGGCAGACTCCTGGAATGCACAACGAAAACAGCAGGAGTTGCCAAAGGGCCATTCATCCGGAGTATAAACAATGGCCCCATGGCCGCGAAGGATTATTTTGCACGGCTTTCGCGGCCAAAGGGCCAATCATCCGAAATGATAGCCTGACGGTCATGGGTACATCCATATACAAAGCCACTCCTGCACATCCATGTGCCCGCGGCATAAGTACGTCCATGTACAAAGCCGCTCCTGCACATCCATGTGCTCGCGGCATAAGTACGTCCATGTACAAAGCCGCCTTTATAGCCTTGTTTTCAGCGCCGGTTAAAACCGGCAGTCACTGATGGGCCAGTGCAGTTACTCCTGACCAGTGCGGTAATGCCTGTTGATCCAGTCCTGATAACTGCCATCCATCACATCCCGCCACCATTTTTCGTTGTGCAGATACCAGTCAATTGTTTTCTTGATACCACTTTCAAAAGACTCGACAGGCTCGTATTCAAGTTCCCTGGTAATTTTTAATGCATTGATCGCGTACCGTCGATCATGGCCGGGCCGATCGCTGACAAATCGGATAAGGCTGTCTGACCTGTTATTTTTTATTTGGGGTGCATGCGGGAACCGTTGTGGCAAGGATGTTTCATTTGAAAATTTATCATCAATTAAATTACACACCAGCCTGACAATTTCCAGGTTGGTCCATTCATTATGACCACCAATGTTATAGGTTTCATTGGCGTGACCTTTGTGAATAACAAGATCAACCCCCCGGTTATGATCATCGACATAGAGCCAGTCTCTTATTTGCAGGCCATCACCGTAGACAGGTAATGTTTTGCCGCACAGGATGTTGGTAATAATCAGCGGGATGAGTTTTTCGGGAAACTGGTAAGGGCCGTAATTGTTGGAACAATTACTGGTGGTAACATTTAAACCGTATGTTTCATGGTAAGCACGAACAATGTGGTCGGAAGATGCCTTACTGGCCGCGTAGGGTGAATTGGGCGCATAGGGTGTCGTTTCCGAAAATGCGGGATCATCCGGTTTCAGACTGCCATAGACCTCGTCTGTTGAAACATGATGAAAACGGTGTTTTAAAGGGCTATCCGTATCGAGCCAGACTGATTTCGCGGCCTTTAATAATGAGTGGGTGCCGATTATATTGGTCTGTAGAAAGGCATCCGGGCCATGGATAGACCGGTCTACGTGTGACTCGGCCGCAAAGTGAACAATTGTATCAATGGTGTTTTCCCGTAATATTTTTTCTGTCAGTTTCTGATCGAGGATATCCCCATGGATAAACCGATAACCTGATTTGCCGGAAAGTGAATCCAGGTTAGTGTGATTGCCGGCATAGGTTAATGCATCCAGAATAATGATGTTTGTATCCGGGTATTGTTTGATCCAGTACTTGACAAAATTGGTGCCGATGAATCCGGCACCGCCGGTAACAAGGAGGTTTTGGGGGTTATGTATATTGTTATTGTTTTTCATAAAGTGCGGGTCAAGTATTCAGTTTAAGCCCGGACAACATTTCTCGTAGTGCCTTGCGCCAGTGAGGGGCCTCTACTCCAAGCTCTTTAAATGTTCCGGTTTTATCCAGAACACTATAGCCCGGTCTGGTTGCAGATGCAGGATAATCCTGTGTTCGTACGGGCCTGATGTTGCATGTATTTGCTGATGCATGCAACCCCGGTTCCGTGGTTTCTTGCTGTATGGCAACAGCAAGGTCATACCAGGTGGTGGCACCTCCGTCTGTCCAATTGTATATACCACTTGAACCTTTCTCGACCATTTTCCAGAGTGTATTTGCCAAACCATATGCCCATGTAGGTGTCCCGGTTTGATCGTCAATAACCTGGATTTCATCCTTTACTTTTATAGCATGCAATATGGTCTTGACAAAATTACGCCCATATACCGAGTATAGCCATGCAGTCCTTACAATGGTTGATCGATTTCCCAATTCCTTTAGTACAGCTATTTCGCCGGCATATTTGCTTGCTCCGTATACACTTAAGGGATCGGCTATATCTTCTGTGGTGTAGGGGGTATTTTTTTTGCCATTAAAAATATAGTCGGTGGATATCTGTATCAGCCGGGCATTGTTTTCCCTTGCAGCCCGGGCAAGAAACAATGCCCCGTCGCGGTTGATGCTGAATGCCAGATCCCTTTCCTGTTCGGCGCGGTCAACATTTGTATAGGCGGCCGCATTGATTATCCAGTCCGGTTTGTGTTTACTGATAAATTCCAGCACTGCTTTTTTGTCCGTGATATCAAGCTCGTCAATATCTGTACCGTACAGATCGAGATCGGCATGGGCCGTTCTGCATAATTCCTGTCCCAATTGGCCTTTACTGCCGATGAGTAATATCTTTTTTTGGCTATGCTGATGGCTCACTTGTATTTTTCTGCATCATGAAAGGATAAAGCGCATGAATCTTTTTCGGATAATTCCGGGGTCTGTCCTGCGGGTACTGGCCAGAAAATGGCAAGGTCCGGGTCGTCCCAGCGAATACATCGTTCATATTGTGGTGCGTAAAAATCAGTACACTTATATAAAAATTCGGCTTCATCTGATATGACATAAAACCCGTGAGCAAAGCCCGGGGGTATCCACAGCATTTTTCTGTTGTCTTCGCTGAGTATTACCCCTGCCCATTTGCCAAAGGTTGGAGAATGTTTTCTCAGGTCTACGCTGACATCAAAGACCTCACCGTTTATGACACGGGCCAGTTTACCCTGTGGTTGTTTAATCTGGTAGTGAAGGCCCCGCAGGATATTTTTTGATGATTTACTGTGGTTGTCCTGCACGAAGTGCGCATCTATTCCTGAATTGCTGAACTTGTTTGCATGCCAGGTTTCCATGTAGAATCCTCGCCGGTCATGAAATACTTCAGGAGTGATCTCCAGTATTTCGGTGATATCATCATTCCGCTCTATTTTCAAAATCATTTCCTGTCCAGGATATTCATCAGGTATTGCCCATAACTGTTTTGACTTAACTTTCCGGCCAGACTCTTTAATTGTCTGGCATCGATGTAGTTCATTCGATAGGCTATTTCTTCCGGGCAGGCTATTTTGAGTCCCTGTCTTGATTCAATGACCTCAATGAAGTTAGTGGCCTGTAATAGTGACTCGTGTGTACCGGTATCCAGCCACGCCATGCCACGACCAAGAATTTTAACAGTGAGCAAATCCTGCTCAAGATAGAGTTGATTGATGTCGGTAATTTCAAGTTCACCACGTTGGGAAGGCTTGATCGATCTGGCCATGGATGCCACACGGTTGTCATAAAAATAGAGGCCGGTAACCGCATAGCTGGATCGGGGGTGTTCAGGTTTTTCGGTAATAGCGATGGGCTTGTTGCTTGAATCAAATTCAACGACACCGTATTTTTCAGGTTCACTGACATAATATGCCAGTATGGTTGCCCCGTTTTGCAGTCGGGCCATCCTGGTCAGCATTTCGGCAAACCCGCCACCGTAAAAAATATTATCACCGAGGATGAGGCATACCGTGTCGTTACCTGTAAAGGACTCGCCAATAATGAATGCCTGGGCAATGCCTTCGGGTTTTTGTTGCCCGGCATACTGGATATTCAAGCCCCACTGGGAACCATCACCTAACAGGGTCTGGAATTGCTGTTGATCCTGGGGGGTGGTAATTATCAGTATTTCACGAATACCGGCCAGCATCAGGGTGGTCAGGGGATAATAAATCATTGGCTTGTCGTAAACGGGCATTAACTGTTTACTAACCGGGATTGTCAGGGGATAAAGACGTGTACCTGATCCCCCTGCGAGAATGATGCCCTTCATAGTATTAATCCGTTGTTAATCTGTCAGATTGATTTCTGACATCATTGTGTGTGCTGAATGTAATATTATGATCTACATCAGGAATACTCAAGGTTCACTGTATTATTATCAGCAGGAACCTGGAAGAAGAAATACGGGTATTGGCACATATTTCATATAAAAAGGGTTGAAAATCCCGGAATTTGACTGCATTTATACGATAATTGAAGAAAATCCGATAAAAGAGGCAGTTTGTGATGAGAATGGACAAATTAACCAGCAAGTTTCAGCTTGCTCTGGCAGATGCCCAGAGCCTTGCCGTTGGGCGTGATCATCAATTTATAGAGCCGGCACATTTGATGATTGCACTGCTTGATCAGGATGGTGGCAGTATACGTCATCTGTTGACGCAGGCCGATGTGAACGTCAACAAGTTACGCTCGCAGCTCGGTGAAATGCTTGATCGTCTTCCATCAGTAGAGGGCGCTGCAGGCGATATACACTTGTCCAATGACCTGGGGCGGTTGTTGAATTTGACCGACAAATTTGCACAAAAACGTGATGATAACTATATCTCAAGTGAGTTGTTTGTGCTGGCCGCACTCGATGACAAGGGACAGTTGGGTAAATTGTTGCTGGATGCCGGGGCCAGTAAAGCCACTCTGGAAACAGCAATTGAACAAATGCGAGGTGGGCAGAGTGTTGATGATCCCAATGCCGAAGACCAGCGCCAGGCACTGGAAAAGTATACCATCGATTTAACCGAGCGTGCCGAGCAGGGTAAGCTCGACCCCGTTATCGGTCGTGATGATGAAATCAGGCGTACGATTCAGGTGTTGCAACGGCGCACTAAAAATAACCCGGTTCTGATTGGTGAGCCCGGGGTGGGTAAAACAGCTATTCTCGAAGGGTTGGCACAACGCATTGTTAACAGCGAAGTTCCCGAGGGGCTGAAAAACAAACGTATTTTGTCGCTTGATCTGGGCGCCTTGCTGGCCGGAGCCAAGTATCGGGGGGAATTTGAGGAACGTCTGAAGGCCGTATTGAATGACATGGCCAAACAGGAAGGCCAGATTATTCTATTTATTGATGAAATTCATACCATGGTGGGTGCCGGCAAGGCCGAGGGCGCGATGGATGCAGGTAATATGCTGAAACCTGCACTGGCACGCGGGGAGCTGCATTGTGTTGGTGCCACGACACTGGATGAATATCGTCAGTATGTCGAAAAAGATGCAGCCCTGGAACGCCGTTTCCAGAAAGTGCTGGTGGATGAGCCAACGGTTGAAGACACCATAGCGATACTGCGCGGCCTGAAAGAAAAATATGAAGTGCATCACGGTGTCGATATAACCGACCCGGCCATTGTCGCTGCCGCAACATTGTCACATAGGTATATTAGCGACCGGAAATTACCTGACAAGGCCATCGACCTGATCGATGAGGCGGGCAGTCGTATTCGCATGGAAATTGATTCCAAACCTGAAGTGATGGACAGGCTGGAACGAAGGCTGATTCAGCTCAAGATCGAACGCGAGGCCCTGAAAAAAGAATCTGACGAGGCATCGAAAAAACGCCTTGGCATGCTTGAGGCCGAAATAGGCAGGCTGGATCGTGAATATTCTGATCTTGAGGAAATCTGGAAGGCGGAAAAGGCGACCCTGCAGGGTGCAACACATATTAAAGAGGCGTTGGAGCGCGCCCGCCAGGAAATGGAAACCGCCAGACGAGCCGGTGATCTGGCGCGTATGTCAGAACTGCAATACGGACAGATACCGGACCTGGAAAAATCACTGGAGATGGCCGGACAAGCAGAAAAACAGGAGATGCAGTTATTGCGCAACCGGGTAACAGAGGAGGAAGTGGCCGAGGTTGTATCACGATGGACCGGTATCCCTGTTTCCAAGATGCTCGAAGGCGAACGTGAAAAACTCCTGCAGATGGAAACTGAATTATCAAAACGTGTTGTCGGGCAGGATGAGGCAGTCAAGGCGGTGAGTGACGCGATTCGTCGTTCACGGGCCGGGCTTTCTGATCCCGATCGCCCCAATGGCTCCTTTCTGTTTCTGGGGCCGACCGGTGTTGGTAAAACCGAGCTGACCAAGGCATTGGCCGCATTTCTGTTTGACACGGAAGAGGCCATTGTGCGTATCGATATGTCCGAGTTCATGGAAAAACATTCCGTCGCCAGGTTGATCGGCGCCCCTCCCGGGTATGTTGGTTATGAAGAGGGTGGTTACCTGACCGAGGCCGTGCGCCGCAGGCCCTATTCGGTTATTTTACTCGATGAAGTCGAAAAGGCGCACCCCGATGTCTTTAATGTCCTGTTGCAGGTGCTTGATGACGGGCGTTTGACAGACGGGCAGGGACGAACCGTGGATTTCCGTAATACGGTGATTGTCATGACATCCAATCTGGGTTCGCAGCAAATACAGGAAATGTCGGGTGAAGATAATTATGATGCCATGAAGATTGCCGTCATGGAAAATGTGGGCGCACATTTCAGGCCGGAGTTTGTAAACCGTATTGATGAAGTGGTTGTATTCCATCCGCTGGGCCGGGAGCAGATACGCTCCATTACCCATATCCAGATCGAATATCTGCGCAAGCGGCTGCTTGACAGGGATATCGAGATCAGGCTGACCGATGCCGCCATCGATCTTCTGGGTGAGGCCGGCTTTGATCCGGTCTATGGTGCGAGGCCACTCAAACGCGCGATTCAGCAACAGTTGGGAAACCCGTTGGCGCAGGAGATACTGGCCGGACACTATAAAGCGGGAGATGTTATCCTGGTTGATGTCAAGGATAACGAACTGGATTTTACTAAAGGTTTGTCGGCGGTGTCGGTGGCGTGAGTCTTGTTGATCGATGCTGAAGGTGTGTTTGCAGACCTTGCCTGACATCAATCAAATAAATCCGCAATACTCTGTTTAGCTCAAAACCTGCTTGACGGTTACGTTTCAACTATATTTTTTACAGGTTTACAGGTTTACAGGTTTACAGGTTTACAGGTTTACAGGTTTACAGGATGGAAGTGATGATTTATGGCTCCTCAGAAAAATCTATGGGTAAATTCAGGGCCATATCGGTATAATCTATTGATATTGAATGGGATTATAATTGATACGATATGATATTAACCAGGT
>VAPH01054410.1_pt1 | contig 50058 bp, 40 predicted proteins | sample 3393861 | NCBI WGS metagenome assembly VAPH01 (sample SAMN08290439, study PRJNA428436) | hydrothermal vent metagenome | isolation source: Deep-sea hydrothermal vent chimney | place: Atlantic Ocean: South-mid Altantic Ridge | reverse complement strand
CCCCACCCGGATGTACTTAACCTTATTAATAAATTAGGACTTGGCTTTGAAGTAGCCTCTGAAGGGGAGCTTCGTCTGCTTCTGAATCTTGGAGTTTCTTCCAATCGTATAATATCCAGTAATCCGATCAAAACCAGCTTGTTTCTTCGAGAATCTGCTCGTGCTGGTGTTAGTTATTTCGCATTTGATACCCGGGATGAAGTTGATAAATTGGCCTCACTCTGCTCTGACGCCAATGTCTATGTGCGTCTCTCTGTGTCTAATGATGGGAGTCAGTGGCCGTTAAGTAAAAAATTCGGTGTAGAGTTGGAAGAGGCTTCGGACCTTTTGCTGTATGCCCGAGATGCCGGTCTTTCACCAGTCGGGGTGACTTTTCATGTGGGATCGCAGTGTGCCAACCCCTACAATTGGGATGCGGCTTTGGATAAAACTGCCCGTTTATGGGATATGGCGGCAAAAGCCGGTCTCAGTCTCTGTTTGTTGAATGTCGGGGGAGGGTATCCCATCCACTACACCAAAGATGTTGTGGAAATAGAAACAATAGAACGTAGGATAGACCAGAGGGTTAGAAGCCTCTTTCCGCCGGAAACCAGATTACTGCTTGAGCCGGGCCGGGCAGTTGTGGGCGACGCCGGCCTTTTTGTGACATCGGTGATAGGCAAGGCAAGTCGAATAAATGAAAACTGGATGTACCTTGACGTGGGTGTCTTTAACGGTATGATGGAGAGTGTGGGAGGAATCAAATATAGCTATCTTCCGGAAAACACAGGCCCCTTACACCAATGGACTCTTGCAGGACCAAGCTGCGATAGTTTTGATGTGATTGATCACGAGGTCGAGCTACCAGAACCAGACCTTGGCGATCACCTGATAATACTCGGCTGTGGTGCGTACACCACTTGCTACGCATCTAAGTTCAATGGCTTTTCGGTTCCAAAAACTATTCTTATATAAATTTTCATGCAGTCTATAAAAATACTTACTGAGCTATGGTTTGAGAGCTGTATTAAACCATAAATACTAGAACCCAATGTTCAAGTCAAGCCGAAATCTGTTGCCATCTTCTTTGGAATTTGCAGAGGCGCTTTCAGGTGTAATTCCATTAACTAAGTACAAGCGTGCAACTAAGTTGAACTTTGCCCCGAACGCATAGGCTGCTCTGAACTCGTGTCCTTTAAAATTGCTGGATTTAGTTTGGGTGCTCGAACCCCAGCGCAGCCAGTCATCCTGGGCAAAATATGGAACTACTGCGTATTTTTCTATATGGGCATAGTAGTAACCAAGTAGCCAGTCGCTTTTGTTTTTCAGCCTTCCGTATTTTACAGAAAAGACGTAGCCGGTTGTTTCGTTTCTGTTAAACATTGAAGTAGAATAATTTGCTGTGTTCTTCATGTAATCTATGCCCAGTATTAAAGGTTTAGGTAAGTTTTTTATCACGCTTTTAAAACTCAAGACCCAGATGCGGTAGTCAAGATTTAAAAGAGCAGGATTATCCTCAGCAGGGTTGTCATTAAAGTCAAAATAACCTGCTGATGCAGTAATGCCCACTCCTGAAAGCTTCCACGTTCCGACTGCCTGTCCGGCCAATAGACTTGTTTTTTTATTGAACCTATTGCTTGCCCCCGAGTCACTCAAAATAAAGGCGCCGGTGTTTATGTTCAACCGGCTTGATGATCCCAGTTCCAACCGATATGAGGCCGCTACTCCTTCCGGTGTTACATCATTATCCCAAAACAGCTCGTTTTGCTTCCAAAAGGGAAATGAATTTTTTCCGCCCCAAACCTGCACATTGGCAATATTGGCACGAATATAGAGCTTGTCTATGTTGAACGTTTTTGGTTTGGAATCATCTCCAAGGGTTACGTGTGGAGACTGTTGCGATTCAGGCGAACCTGTCCGAAGTCGAGCTCCAAATAAAACAATGTCGCTGTATTTGTAGTCAAAACCGAATCGAAGCCTCCCTCGCATACGGTCACGGTCATCTCTTTCTGTTCCGTCCGACTTGGTGGAATCCCAATCACTCTCCAAACGCAGACGCACATCTCCGTAGAGTTTTAGCTTGTCGTCCTGTATGTTGGTGTCTGTGTATGCTGGAGCTGATAATACAAAAATACTTATTACTGCAAGCAACATAAACAGAATTCCTTTAATAATTCTACTCGTAATGTTTTTTATCATCTTTTTCATCTCAACATAGTCCTCGCTTTCATTGCTAATTACCATCTCAACATAAGTGTAGTTGAAAGGGTTTGAAAGGGTTTGAATAAGTTTGTTAAAGTAATAATCCTATTCAATAAATTAATGTATCGGCAGGTGGAGGAAAAAATGAAGAGACTTTTTTTACTCTTTTTCATGCCTATAGCAATATTCCTGAGTGTGTCACCAACTGCATCTGCGGTCAGTTTTGATGTTCAGGGTATGAGATTAGGAATAAATGGGTATATCGACCTGGAATATACTTATATGGATAAGATGCCTATAGAGGATACAGGAACCTTTACAGCCATAGATGAACAATCTTATCTGGATCAGAACCATATGAACCTGTTACTTGATGCAGAAAAAGAAAATTTTCGTGCGCATATGAATATGGAATCTACTCATGCCTATACCACGGAGGAAGGTGGCAAAGGTGGTTTTAAAATTGAAGATGCTTATGGTGAGTATACCTTTAATGACTTATTTAAGGTAAGAGCTGGATATTTTCTCATGCCGTTTGGTATCTACAACGAGGTTCATTACATTGCTTCTCTTTTTGCTACTGTTGTTCTGCCGCAGATGTATCACCCTTCTGGAATATACAAAGAAGAGCCGCTTATAGACGGAGCTGCCAACCTGATGGCTTCAGGGGTATATCTGGGGGGAAAGGCAGAGCTTGATTACAGTCTGTATATAGGAAACGGACAAAGGGAACAAGATGGTATAGATAAGAACAAGGATAAGTTGCTTGGAGGCAGGCTCAGGCTAGCAGTTTTGGAAGATAGTTTGAAGGTTGGTCTGTCTTATCGTACTGTTGACAACTCGGATTATAGAGGAAGGAACAATCTTTATGGAGCTGATCTGGACATTACATTTTTCGAGAGACTAAATCTTCTGTCCGAATATGCACTTAGTAACTATGAATATCGCAACAGCAAATACTCATATTATGTCAGATTAGTTTGCACTTATAAGCAGTTGTCCCCCTTTATAGCGTATGATTACTTCAAAGATGAAGACAATATTATTTATAAAAAAGGCGTAACTAAGTGGTCTGTTGGGACTGGTTATGATTTTACCGATAATATTATTCTAAAAGGTGAATACGATTATCACGTATTTTCTGAGCCAGATGGTGTGTCTTTTCCAAGTGGTACCGATAAAACTCAAATGTTTCGTGCATCTGTATCATTTGTATTTTAAATTTTAAATAGGAGGGTTGAATATGAATTTAAGACGAGTTATAGCATTAAGTATTGCCCTTCTATTAATAACTGTTGTTGAGGGTTCGTCTTTTGCAGAAAAAATTGCAGAAAAAATTGGAGAGGACGCGGGAGAAAGCTTTGCAGAAAAATTTTCAGAAATAGCAGTTATAGTTAACTCTGAAAACCATGTATCATCTATAAGTAGTAAGGATCTTGAAAATATTTATAAACTTAAAAAAACTACCTGGCCCACAGGGGAAAAAATCGAGGCAATTAATCTGGTAAAACAACATTTTATAAGGAAAAAATTTTCAGACATTATTTTAAATAAAAATTCCTCTCAGATGGATAAATTTTATTTGAAACAGGCGCTTTCAGGTAAAGGACAACCACCAAGGGTTCTGAGTTTTTCCGGCGATGTGAAAGATTTTGTCAGGTACCACAAAAACGCTATTGGCTATATCGATAAAAAAGATCTGGATGATTCTGTAAAGATATTGTCTATTGAAGGTCTAAGTAACTAAGAATAAGTAACTTCAATGTGTGACTTTACTATATTCTATATTCCAGTTTGGAGTTTTGTAACAGGATGGTAAGATGGGTGAAATAAGTGTTCGGGAAAGGTCTGTATGGGTTTTTATACTGGTTTTGATTTTATTTGCTGCTCCCATGGGTTACTCTGTATTCAGCGCACATCAGATACAGGTATATTCAAGCAATCTACAGGATAAAATCTATCCGGCTCTTAATCTAACAAGTAAAATCATTGATTCTATGCATAAGACAAGAGAAGATCTCTTGACGGCTGTTTCCGAGTCTGATGAAGACTTTATTGACCAGGGAGTATTGACTGCGGAAAGATTCAGAAAAAACCTGTATCTCCTGCAACTTATTACACAGGACGAAGAGCTTGAAACAGTAGGACAGTTGTTCGAACATTATATGGAAAAATCAACTCTGGCGGCGCAGACGTCCGTAAACGGCAGTTCACTGGAAGAGATGAGGGATACTATCGTATTTTTAAACAATACTGCCAGTAAGTTGAACGAACTGATGGATAAAATCTATAAAGAAACTTATAAAACGTTTGCGTTTAACGTTAATGAAATAAATCGTCTTTCCAACAGATTTATTTATGTGATTTTGATTACATTTGTTACAACCTCTTTTATCATCGGGATAGTGTTGGGTAAACATGTCATCTATTGATATATTGTTTCTTGGTATTTTTTTGAATTCTATTGGAATGCTAAAATAGTCTGCTTCGACACTCATGCTGAACTCTATCCCAAACCTCGACATGAGTCAGTGGATCTTCCTTTATAAGCGAAAGACCTGAAAAAGCAAACAACTAAAAAGTCTTCTATATTAATTTTTAGAAAGATATTAAAAAGAAATATATTCCGATTCAAACATGAAATCAGGAGATTTCTATTTTGAGCTGAGATTCTCCTGACAATGCATTGACGACTAGCTGGTCATATGTCATACTGAGTCGAGGTTAATGTATAAAAATCAGGAGGTTTTCTATACAGCAATGGCAATACGTGTTTTGGTTATTGATGACGACGAAGCTGTCAGAGGAGTTCTGGAAATTTTTCTTAACGATGAAGGATATGAAGTAGAGTGCTACAGCGATGGTCGTTCCGGTCTCGAGGCATATAGTCCCGAGGCATTTGATATTGTTCTTCTTGATCTTGTGATGCCCAAAATAGGTGGCATCGAAGTTTTAAAAACGATACAAGGTCGTGATCCTTCAGCATGTATAATTATTGTGACAGCTCACGGCACTATAGCCGGCGCTGTGGAGGCTATCAAGTTAGGTGCATATGATTATATTACCAAACCTTTCAGGTTAGAGGATGTTGCTGGTTCTCTTAAACGTGCATCCGAATTCAAGAAATTACGCCGTGAGAACTTTGAGCTTAAACGACAGCTTAGAAAGCGCTTCAGTTTTGAAACGCTTGTAGGCGACTCGCCGGCCATGCACAAGGTTTTTGAGCTAATAGAAAAAGTTTCACAATCAGACACAACCGTTCTGATAACAGGTGCTTCCGGCACTGGCAAAGAAGTTGTTGCAAAAACCATGCATTATAGTTCTTCGAGAGCACAAAAATCTTTTATTCCAGTAAATTGCGGTGCTATACCTCATGCACTACTTGAGTCAGAACTTTTCGGTCATGAAAAGGGTGCTTTTACGGGTGCAGTAAACACCCGTATTGGTAGGTTCGAACTTGCTGAGGGCGGAACTCTGTTTCTGGATGAGGTTGCAGAAATGAGCCCACAACTTCAGGTAAAAATTCTGAGGGTGCTTCAGGAACGTGAGTTTGAAAGAGTAGGCGGTGTTCGTACAATAAAGGCAGATGTACGGATTATTGCAGCCACCAACAAGACACTTGAGACTGCGATAGATGAGAAGATGTTTAGAGAGGACCTTTACTATCGTCTCAATGTTATCAATATCAAAATGCCCTCTTTAAAAGAGAGAGTTGAAGACATTCCCCTTCTTATAAACCATTTTACTCCGGTTATCTGCGGCAAGAAAAAACGTGATAACCTTATATTCAGCAGAGAAACCATGAGTCTAATTATGGCTTATGACTGGCCTGGAAATGTACGCGAGGTCGAAAACCTGGTTGAGCGTCTAGCGGTATTAACGGAAGATAATCTTGTGACCCCGGAGGACTTGCCTCAACGATTTTTTGAAAGTGAACAGCCTGTGATTCCACCGGTGGTGGAGACGGAGGAAGGCATCTTTTTGAACGAACTTATCGAGGATTTTGAGAGAAACCTTCTAAATAAGGCGCTTGAGAAGACTAACGGTGTTAAATCCCGGGCAGCTAATTACCTCAATATTAATAGAACCACTCTTATTGAAAAGCTCAAACGCCTTAAACTTGATAACCAGCTTGTGTCAAAATAATAACATCTTTGTTCGACCAACCACATATGCTGTCAATAATATGTAACAGTTTACAGGTGGCAGAATAAAAAGCAGAAGAATTCCTTACTTCCTGCGCTTTCTCTCAACCCTTTCTTTAATCCTTAATCATTGAGATTGTAGCTTGTATGTTTGATCGGTCTGATTGGTCCAATAGGTCTGATCTGTCTGATTAATTAATTAAAAAATATTTGTACACAATAACCCTCCCCCCTTCTTTCACCCCCTGGCATAAAACCTGCTTAGTCTATTGCTATGAAGCTTTACTTCCGAGGTTTTACTGCGTTTGCTTGTTTGGGCGCTAGTCTGTTAATTTTCCTGTTTGTCGGGACCGAGGCTTTTCCTCAGTCTGGCGATACCAAGATCCATACGGTATTGAAACGTTTATATACTGTTAAAAAATACGAACAAGCTATTGAGTTATGTGATAAATACCTGATCTCCCATGAAGGTAAAATGCCTGAAGGGCGTTTAGGTCTGCTTTTCGGTATGGTTCTGCTTAAATCTAATAATAAACTTGATTGGATTCGTGCCAGTGAGGCCTTAAGGTGGAGCTATATAACGGACAGTTCACTTCAGGAAGAGGGGTTGTATTATTATTCTGAAAGCCTTAGAAAAAGAGGCTACTGGAATGAGTCTGTTTACACCTACAAGAGGTTTTTTAATCAGTATCCCCGCTCTGTTTATGCTAATGAGGCCAAGCTGAAAGCTGCTGATTCGATGGTGAAATCAAAGCTATCTGCAGAGGCTATAAAAACCCTTAAAGAACTTATAGACAGTCCGGGATTTCGTTCAAGAGCCATGCTGGGTCTGCTTAAAGTGTATACAGAAATGCAGGACTTTAATCGTGCCGCTTCATATCTTAGCGATATTTCCAAAGAGAATCCCCAACTTATTCACTTGGATGATGAGGCCCTGCTTGCAGCGGCTAAGGCCGAATATGCCCTTGAAAGGCTGGAAGAGGCAAGGTATTACGTAGATACCCTGGAGAAAGAATATCCTGCCTCTGAGACTCTACTTAAAGCGTACCTTGTTATGGCTGAAATTATGGTAAAGCAGAAGCGTATTGCAGAGGCTGAACACTATTACATCATGGCCGGGGAATCTCCCTCAAACGTGCCCTTTGCCGAGTTTGGTATCCAGAAAATACTTTTCAAGAAAGGCAGATATGAGGAATCATGGAAAAAGGGTATTTCCATTCTTGATGCTAATCCGTATTTTCCACACCAGAGAGAAGTAGCTTACTTTACAGGACTGGCCTTTGAGGCGGCTGGTAAGTTTAAAGAATCGCTTCCATACTTTAACGATGGAGATACTACACCTGATCTATTACGTGCTCTTCTTGCTCTTCATGAAAAAAATCCTGCCGCTTTTCTTGAGGTCTACCCTGCCTATAAAGGACGGATGCAAGGCTCTATGGAACTCGGCGAAGTCTTGCTTAATGAAGGCCGCCTGAAAGATGCTCGAATGATTTTCAAAAACAACCTTCTTGGCAAACATCAAAACAGAGCGCTTAAAAACCTTTCGCGGATTTACATGGCTATGGGTTTTGAGGGTTTAGCGCGTGATTTTCTGGGGGATTTAATTAAACGTGGTGTACGGGAAGATGCTGTATTAAGGCTTTATGCGGAACTTTCACAAAAGCTTGGTAATAAAAAGAAGGCGCTGGCGACTCTAAAGAGAATCCGCAAAAAAACCGGTGAAGACTGGCTTGCCATCGCTTTTTTATACGAGAGTATCAAACAAGATAAAAAGGCTTTCGCAGCATATGGTAAAGCTATTTCCAAAGGAGCCGATGAAGCGTATTTGTATCGTGCTGAGCTTCAGGTGCGACTGGGGCATTCTTTGAAAGCGTTACCTGATTACCTGAAGGCGATGAAAGCTTCAAAAAAAGATGAGGATCGCCTCTGGGCAACTTATAAGGCAGGAATCATCTCCGATAAATTGAACCTGATGAAAACCGCTGCTAACTGGAGCCAGAGCCTTGTCTCTCAGGTTGCCACCGAGCTTGTTTCAGATAATGAGTTCAAGAAGTTATATGGGCGAGATAGAGCTATTAAATAAAGCCTTTTCAGACTTTGCTGAGGCTTCCAAGACACTCGAAGAGTATTACAAGGGTCTTGAAAACCAGGTTCGGTCCCTTCGGCTGGAGGTGGAGGAAAAAAACCGAGCGCTTGAGAAAAGCTTGGCAGAGACTGAACGCTCCCGCCGGTTTCTTAATAACATTTTGGATGGAATCCCTACAGCCATACTGGTTTTCAACCAGGAAGGGAAAATTTTACATTCAAACTGTGCGTCTAAGAATCTTCTGGGCGATGCTTTTTCTTTTGACAATGTTTTAGATCTTCCCTTTGATATAGCTGAAAGCGAGGTGGTCATAAATTGTAATGGCACTAAACCGGCTCATGCCATGATCAACTATTCCGGGGTGGGAAATGTGGGCTCTGTTTTGGTCATTCAGGACATAACCCGTTTGAAGGAGTTGGAATACCAGGCTGAACTTAACCGTCGCCTGGCAGCAATGGGAGAGTTGGTGGCTAAGATCGCACACGAAATTCGAAACCCCCTCGGAAGTATCGAGCTTTTTGCTTCTATGCTCTCACATGACCTGGGTGATAGTCCGTTAAGAGAAGTCGCTGATGGAATTTCTACAGGAGTAAAAACTCTTGTCAATACTTTAAACAATATGTTGCTGTACACAAGAACGCGCAAGATCACGCGTGTTTCACTTGACTTAAAAAGTGTGCTGAATGAATTTATCAGCGGTATTGTGTCTCTGGCCGAGCGTAATAAAATAAAAGTGGCTTTAGTAGTAGAAACTGAAGATGCGGTCACAAGTATGGATGGTGATGCCGAACTTATAAAGCAGGTTCTTTATAATCTGTCGATCAATGCTGTGCATTCCATGCCTGACGGCGGAAATCTTTCGTTTATTCTTGATACTTCCAGTGAGGGGTATCTGCGACTTCTTGTTAAGGACACAGGCTCAGGTATTGCCCCTGAAAGCCTGGATAGCGTATTTGATCCTTTTTTCTCGACCAAAGACCGTGGAAACGGTCTTGGATTATCTATTGTCCGAATGATAATGAAAGAACACGACGGTTCTGTTGATGTATCAAGCAGGCTTGGAGAAGGCACGGAATTTACATTGATTTTTCCAAGGACAGAAAGTGAAGGAGAAAATTATGCATAAACCGGTTTTAGTGGTGGATGATGAACCGGAGATGAGGCTGGCCTTAAGAGAGGCTCTTGTAAGAATGGGATATACCTGTACCTCAGCTTCAAATCCTGAAGAAGCCTTATCCATAAAATCTCTTGAGGATTTTTCTTTGGTAATCACTGATATGAAAATGCCTAAGATGGATGGTCTTACCTTCATTAAGAACCTTCGCACCCGAACGCCGGGCATGCCGGTGATAGTTATTACCGGTTACGGCACTGTGGAGAATGCTGTGACAGCGATGAAGGAGGGTGCGGTTGATTATCTGATGAAACCGTTTTCCTATACAACACTTAAAAAAGTGATAGTAAAGGTTGCTTCGCCAAAGAGCGATCCCGGCATGATTTACAGTTCCAGTGTGATGAAAGATCTGGTGGCACGAGTACTTCGCGCTGCGGACTCGGAGATAACCGTGTTGATTTCTGGCGAATCCGGCACAGGTAAGGAACTTCTTGCCAGATTCCTGCATGCTGCCAGCCCCCGTAAAAAAGGTCCATTTATCGCGGTTAACTGTGCTGCAATACCGGATAATCTTCTGGAATCTGAGTTGTTTGGACACGAAAAGGGAGCTTTTACAGGCGCTGTGGAGCGCAGAACCGGGCGTTTTGAGATGTCAAACGGCGGAAGCATACTGCTTGATGAAATCAGCGAGATGCCGATGTCTTTACAGGTGAAACTTCTTCGTGTCATTCAGGAAAGAGAGGTGGACAGGGTAGGGGGAGACACTTCAGTGCCAGTGGATATTCGTATACTGGCTACCACCAACAGGAATTTGCAGCGTGAAGTCGAAGAGGGCAGGTTTCGTGAAGATTTGTTTTACAGGCTGAACGTCTTACCTCTTGAGCTACCGCCACTTAGAGAAAGGCCCGAAGATATTGAGTTGCTGGCCGAGAGCTTCGTCGCAAAATACTCCGGTGGCAGAGATCTGAAATTGAGCCGGGTTGCTCTGGAAAAATTAAAGGAACACATATGGAAGGGCAATATCCGGGAACTGGAAAATGTGATTCAACGGGCATGTCTACTTTCAGATGGGCAGATCAGACCGGACCACTTCGGACTTCAGCCTAAAAAAGCTCAAGCTGTCAACAATGTGACAATCGGGAGTGTCAAGGATATAGAAAAACAACTAATAATGAAAACACTAGATGAGACGGGCGGTAACAAAAGCCGGGCCGCAAAAACTCTTGGAATTAGCGTTAGAACCCTTAGAAACAAGTTAAAACAATATGGTCAAGCCCTTCCAGAAGGGGAAAAAATTTCCTGCCAGGCAGCCGACAGAATCGCATGAGTATGGCTTTCATGTATGGCATACATTTTGCTAGTTGTTATTATGTGTAATCGGTCCGATCAGTCAGATAAGTCCGATTGGACCGATTAGTCAAAAAGTTTTTGCGCACGATGAAAATACGGATGAAAATACACTGGAAGAGTGGAGGTTTTTTTTTATGATAGAACGGGAAGTAGCACATCTTGAGCGTTTTCTGGATTTACTCTCGGCCAGGCATCGGCTTTTGGCATCTAACATCGCCAATGCTGATACTCCAGGTTTTCGGGCCAGGGATTTTGATTTTAGGGCCGAGTTCAGAAGGGCAATACGAAAAATGGAAACAGGAGAAACTATGCCTCCGATGAAGCTTCCTGAGCTTTATGAAACACCGGCCGTAAGTCCAAGCCGCGATGGAAATACCGTCAGCATGGAGATCGAAATGACAAAGATGTCTGGAAATACCATGCTCTACAACGCTATAGCTCAGGTTTTGAGCATGGAACTTAACCATATTAAAGGTGCAATTACTAACAGTAACTAAACGTATTTTCGGATTGACAAGCTTTTTTTATATAGGAGGATAAATAGATATGTTTTCAGCAATGAAGGTTAGTGCTACAGCTTTAGAGGCCCAGAAGGTAAGGATGAACGTTGCTGCTTCTAATATTGCTAATGTCAATTCCACGCGCACTCCGGATGGTTCCGGACCGTATCGCCGGAAGGATGTTCATTTTTCGGCATACATGATGAAAGAAGGAGTCTATGGCGTAGATGTGACCGGGATAGTGGAGGATCCTCGCCCGTTTCGAAAGGTTTTCGATCCCGGCCATCCTGATGCTGATTCTAAAGGATATGTGACCTTTCCTAACATAAATATAATCGAGGAGATGGTTAATATGATGACTGCAGGCAGGGCTTACGAGGCAAACATAACTGCAATAAACAATGCCAAATCAATGATGATGAAGGCGCTTGAGCTTGGCAGGTAATAGCAAATGAAGATAGAAGGCATAAAAACACCCTCTGAACTACCTGAACTGTCGGGTTTAAAACAAAAACCTGCGGATGGAGTTTCATTCGGCGATACCTTGAACAACGCTATCAAAGAAGTGGTCGAGGTCAAGAAGGAGGCCGAAGCCGCGGTAAAAGGGATGGCCACCGGCGATGGAACCGACGTACATACGGCTATGCTGGCGATGCAGAAGGCGGACATATCATTTCAGATGATGATGCAGGTCCGGAACAAGCTTATCAACGCCTATGACGAGGTTATGAGAATGCAGGTTTAGCCGCAATTCAGCCCAAAGGGCTTTGCCAAAAAACTTGCCCAAAAAACGCTAAAATAAAAAATTGCGTTTACGTGCTGTTCGGGGGATATCTATATGGCGGAAATTACTGATATTAAAGAAGTCCTTAAGCAATGGCCTCTGAATAAGCTGATTGCTCTTCTTGTTGTTTTTCTTCTGACTGTTGCCGGCATCGGCTCAATGGTCTGGTGGGCTCAAACCGCTGACTACCAGGTTCTCTATAGCAATCTCTCTATTGAAGACGCCTCTTCAGTAACCGACAGACTAAGGGAAATGAAGGTTCCCTACCGCCTGGAGTCCGGAGGCACGGCAGTGCTTGTTTCTGCGCCTGAGGTTTATGATCTGCGTATGCAACTTGCGGCCGACGGTCTTCCAAGGGGTGGAGGTGTCGGGTTCGAAATATTCGACGAGACAAAATTCGGGATGACGCAGTTTCTGCAAAAGGTCAATTTCAGAAGAGCTCTGCAAGGAGAACTCTCTCGTACTATTCGTCAACTTTCCGAGGTTTCAAACAGTCGTGTTCACATTTCAATTCCTGAGAAAACTATTTTTACCGACAATCAGGAGCCGACAAAGGCCTCCGTGGTGGTTACTCTTCGAAACAAAAGGAGCCTTTCCAAACGACAGGTCCAGGGCATTATCCGGCTTATTGCAAGTAGTGTTGAGGGATTGCAGCCGGATAATGTAACTATTTTGAATTCATCCGGCGAACTTTTGTCTGCACCCAATGACGAAGCTTCCGGGGGAGCTGCGGTCAGCTCCTCACAGGTGGAATATATAAAAATGGTCGGACGCGATTATGAGCAGCGTGTTAAGAGTATGCTGGATGGTATGCTTGGAAGTGGCAGATCTATTGTTAAGGTGAATACGGTACTTGATTTCAGGCGTATCGAGAGGACCGAGGAGAAGTTTGATCCTGACTCGGCTGCTATAAAAAGCGAGCAGAGAACGGTCGAGAAAAGCGCAGGCACTTCGCCATCTGGTGGAATCCCGGGTGTGCTTTCGAATTCACCTGGAACAACCACAACAGCAGCCCAGGGCAGTTCCTCCTCATCCCAGCGTCAAGACGAAGCCATCAACTACGAACTCAGTAAAGTTATAAGTCACATAGTGGAGCCCACAGGCATGATTAAGCGTTTGTCGATTGCCGTCATGGTGGATGGAACATATAAAGTCGACGACGATGGCAAGGAGACTTATGTTCCACGAACTCCGGAGGAACTTAAGCGTTATGAAAACCTGGTGAAAATGGCTATAGGGTTTAATAAAGACCGCGGGGACAAGCTGGTTCTGACAAATATACCATTCCAGCGGGATTATGTGGAAGAGCCTTTGGATGAAGGCGTAGATTATACGAGATACATACCTACGGTGATGAAGTATCTTATCCCTGTGGCTGCAATGATTATGGCATTCCTTCTTATATTCAAACCTATGCTTAACAGCATCAAAAAGACTTCCCTGCCTGCTCCAGCAGGACTGCCCCGGTCTGTGGCTGAACTTGAGGACATGGCAGGAGGAGCAGCTCTTCCAGGAGGAACTCAGATGCAGGCACTCGGGGGGCAGAAACAGGTTGCAGAACTGGTTAAACAGAACCCTGAGCAGGCGGTTTCTGTTGTCAAGGAGTGGATGAATGAGGAGTAAAAAAAGTTTTATTTTTTTAAATGAAGGTTGCTTTATATGTCTAATAAGGAATTAACCGGTAAGGAAAAAGCGGCGGTTTTGTTGATTTCACTTGGAGACGAGGTGGCATCGCAGATCATGAAAAACCTGGATATGACTGAGATCAGTCAACTCACCAACATAATGTCCAGGATGAAGCAAGCTTCACGTAATGTTGTTTCGGATGTGCAGGATGAGTATAGGACGATTGTAAGCGATGATCAAGTTAAGGGTGGCACTGAGTATACGAAAAAAGTGCTGGCAAGAGCGCTTGGTGATGATAAAGCCAACAGAATAATAGAAGGAGCGATGGAGGATAATCCCCTGGAGTCCTTGAAATGGATGGATTCCAAGAGCCTGGTAAATTTTGTTAAGGGTGAGCATCCCCAGACCGTTTCTCTGATTGTTGCCCACTTGGATCATGATAAGGCCGCAGAGGTTTTGTCTGCGCTTCCGGATAATCTTCGAGTGGACGTTGCTTTTAGAATGGCCAACCTGGAGGGTATTCCCAAAGATGTTTTAAGTGATTTGGAAGATGCGCTTAGGATTCAGATGAGAGGGGCCACAAACCTTTCGGAAAAGAAGGTTGGTGGCCTGAAGTCGGTTGCAGAGATACTGAATCGTCTGGAGCGTAGTACTGAAGAGTTCATAATGGAGAGGATAGAAGAGGAGGACTCGGAACTTGCTGATGGTATACGCAAGCTTATGTTCATATTTGATGACCTGCTCAACATTGACGACAAGGGCATTCAGGCAGTTCTTAAAGAGGTAAGTTCCGAAGAGCTGTCGCTGTCTCTTAAAACTGCCAATGAGGCGATGAAGGAAAAGATTTTCAAGAATATGTCCAAGCGGGCGGCACAGATACTAAAAGAAGATATGGAATCACGTGGTCCCACAAAACTCAGCGATATAGAGAAGGCTCAGCAGGCGATTGTAAATGTAGCCAGGCGGCTTGAGCAGGAGGGCAAAATTATTCTTGGAGGAAAAGGCAGCGAGGAAGTGGTTGTCTAGCACTTTTAAAAGAGGTGTTGTTCAGGCCGAGCCTTATGGGCTTAAGGAGTTTGCCCCTGCAATTGGTGGAGCGGTAACCAATGAACGGGATGCTTATGAAAAAGGTTTTAAGGCCGGTGAAGAGGCTGGTTATGCTTTTGGTGAGCAGAAGGCAAAGCTTTTTTTTGAGCGTATGAATGGGATTTTAGAGGAATTATCTAATTTCAGTGAGAAGATGCGTGATGAGCTTGAGCCGGAAGTGGTAGAACTTGTATTTGAAGTAGCCAGAAAGGTGATTCACGCCGAGGTTCAGACCAACAAAGATGTGGTCGTAAACATTGCCAGGGAAGCTCTTAAAAGTGTGGGGAATTGGAAAGAAATCATTATTTGTGTAAACCCTGTAGATTACGACTACATAACAAAGAGCGGAAAAGACCTTGCAGGTATGAGCCGTACGGTAAGCTTTGAGTCTGATGAATCTATCCAGCCTGGCGGCTGTATTATACAGGAGGAATATGGAGAGATAGATGCCCGTATTGACGAGCAATTAAATGAGATATATGATGAAGTCAAAAAGAAGTGAAGTTACGGAGTAAGTCGTGACGAATCTCACCCTTGAAAGGTATCGCAGTACTGTACGTAATTCCAGCCCTCTTAAAATCTATGGGAAGGTTGTACAGGTTGTGGGACTTATAATTGAGGGAATGGGTATTGGTTCTTCTATCGGAGATGTATGTAATATTGATACCAGAGAAGGGCCGGTGGAAGTCGAGGTTGTGGGCTTTAAAAGCGACCGTCTTCTCATGATGCCTCTTGGTGATATGCGTGGTGTTCAGCCGGGAAGCCGTATCGTAGCAAAGGGTAAAACAACCTATGTGTCTGCCGGGCCACAGCTTCTCGGTCGTGTCCTGGACGGTATGGGAACTCCTCTAGACAGCGGAGAGAAGCCGACTGGCGTAAATTATCCTATTTATTCTTCACCTATAAATCCGCTTAAGAGGGGGCGTATTGTAACACCCATAGACATTGGCATACGAGCTATGAACGGGCTTCTTACCTTAGGCCGAGGCCAGAGGATGGGTATCATGGCAGGTGCAGGAGTAGGTAAAAGCGTGTTGATGGGAATGATTGCCCGCAACACCGAGGCTGACCTGAACGTTATAGCCTTGATAGGCGAGCGTGGCCGTGAGGTAAGGGAATTTTTGGAGAAGGATCTGGGGAAGGAAGGTTTAAGGCGTTCGGTAGTGGTAATTGCCACATCTGATCAGCCTCCGCTGGTTAGAATACGCGGAGCTTTTCTGGCAACTGCGATTGCAGAGTATTTTCGGGATGAAGGGAAAGATGTACTTTTGATGATGGACTCCCTGACGAGGTTTGCCATGGCGCAGCGCGAAGTCGGTCTGGCTGTTGGAGAACCGCCTACGAGTAAAGGTTATACTCCGTCTGTTTTCGCGCTTCTGCCCAGGCTGCTGGAACGGGCCGGGCCTGTGGAAAGCGGAGGGAGCATTACCGGTCTCTACACAGTGCTTGTAGAGGGAGACGACATGACGGAGCCAATAGCAGATTCGGTAAAGTCAATAGTGGACGGACACATAGTTCTTTCCAGAGAACTTGCCAACCATAACCACTATCCTGCAATCGATGTGCTTCAAAGCATCAGTCGTGTAATGCCGGATATTGTGGATTCCAAGCATATCGAACTTCGAGGGCGGCTTGTCGAAATTCTCTCAACTTACAAACATTACGAAGATATTGTTACAATCGGCGCATACACGTCCGGAAGCAATCCCAAGCTGGATTATGCACTATCCATGCTGGATAAAGTGAATAATTACCTGCGGCAAAAGATGGGAGAAAAAATGGATTTAGGTGACAGTCTTCAGGGTCTATACAATCTTTTTGAAAATGTGGAACCGATATGAAAAAGAAGTATTCCGGTATACATAAGTTAAGAAAGTGGAAGGAGGAGAGAATCCAGAACGAGATGGGGGTTTTAAACCACACACTCGATGATGATAAGAAAAAACTTGCGGGAATCAAGACGTCTGTTTCAGATAATGACGGGGTTATTGAGAGGTTTTTTAAGGAAGGAGCTCTTACAAGTATTAACGAAATCAGGCTTCATTCCAGCTATATGACCCATCTTTCCGGCCAGATGCAAAAGCAGGAATCTTTGGTTGAACTCAGAAACGAGGAGATGCGCAAAAAACGCATGGAGCTTGGAGAGGCTGCCAAACAAAGAAAAATTGTTGAAACTCTTCGGGATAAGGCTTGGGCGGAATTTCTACGGCAGGGAAATAGAAAGGAGCAGAAAGAACTGGATGAGGCGGCAATCTTACGTCATTCAAGACGCAGGTAGAGATTTTTTATTTTAGTGACAAAGATAGGCAGAAGATGAAGAAAAAAGGTGATAAACATATGGTAAACATGTTCCTGCTCTTTATTGCAGCATTTATTTTTATAACGGTACAACCTTGTGCTGCCATTGATGACACTTCTATGATCGCCAATAAATGGCTGGAACTCAATCAGAAAGAGGCGGAACTTAAAAAAAAGGAAGAGCGCCTACTGGTTCTTGAAAGCACTCTTGAGGGGAAAATCAAAGAGTATCAGAAACTTGTAAAAAAAGCAGAAACCTACTTGAAAGAGATAAAAGTCATTCGTGATGAGGATATGGTTCACCTTATCAAAACCTATGAGGCTATGCCTGCCGAGGCTGCTGCCGGAAGAATTGCTAAGCTGGAGACCTCTCTTGCCGTCAAGGTTCTAAGGGGAATGAAAACACGTTCGCTCGGGAAAGTAATGGCTCAGTTAAATCCTTCCAGAGCTGCAAAACTTTCCAAATTAATGGTTGCGCGTTAGAAAAAAGATGTAATAGTTCGTTCAAAAATGCTAAATTATTTTGTAACCGTTCGCGCAGACTCTATATTTCTATTTCTGCATTCTGATATCTGCGCCCTTTTTTTTATCTAAATGAACATAAAAAAAGATCAAAAGAAAATTCTCTATATCGAAGACAATGTCGAGAACCGGATTCTGGTTAGGCGTATTCTCGAAAGTCACGGTTACGAGTTTTACGAAGCAAGCGATGCGAGCAAAGGGATGTGTATGGCCCAACAGTTAAAGCCGGACCTTATACTTATGGATATTAACCTGCCCGGTCTGAGCGGCTGCGAGGCCGCGACCAGGTTGAAGAGTATGGACGGATTTCTAACTACTCCAATTGTTGCATTGACAGCCAAAGTGCTTGAAGGGGATAGAGAAAGAGCCGTAATATCCGGATGCGACGGATATATCGCAAAACCTATAGACGTGGATAACTTTACGGAGTCTATCGGTAAGTATTTAATGGGAGAGCGCGACAAGCTGACCGAGGATGAAGAACTTGCATATTTAAGACAATACTCTAATGACCTGGTTAATAGGCTGGAGGAGAAGATAGATGTCTCCCTTACGGATGAACTGACGGGCGTGGGGAACCGTCGTTACGCCCTGTTGAGATTTGCTGAAGAGCTCTCCAGGTGCAGGCGTTTCGATATAAAAGCATCTCTTCTTCTTTGCGATATAGATTTTCTGAAAAAAATAAATGTGACGTTAGACTATGATGCCGGTAATTATGTTCTAAAGGAAACAGCCAAGCTGCTTTCAGTCAGCAGAAGAAAATTCGATGTTCTGGCACGGCTCGACAAGGACGAATTTATTCTGTTTTTATATAATGTTGAGGCTAATATGGCTCGCAAAGCCGCCGAGCGTTTCATTGCTCAGGTTGCGGCGACTCCCTACATCTATGACGGTTTTAGAATTGATGTTGCAATGACCATAGGGGTATTTGCTCTTGATATAAAAAATCCGAAACTTACGGCAGAAAGTCTGCTTGAGATGGCGGACTTGGGATACCATAAGATCCACCATAAAGGCGGAGAGAGAGTCTTTCTGTTGGGCGGAGGAACTTCGCATGAAAACGGAGAAAATTTAGAGTAATGGGCAAAAATAAGCGACCCAAAAGAGTTTTATATATTGATGACAACAACGAGAGCAAGCTGCTTGTAACGCGCATGCTTGAAGCAGAGGGTTGTGGAGTGATTCTAAGCAGCGATGGTGTTCATGGTATGGAACTGGCGGTCACCCTTGAGCCTGACATTATTCTTGTGGACTTAAACCTACCTTTTATGGACGGTTATGAGACTGCAACACGACTGAAATCAATAATCTTTAAGAAAAAACGTTCCACGCCTATTATTGCTACATCGGTTTATTCATCATATGAAGAAAGGGACATGTCCATAGCAGCAGGGTGTGACGGTTTTATCCCAAAGCCTATGGATGTCGATACTTTCATTGATACGTTGAACAAATATTACTGTGGCTACCGCGATAGTATACCTCCGGCCAGGGAAAGAGATGCGCTTGTCCATTACCACCAAAAGCTCGTTAAAAAACTTGAAGCCAAAGCTGCTGCCGTACTGCTTGATGAAGATACCGGGATATACAACGAGCAGTATCTTTACAAGCGGCTGGATGAAGAGGTCTCCCGCGCAATTAGGCTTGAGCAGCCGTTTTCACTTGTAATGATAAAGGTAGAATCTAAAGTTCCGCCCGGTAAGACGAATTGGAATGAAGATAAACGTATAGCTTTTAAAAAAATTGCTGATATTTTAAAGATCAATAAACGGGCTTTTGATGCTGCTGTGAAGATGAATGATAATTCCTATTGCCTGATACTTGGGAGCTGCTCTGCCAAAGACGTGCTCATGGTTGCGGAAAGAGTCTGCGGCAAACTGCTTAATTGTACCGCAGGATTAAATATTACTTTTAACTTTTCGATCGGGATAAATACCTATAACTGCGGTGATTTTGACCTGACTCTTTTCTTAAAATCCGCCCGAGCAAATGCTGTCCCTTTCCCTTGAAAATTTGGATAGATATAATAAAAACGATAGTTAATGATTGATTTATATCCTATAAATGTTTCTATTATACCCTCTGTTCGTCCAACACCCCAGATTGTGCCTTTTGCAACGATTAGATCCTGGGCGCGCAGAGTCGGAAACCCTAACGCAAGCAGACAAGACATTGCTGGTATAACAGTTCCTTCGATCACTGTAGATTTACGTGGCATTCGGTTTGAACAAAGACGAAATCAGGGCAACACAGAGTTTCGCTATGAGCGTGGAGTACTGACAATACAAACATCCAGCCTGATATTTATATCCAACAGACTGAATAGATGTGAGCGGCGAATTTTGATTGAGCACGAACTCAATCATGTCCGGGATTATGAGCGGTTGAACGAAAGATTGATGATAAGAATTCAAAGCAATGCCTTCTTGATGTCAGTTTTTGTCGAGCGGCAATGGTTTCCACGAAGCAGTTTCAATATCATTCAAACCAGCATTCGTGAGATATGTTACAAAATCCATCGCAACTTTACTGCCGAAGCTTCACGGCGACGGGATACGCCTGCAGAGTACCAGAGAATCCGCAACCGCATCAGATCCACTTGCGGAAGAGGTCGTCGCCGCACTCTGCAACCACGCCGAAGGACCTAACTCTCGCTAAAAAACTAAAGTCATTTTTTATGCAGTATTTAGGTTGTTTTATACTATCAATCAGGCTATCTATATTCGATGAAAAATAATGACACAAACGACCGTAGTATGCTTCGCGGTGTCTATCTGTTAGCGGTTATTGTAATTGTGGTACTGGCCTTGGGATGGCTGATATTTGCAGTTAATGTGCCATTATTTCTCTGGATTAACGGCCATCATTCTGGCTGGTTGGATATCGTCATAGCCCACATTACCTCGCTGGGAGACGGATTGATACTTTGCCTGCTGTTGTTTTTTATGTTTCCAAGACGTGGTGATATCACAATTTTATGCATAGAGGCATATATTACATCAGGTTTGGCTGTAAACATCTTAAAACCTATTTTTGATCTGCCACGTCCGCCCGCTGTGTTTTCACCGGAACTTATTCATATAATAGGCTCGGCTTACAAAAGAGGAAGTTTTCCCTCCGGGCATACGGCTTCGGCTGTGGCTGCAGGTGTCGCTCTATTTCTGCTTTTGCGGTCCTCTATTTTACGATGGTGCGTTATTGTGTTGGGATTAATGGTCGGGTATTCTCGTGTATATGTTGGAGTACACTTTCCTTTAGATGTGTATGTAGGCGGACTTCTGGGAGCTGTGGCCGCATGGGTAGCGGCACATAGGCAGGAAAAAATTTGGAAGTGGCTTACAAACCTCTCACCAAAAGGACGTCGAAGATTACGAGGCGGAAGCATGGGACTTATGTTTGCCGCCGCTTGCTATCTGCTATTGTGGTATTCTCAAATAATGCCTGGAGTTGAATTTAGTGCAAAGCTTCTCGGGGCAGGTGCTGCACTAATGGCGATTTATCAAATACTGAAAAACGCTGACGGTTTCGGCATTCGAGGTAGGCTTTGAAAAAACAGGTCTTTACCGGTCTGGACCTTCTTGGTCGGAGGTGGCCGAAGTCTTTGAATGGTTGCCGCATTGGACTTCTGGCTCACCCGGCTTCTGTAAACCAGCGGTTACGGCATGCTGTTGATATCTTCCTGGAATCCAAACAGTTTCAATTGACCGCTCTGTTTGGTCCTCAACACGGTTTTATGGGCCAGACACAGGACAACATGGTAGAGTGGAAAAGCTACCGTGATCGTAAAACCAATATTTCGGTTTTCAGCCTCTACGGAGCCACCAGAAAACCCTCGGCTCGAATGCTTAAAAATATCGATGTTCTGGCCGTAGATCTACAAGATGTTGGAGCCAGATACTATACATTTATCTGGACGTTAGACCTTTGTATGGAGGTGGCAGAGCTCTACGGTATACCGGTTGTGGTTCTGGATAGACCTAACCCCATTGGGGGCAGAATTATCGAGGGACCGGTGCTTGACCCCGAGTGGACCTCGTTTGTGGGACGCCGGCCCCTGCCTGTACGGCATGGGATGACGATAGGCGAAATAGCATTGTATTTGAAAGAAGAATTTTTTCAACGTTTGCAACTCCATGTAATTAAAATGGAAGGATGGAAGCGTGACTTCTGGTTTGACGATACAGGTCTTCCCTGGGTATCACCTTCACCTAACATGCCTACCCAAAACACAGCAACTGTCTATCCGGGCTTCTGCCTCCTTGAGGGCACGAACATTAGCGAGGGTCGTGGAACTACGAGACCGTTTGAATTTTTCGGTGCTCCCTTTATCGATACTGAACAGCTTGTTAGCCACCTTAAAGAGTTTTTTAAACTTCCGGGAGTTGCCTTCAGAGGCATCTCGTTCCAGCCGGAATTCCAGAAACACGCTGGCAAGCTCTGCGGAGGCGCGCAGATACATATAACATCGCCAGCTCGATTCAAGCCATTTAAAACAGCTGTTGCTGTTTTAAAAACTATCCGCGAACTTTATCCTACAAAGTTCAGATGGAAACAGCCTCCGTATGAGTACGAGCAAAAAAAGATGCCTATAGATATTCTTGCAGGCAGCGACAGGCTCAGAATGGAGATAGATTCAGGAGTTGACTTGAAAGACATGGAAGCGTGGTGGCTAACGCAGCTTGCAGAATTCAGGAAAAATAAGTTTAAAAAATACAGGTTGTATTGATTAGGAAAAGATGTATGATCATGCCTTGAGTTTTTAGTTGTTGATTCGATCGGTCCGATTGATCTGATCGGTCTGATAGCTTGCAAAATAGAGCAAAAAAGTTGGGTTTGACCTTCACTTATCCAGTACTTCACGCAGTTTGTTTGTCAGAGTGCCTGGAGTCAGCGGTTTTTGAAGAAAGTTTTTTTCGTGTCCTGATGATTTTGCGCGATCAGCAATTACACTGTCGATATAACCGGACATAAAAATCACCTTTATTTCCGGCCAATCAGCTTCCAGTGTTTCGGCAAGCTCCAGTCCATTCATGCCGGGCATTACCATATCGACCAGCAAAAGATCGATAGACTCCTCTGTGGTGGCGCTTACCTGTAATGCCTCCTCTCCACATGAGGCTTCTAAAGTTCGGTATCCTAGGGGTTGGAGCACATCAATAATCAACCTGCGTATTCCAGGCTCATCGTCAACCACTAACACGGTCTCTATTCCATGAGCGTTAACAACCGATACTTTCTTGTCCATCTTTGTTTCCTTGTTGTCAACAATCGAAAGGTAGATCTTAAATGTCGTTCCCTTGCCTGGCTCGCTATATACCCATATACCACCCTTATGCTGCTTGATAATGCCGTAAACAGTTGCCAGCCCCAAGCCAGTCCCCTCACCCAGTTCCTTTGTGGTAAAAAAGGGTTCAAATATCCTCTCTCTAATTTCATAACTCATGCCATCGCCGGTGTCGGTTACTGACAACACCACGTAAACACCTGAGGTTATTTCTCCGTGCCTTTGTGCATGCTGTTTATCAAGCTCCTCCACCGAAGTTTCAATGGTAAGAGTTCCTCCGCATGGCATAGCATCCCGGGCGTTAACTGCCAGATTCATTAAGACCTGTTCCAGTTGGCCCGGGTCCGCCAGTACATTTGGAAGCTGAGGGTGCATATTAAATTTTAAAAACACGTCTGTGCCGATTACCCTGGCAAGTATTTTCTCCATATTATTCACTACTGAGTTAAGATTGACTACATTTATCTCTAATACCTGTTTACGACTAAATGCCAACAACTGCCTGGTAAGAACCGCTGCTTTTTCCCCTGCTGAGCAGATTATCTCAATCTTTTCAATGGCCGGATGATCTTCTGGAAGATCCATCAAAACAAGTTCTCCATACCCAAGTATGGCTGTCAATAAATTATTGAAATCATGTGCAACTCCGCCTGCCAGCCTGCCAACCGACTCCATCTTTTGTGCCTGGAGAAGTTGCTCCTGAAGCTTTTGTTTTTCTTCCTCAGCCTGCTTCCTTTCCGTTATCTCACGTGTAACGCCGAGAATACCGATAGGTGTTCCCTCATGATCGCGTAAAAGCGAAGTATTGACCTCTGCATGAGCAGTAGAGCCATCCTTGCGCAGATACTCCAGCTCCAGCGTACGGGTTCTGAAAGAATCAGACAACTTCGAATCCTCAGTTATTTGTTCCCGAAAAGAATTCAATGCAATTTTTGCAGAATCGGCACTCAAAAATTCACGAACACCCAAAACCGACATTTCCGTTGGAGTATAGTCCAGCAACCGCTTGATAGAGGGACTGACATATGTAAACTGCAAATTCAGGTCAATAGTCCAGATACAGTCTGTTACGTTTTCGGCCAGTAAACGATATTTAGCCTCGCTCTCCCTTAGCGCCGCTTCGGTCAGTCTACGTTCATTCATTTCCTTCTGTAGTTCTGCCATTCGATCATCTACAAGGTTTTCAAGTTTCTCCCGGTATTCTTTTAGTTCTTCCTCCACCCGTTTTCGGGTAATTGCATTTTTTACCGTTATAGGAAGAGTTTTGAGATAGCTACCCTCGGAGTCTTTTATTAGATAGTCATAGGCACCTTCCTTCATGGCTCGAATTGCTACTTCAACATCTCCTATGTTGGTTACTACAATAATCGGAATATCCCCGGCCTTATCAAATAGATCAAATGCATTGCCATCTTTCAGGAGGTAATCTATTACTACTGCATCAAATCTTTCCGATTTGAAAATTTCAGATGCTTCCATGACTGATCCGACCATTTCATAGTCGTAAGGGAAATGTCCTTTACGTACAAAACGTTCAAAGGCCATCTGATCGACCTTATCGTCTTCAATGACTAATATTTTGCCTTGATTTTTGTCCATAAATTATTTCCGGATAATTCGTTAATGAACTACAAAGAATTGATGTCAGAACCCACCAATTGCTTCAGCACAGATCGATATTTCTGATTGGTTTTCTCGATAATTTCCTCTGGCAGAACAGGACCGGGTGGAGTTTTATTCCAATTCAAAGTTTCCAGATAGTCACGAACAAATTGTTTGTCATAGCTTTTCTGCGATTGACCGGGCTTGTACTCATCTTTTGGCCAAAACCTTGATGAATCCGGTGTAAGTATCTCATCGATCAGAATAAGTTCATCCTCAAACATACCGAATTCCAGCTTTGTGTCGGCTATGAGAATACCTCTTGATTCTGCGTACTGCCTGGCACGTAAATATATAGCAATGCTAATATCACGAACCTTTTGCGCAACGTCCATACCCACCAACCTAACGGCCTCGTCAAAAACAATGTTTTCATCATGCCCTTCTTCCGCCTTTGTAGATGGTGTAAATATAGGTTCATCCAGCCTGTCCGACTCGCAAAGATTCTCAGGCAGAGAAATTCCACAAATACTGCCTGTTTTTCGATAGTCCTTCCAGCCGGAACCTGTTATATAACCACGAACTATGCATTCTATTGGTAAGGGGAAGGCTTTTTTTACCAGCATTATACGCCCTTCCAGTGTCTCCATGTCTGAGTGAAATACATGTGGCAGATCGGCAACATTCGTGGAAATGAGATGGTTAGGAATAATGTCCTCCATTTTCTTGAACCAGAATGCAGAAATCTGTGTAAGAATCTTACCTTTTTCCGGGATTCCGCTTGGAAGAATAACGTCAAATGCGGAAATCCTGTCTGTCGCAACTATTAAAAGATCGTCCCCTGCATTGTAGATATCCCTGACCTTTCCCCTTTTGGTAAAAGCTGCTCCTTCAATATTAGTTTCAAATACTAGCACTTGTTAAACCCCTCCAAAATATTGTAGGGGCGGGTTTCAAATCCGCCCCTACTGTCGTCTCCCGCGCGAGGGAGGTAGATTCAGAAATTATAATGACAGCAGTGCTTAGTTGTAAACCTTTTTTAGCCATATCTGAAAATCTTAAAATCTGAAAAACAGATTTGCATGCAATAATTAATGTAATAAGATTAGGACAATGAAAAATAAAGGATGAATATGGCCGACCTAATCGACCTAATTCACAACAGCCCCCAACACTCTGGAAAGAATTTCTCCTAGTTGCTCCACCTGATAAGGCTTTGCTATTACCCCATAGAAACCAAGCTCTCGGTAGTTCGCCATTACATCATCGCTAGAATAACCGCTTGAAACAATTGCTTTGACTTCAGGATCTATCTCCATGAGTCTGGAAACAGCCTCTTTGCCTCCCATACCTCCTGGAATCGTCAAATCCATAATAACTGCATCAAAAGGGTGTTCTGATGTAAGGGCATTTTTATAGACTTCAATGGTCTCTCCGCCGTCTTTAGCGTAATAGGGCTCGTATCCCATGTACTCAAGCATCATGCCGACAACATCCCTGACTGTCTGTTCGTCATCCATGATAAGAATTCTTCCAGCGCCGAAAATTCGTCTGTCAGTTCGAGCGTTTTCCTCTTTATTTTCAATCGGTGAGGTAGAAGCCGGTAGATATATATGGAATGTAGTTCCCAAATCCACTGTAGACTCAACCGTTAGGTGGCCGTTATGACGATTGATAATCGAGTAACAACTAGCAAGTCCCAGCCCGTTTCCGGCAGCTTTGGTGGTAAAATAGGGATCAAATATCTTATCAAGGCATTTTTCCGGAATTCCGATCCCCTGATCTCTGATAGAAATCTTTACATAGTTTCCGATTGCCAGCGGAAGATTAGTTCCTGCCTGGATTGTTATATCTCTGGCATTGACGTTTATGGTACCACCTTCAGGCATGGCCTGGTCTGCGTTGATTATCAAATTATTTATGACTTGGCTCATCTGGCCCACATCAACATCAACAACCGATAGATTTCCAGGAAGAGAAAACTCGCATCTTACGTTGGATCCCCTAAGGACGAAACACGTACATCCCTTGATGATCTCTGATATAGAGGCCGTCTTCTTAACCGGTGCGCCACCCTTAGAAAATGTGAGTAATTGTTGTGTCAGATCTTTGGCCCTCGAACAAGCGCCTTCTGCCTGGTCAAGCCTGCCGTAAATTGTTTCGCCCGGTTTAGAGTGAACCTTAGCCATGCAGATATTTCCCATTAATGCAGACAGTATATTGTTGAAGTCATGGGCGATACCTCCGGCGAGAACCCCCAGAGAGTCAAGCTTCTGAGCTCTTAGCAGATCCTCTTCCATCTTCCTTTTTTCAGTTATATCCCTAAACACCAAAGCAACACCCACAATACCGTTTTCTCTATCACGGATAGGAGTTCCACTTGTGGTTACATGCCGCTCAGTGCCGTCTCTGGCTATAAGTATGATCTGATTCCCCATGTTAACCGTCTTGCCTGAATTTAAAACCTTTTTGACGGGATCATCCAGATTTTTCAAGGTATTTGCATCTACAAGTCGGAAGACTTCATCAAGCCTGCTGCCCACAGACTCCTGCTCGGAGTATTCTGTGAGAGTTTCTGCAACCTTGTTTATCAGGGTTATCCTGCCGTTTGTATCAGTGCTTATAACACCATCATCAATGCTTCTGAGGGTAACAGCAAGACGTTCTTTCTGGGCGGCCAGCTCCTTGGCAGCACGCTTTTGTCCTGAAATATCCCTTATAATGCTCTGAACCAGGCCTGTGCTTAGCTCAGCAATCCTTAGACTTATTTCTACGTCTATAGCGCGGCCATCTCTGTGCTGAAGCCGTGTCTCAAGGCGCCCACCCTCTTGGCTCTTCCAGAGCATTCCGAGTATATCCCCGTGGGTTCCCGATACCTCGACAGCAAGAAGATTCGCAAGGCATCGATTTGCAAACTCTTTCTCTCCAAAGCCAAGGAGTTCAACCATGCGCTGATTAACTCTTACTATTTTCCCATCAGGGTGATGCAGGACTATGGCGTCGTTGGAAAGCTCAAAAAGGTTCTCAAAGTGCCGTGTACTTTGCTTAAGCTCAGAGACGATTCTTGCATTTTTTGAAAGAGCCATACTTAAAGAATCAGCGGTATTATTTACTTTTTCAAGCAGTCTGATGCGTGATAAAGCAGCCGTTGTAATTGATGCCAGGTGTTCGTATATTCTCAGGTTCTTTTTTGAGATAGCATCAGTATCGCTTTTAGAAATGATTATTTCACCAGAAAAGCAGGCACTTTCCCCAAAGGGTACAATCAGATATGGGGCATGGTATTGCACCATATTAATTCTATTCTGTCTGGTAGCAACTGACAAAAAACGTTCGTGACATGTCTCAATCAGATGCTTCAGTTCCTCGCTAAGGCCAGGGGGAGGTTCATTGTCGAAAACAGGATGTTTTTTGTCATCCAGATCAAACCCGAAAGTGCAAATCGCCTTACCGCTTGACCATAAGGCCCCGGCCATCTTTCGAGCTTCATAGTCCAGGTAGTAGATCAGACCTTTTTCTTTACCTAGTTCAGCGGCAAAAGTACGGGAGATTCCGACCAGTATTTCTTTCGTGTCTTCGATGTCTAAAAGTTTAAAGTGAAGATCATGTAGAAGATGAAGCTGCTGATTTGACTTCTTAATAACCTGAAGTTCCGTGTTCTTTGCCGCAAGAGTTGCTAATTTCTGATTGGCTCGCTGAAGAGCCAAGACGTAAAAGGAAAGTTCATCTTCATCAATATCAAGTATTGAGGCGCGCTCGCTGTAACGTTTGCCAACAGATGCCGAGATATCCTTTATATCGCTGTCTGATAGTTCAAGGAATTCCAAGATTCCCTGGTAATCGCTCTCTATACTATGGCCTGCAGGCAAATCGGCCATGATTTCGTGGGAAAGCATATCCGCAAGTCTAATAACTGCTATATAATCACTGCGCTTTACAAAGTTGAGATCAGAGATCGCTCCAATCGAGTGGTGGTGCAACCATATAGCCTGAGTAAACAAATCAGGAAGTTTCCACTTTTCCGCAAGCCACTTACCCACTGTGGCATGGTCAACGCCGAGGATCTCCATTTCAGAGTCCAGTAAAATAGCGCCATCGTCGAAATGTACTGACTTTACATGATCGTACTTTTCTGGAATGCATTCTTCAAGTATAAGCTTGCCCATATCATGAATCAGGCCTGCAATAAACGCCTCGGACTTCAAGTCCGGACAAACCCGCTCTGCCAACATCTCTGCACAAACAGCACAGGCAAGACAGTGCTTCCACAGCGCTTCCTGATCGTGTGTGTGCTTACTGCGTAAAGGTTTCAGAAGCGATTCGGAAACTGTAACACTCAAAAGAATGCCTCTTACCTCATTAAAACCTAGTACCAGCATTGCTCTAGAGATGGATCCAACAGGCTCTAGAAGGCCGAAAGATGCTGCATTAACAGTTTTTAAAAGTTTTCCGGCAATTGCCTGGTCAGTTTCAACCAGGCGAGCAACATCGTCAAGGTTAGGATCATCATTAATCAACATATCGAGGATCTTAGCTGCAACAACAGGAAGGGCAGGAAGATCTTCCAGCTTACTAACAATCTTTTTTATTTCTTTCGCAACCATACCACTGTCATAGTCAAACGATTTATAAGCAGATAAAACAATGTTGTTCAACGTCCTTTCTTAGTCCATCTGAAACGGACCAGTTTCAGGGACGTATGGGCAAATCCAAAAATACGTCCCTACTTAGAATTCGCAGAGTTTAAACTTATTTCTAGCGAACCTCTTATTATCACCTCGACAGCAAGGTATCATTACTTGACTTTATAGCATTAAGATTTAATTTGAGCTTTAAACCCAATGGAAGAAGTTTTTTTTCTTGATATGCAGTATTTTCTTATATGCAAAGATTTTCGAAAAAAAACGACATATATTTTAGATATGCATGAGTTTTAAAAAAACTTTTAGTATCAAAGCCTTAGTACCTTTATTGGTTATCAAACACTTCATTTAAGCTAAAGTAATCTAGTACCACATAAAATATAGAATGTCAATAGATTTAGAAAGATTTTGTCAAGCCAAAATAGAAATGTCCTGTGTTTATGTTTGAACCCTCATGGCCTTACCTGTGGCTCTTCAGAACAGTTTGTGGAGAAAATAGTAATAATTTAGCTTTTCTCTCAGATTGAGAGAAAAGGAGAGAAGATGCAATTTTTAATCCTAGCTTAATTCAAGTTCGCCAGTCAAAATAAAATAACCATTTAGCATCAAAGGGTTACATATTTTTGCTCGGATTTTCATGCCCTATATCCTTATTGAAGAAGATAAACTGGCATCCCGACTCGATAATAAAATCAGAGTTTATGAACTGGTTCATAAATTTGCATAAGCATCACCACATATTGAGTATTAACAAATGACAGCTAAGGTCAAATCCAGTAAGTCCGGAAAGACAAAGATCAGGAGACATACCAGTCAGCGACTGGCGCTGTATGCAGCTTCCCTGCTTATTTTTTATTTCAGCCACGATACCTGCTTTTATACAGGAACCGAGGCTTGACCCTTTCAAACCTGTTTTCACTTTGTCTTTTCTATACTTACTGTACAGAATTTGTACTCAGGTGTACCTGCAATCGGATCCCTGTGTTCTGATGTCAGAATATTGGAAAGTGTATTAGCAAAATGAAACGTCAGAAAGACACTCCCCTTCTGAGATCGTTTGGTTACCTTTGCCCTTACTTTGATCATACCCCTTCTTGAAGAGACTTTTACCATATCACCGCTTTTGATCTTTAGTCTTTTGGCATCCTCAAAACTTATCTCAATCAATTCTTCAGGAACAAGTTCCATAATACCCGGCACCCTGCGTGTCATTGAGCCGTTGTTATAATGTTCTCGAATTCTTCCGGTAATAAGAACTAATGGATATTTTTTGTCAGGGACTTCACCTGCACCCTTATGGTCAAGTGGTATGAACTGAGCAAGTCCGTTCGGTCTTGAAAAAAGATCGGTATACATAGTAGTCGTACCCGGATGGTCTTTGGTTGGACAGGGCCATTGAAGACTTTCTTTCTCCAGGCGTTCATAGCTTATTCCACCATACTGTGTGGTAAGGCTTGCTATCTCGTCCATTATCTCAGAAGGATTATTATAGCTCTGCTTATAGCCCATCTTTGTTGCAAGTTCAGAGATAACCTGCCACTCTGCCTTTCCTGCAAGTGGCTCTATGGCCTTTCTTATACGCTGAACTCTGCGTTCGCCGTTTGTAAATGTCCCGTCCTTTTCTGCAAAGCTTGCACCGGGAAGTATCACATCTGCATATTTTGTTGTCTCTGTATGGAATATATCCTGTACAACTAGAAAATCAACCTTTTTAAGAGCTTTCTGAACATGCTTAAGATCCGGGTCGGTCTGGGCCGGATCTTCACCCAGTATGAACAGCCCTTTGAATTTTCCAGTTTTGCATTCATCAAGCATCTCAACCGACTTAAGTCCTATTTTTTCCGGCACAGAAACTCCCCATGCCTCATCAAACTTTTTGCGCACCTTGGAATCCGTTACTGATTGGTATCCTGGAAGTGTAGAGGGCAGCGGACCCAGATCTGATGCGCCCTGTACATTATTTTGACCTCTTAGAGCCATGATACCTGTTGAAGGTCTTCCCAGGTGTCCGCATAAAAGGGCAAGGTTGGATATCGCCATTGCATTTTCAGTGCCGGTCCGGTGTTCAGTGACTCCAAGTCCATAGACGATCATCGCCTTATCAGCATGTGAATAAAGTCTGGCAGCCTCAATAATTTTTTCTTTTGGAATTCCTGTCAGTTTTTCTACCTTCTTAAAATCATACTCCGCTACCTTTTTTTTGAACTCTTTAAAACCTTCTGTTCTTTTGTCTATAAAATCTTTGTTATGCCAGCCCTTTTTCAGTATTACATTTGCAAGACCGTTTAAGATCGCTATATTGCTTCCTGGTTTGAGATTAAGCCAGACATCAGCCCGCTTTGCCATCCATGTGAGTCTTGGATCGCCTACGATCAGATTTGCGCCGTTACGAAGCGCCTTCTTCAGATAAAGTGAAACGATCGGATGCGCTTCTGTAGGGTTTGATCCAAAAAGAAAAATAGTGTCAATATCCGACATTTGATATAGTGAGTTGGTAGCAGCGCCTGCTCCAAGGCTTGTGGCCAGACCGGCCACAGTAGGAGCGTGTCAAACTCGTGCACAGTTATCCACATTGTTGTTTTTAAAAACTGTGCGTACGAATTTTGACATGAGAAAATTCTCTTCATTTGTGCAGCGTGATGATGAGAAGGCACCTACCTTGTCATTGCCGTATTTTTCCATGAGCGCTCTAAATTTTTTAGCTGTTAACTCAAGCGCCTCGTCCCAGCTGGCTTCACGAAAATCATTTCCATCTCTGATTAGGGGAGTTTTTATCCGGTCATCGCTATGAATAAAATCATAACCATACCGTCCCTTTATGCAGAGGTTCCCATGATTGACAGGTGCGTCATACGCAGATGTTACTTTGACAACCTTATTATCCTTTACATTCAGATCGAAGTTGCAGCCTGTTCCACAATAGGAGCATGTTGTTCTGACCTTTTTCATCTCGTAGGAGCGGCCTTTGCCTTTGGCTTTTTTGTCTGTAAGAGCTCCAACAGGACAGGTAGATACACATTGACCGCAGAACTCACAGTTCTCAAGAGAACGGGGCTTGCCAAAGGCGGTGTCAGGCATTGAATTAAACCCTCTTCCGGTGAGGTCTATTGTGCCTGCCATGACGACTTCATTGCATATTCTCACGCACCTTCCGCATAAAATACACTTGTTGGGTTCATATGTAATAAACGGGTTGTCGTCCTTTATTGGAAGGTTCCATTTTTCTCCAGCATAACGCGCTCCGTCTACATCATATTTGTAAGAGAGGTCTTGCAGTGTGCAGTCTCCTGTCTTTTCGCACCTCATACAGTCATTTGGATGGTTGGATAAAAGCAGGGATATCAGGTTTTTTCTTATTCTCGTGATTGTTTTGTTTTCTGTAACGATCTTCATATTATCGGCTACAGGAGTTGTGCAGGCTGATAGAGGCTTGGGAATCCCCTCAACCTCGACAATACATAGACGGCATCCTCCGTATGGTTCAAGCCGCTCATCATTACAGAGAGTTGGTATCTCAACACCAATTCGCTTTGCAGCCGAAAGAATAGTTTCGCCTTTTGTGCATGTGGCCTCTATTTCATTGATCGTTATCTTTATACTGTCAGACAAAATAACCTCCTGAATATTCTAGTCCCTGATTTAATGAATAGTTACTAATTATCTTTCTTACAATATTGCCCCAAAAGGACAGGCATCAAAACATTCTCCGCATTTGACACATTTAGATTTATCGATCAATGCTGCTTTTTTCTTCTCCCATGTAATTGCACCTGAAGGACATGCCTTCATACACTTACCACACATCTTGCATTTTTCAGTTACGAAGTATTCTCTCAAGGCCTTACATGCTGAAGCCGGACAGCGTCCTTCACTTATATGCGACTCATACTCGTCTCTGAAAAACCTGATTGTTGAGAGTACAGGATTAGGAGCTGATTGTCCAAGGCCGCAGAGAGAGGATAATTTTATATCGGTTCCAAGCTCGATAAGCAGTTCAATATCGCCTTTTTTGCCTCTGCCCTCTGTTATTCTCTCTAAAATCTCAAGCATCCTTTTTGTGCCTATCCTGCATGGAAGACACTTGCCGCATGACTCGCTTTGAGTGAATGAAAGAAAAAATTTTGACATGTCAACCATACAGGTCGAATCATCCATAACAACCATGCCGCCTGAACCCATCATAGAGCCTATGTTTATAAGAGACTCGTAATCTACAGGCATATCAATATGTGAAGCTGGTATGCAGCCGCCAGAAGGTCCGCCTGTCTGAACAGCCTTTAGCTTCCTCTGCTTATTTTCCATTCCGCCGCCGATGTCGTAGATTATCTCCTTGAGCGGAATTCCCATGGGTACTTCTATCAGACCTGAGTTTTTGATATTACCTGTGAGAGCAAAGACCTTTGTCCCTTTGCTTTTTTCTGTGCCAATTGATGAAAACCACTTGGCGCCGCGTGTGATTATTGCAGGAAGGGTTGCCAGTGTTTCTACATTATTAATTATAGTGGGTCTACCCCAAAGGCCTTTGTTTGCCGGAAATGGAGGTTTTGAGCGTGGCATTCCACGCTCTCCCTCTATAGAGGCGATAAGAGCGGTCTCTTCACCACAGATGAATGCACCTGCACCTTCTTTGATGCGTATATTGAAATCAAACTTACTTTTGAAAATGTTTTTCCCTAGATATCCTGCCTTTGTCGCTTCCTTTATAGCGATCTTTAATCTTTCTATAGCAAGCGGATACTCGGCACGTATATAAATGTAACCATTGTTTGCTCCGATAGCATATCCGCCAATAATCATTCCCTCTAATACAGCATGTGGATTGCCCTCGATAATGGAACGATCCATAAAGGCACCGGGATCGCCTTCGTCAGCATTACAGATAATGTATTTTGTATCCTCTGTGTTTTTGCTACAGAACTCCCACTTAACACCTGTAGGAAAACCTGCGCCGCCTCTTCCTCTTAGGCCTGATTTTTTAACGTTATCAATAACAGTGACCGGGGTCAGTGACAATGCTTTCTTGGCCCCATTGTATCCACCTACCTCAATATAGGCATTGATATTTTCAGGGTCGATATGTCCACATTCTTTAAGAAGTATTTTATTTTGTTTGTCATGAAATGCGTGATAATCAGGGCCTACCAGCCACTCTTTAACAGGCTTGCCGTTTATGATGTGCTCCTCGACGATACGACTTACCATTTCAGCAGTTATAAGCTGGTATGTAGATGTATTTCCGTCAATTATCAGATCAACAAGTACGTCCTTTGCGCAGAAACCGCGGCATCCTGTCTTGTTGACACATTTCTTTTTAACATTGGCTTTCAGCCCTTTGGAGTTCAACTCTTTGGTAAATGCGTCTATGACTTGCTGGCTGCCGGCAGCCAATCCGCCTGTACCGACGCAGATCCTAATAGTTAAATCCTTAAATTTATGTTTTTTTGTCGTTGCCATTCTAGAATTCCTTTAGTATACCGGCCACCTTTTCAGGTGCAATCTTCCCATAAACTTTTTTGTTTACTATGAGCACCGGTGCGATACTGCATGCACCTACACATGCTACGCTCTCTAATGTGAACTGTGCATCATCAGTTGTATCTTCTCCCTCAGGGATGGCAAGCTCTGTCCTTATACGATTGATTACAGAGTTAGAACCTTTGACATGACACGCAGTGCCGCAGCATGCAGTTAAAATATTTTTGCCGCGCGGTTTAAGGTGGAACTGTGAATAAAATGTCACCACGCCGTAGAATTTACTTGCAGGAATATTTAAGCTGTTTGAAAGCCAAGATATTGCATCTTCAGGTATATAGCCAAATTCATTTTCTATATTTTGCAGTATGGATATGATATTTCCGTTGTTGATTCTGTAATCAGCTAATATTTTTTCTAACTGTTTTTGCATTTTATTTTTAAATTATTTTAAATTGGAATTTCTAATTTAAGACATCTGAATAAACAAGTAAGTCCACCAAATTTCTTTGTGTAGAATATTAAAAATTATTACGATCTAAAAATATCACATGGAAAAGAATGGTGTCAATAAAATTAATGATTATTATTAGGTTTTTTTATAAAAGTATTCAGTTGTTTGTATCTTTTTATTTTTAGGCTGGTTACTTTATAAGTCTTGTTAAGGGCTTAGCGGTACGATATTCAGGTTGGTTTTCAGTTATGCTTCAACTTTCGAGGTGGGTTGATTTTAAAAGGAATTCAATAAAGAGATTTAAAAATAGCTTGACGGGAAGAAAGGAAAGTTTTATAATTCGTTATATGGCGAAATATAGGAGATATTAATGTTAACTCTCATCACTATCATAAAAGCCCTTGCTGACGAGAACCGGTTGAGAGCCTTGTATGCTTTAAAGGGCCGCGAGTTGTGCGTTTGCCAAATTATTGAACTACTTGGATTAGCTCCGTCCACGGTTTCCAAACATATGTCGATTTTAAAGCAGGCTCGATTAGTCGAAAGCCGCAAAGAGGGTCGTTGGATGTATTACCGACAGGCAGACAATGATGCTGTCCCAATTGCGAGAGAGGCTCTTGATTGGGTCTATCGGTCAATGGAAAGTAGCAAAACAAGCGAAAAAGACAAACGAAAACTAAAAAACATACTTAAAATCGATCCTGAGATACTATGCAGACGTCAGGTAAAAAACTGAAAAAATATTTCTGTATACATCGACACAGGAGGTTATGAAATATCCATGAATTCTTGTATTGCCGAAAAAACAAAAGGTCTCAGCTTCTTTGAAAAATACCTAACACTCTGGATAATACTCTGCATTATTGCAGGGACTGTTCTTGGTAAAACCGCACCAAAAATGGCAACGTTTCTTGACAGTCTGTCCATCAATGTTAATGGAGCGCCGGTGGTTTCGATCCCGATTGCAATCTGCCTTTTCTTTATGATGTATCCAATTATGGTTAAGATCGACTTTGCTGAAGTGCTGAAAGCCGGAAAAAGTATCAAGCCTGTGGGACTAACTCTGTTTATCAATTGGGTGGTCAAACCCTTTACAATGTATGCTATCGCTCTATTTTTTCTCGGTACGCTTTTTCTCGGGTTTATCGGGCCCGAAGCCATGGATTATGTGAAGATGCCCCTGGGACTGGACCTGCCGATTGGGGCCGGACACGGAGCCGGAGTAGTGGTGATGCATGACGGAGTTAAGGTGCTTCAGGTGCCTCTGTGGCGAAGCTATCTGGCCGGCTGTATTCTTCTTGGAATCGCGCCTTGTACGGCTATGGTTATGGTCTGGGGATCTCTGGCCAGAGGTAATGATGCCCATACCTTGGTTATGGTGTCCATAAATTCATTAACAATGCTTCTGCTCTACGGAGTGCTTGGAGGTTTTCTACTTGGTGTTGGCAAGTTGCCGGTACCTTGGGAGGCCTTGCTCCTTTCCATAGGTATTTATGTTGCGCTGCCGTTGTTTGCCGGCTATATTTCCAGGCTCTGGATCATCAGGGGTAAAGGGGAGGAGTGGTTTAATGCACGGTTCATCCACACCCTGACACCGATTACTATTATGGCTCTTTTAGCAACTCTTGTTCTTCTCTTCTCCTTCAAGGGTGATGTGATATTGTCGAATCCTCTGACAATTCTCTGGATTGCCATACCGCTGTTCATCCAAACACTTCTAATCTTTAGCTTTGGTTACTGGCTTTCAAAGGTGTTTGGTTTGAGTTATAAGGATGCCGCACCCACAGCTATGATCGGGGCCTCCAACCATTTTGAGGTTGCCATTGCAACTGCTGTGATGCTATTTGGGCTTTCTTCAGGAGCGGCTCTGGCCACAGTTGTGGGCGTTCTGATTGAAGTGCCGGTTATGTTGATGCTGGTGAAATTCTCTCTGAAAACATCAGGATGGTTTGCCACAAATACATAAGACGTAGGTCGCTATTGAATGTTCATAGTTCAAATTCGAGTGTAGATTTTTAGTACGTCATGTACATACCGAAGACAAAGGTGTTGATGTCAGACTCACCCTGTGTGTAGTTGTTTAGAATTTCATAGCCAACTTTAAGGTTGGCGTTGTGTCCTTTCCAAAAGTAGGTGCCACCGAAGCGAAAAGCATCCCAGTTTCCGGCATTGGCAATGCCGCTGCTATTCCACTGTTCATACATAACCCATGGTTGCAATTTGCCAACAAGTACGCCGGTTTGTAGATAAAATCCCTCGCCCTGGCTCTGAGAGGCTGAAACATTGGACAGGTCAGTTCCATTACTATCTTGTAATATGCCTGCATCGTTAAGGTCAAGCATGCTATATGCAGCTTCGGTTGTTAGTGTTAATTTATTGCTCATGGGCATTTCTAGGAAATAATCCAGAGTCAAGAAATTATAGTCGACCGCCTCTCCGGTGTTGGAGTCATTGGCCACGTTACTTTGGGTGTCAAAGCCTATACCAAAACCCATGGTACGTTTTTTACCAACATAGGTTGACAGGTTGAAATAGTTAGGCTCAGCATCCCAGAAATTGATCTGTACTCGACCAGTAAAACGCTCACTGTTATCAATTTGTGATGTGGCTCCCTCAAATACGCCAAGATAGTATTTAAAATGAACAGTATCGCTGAATGAGGAGCTGCCGAAAATGGAGAATCCCAGGTCACGGACATCGTTGTTACCGGCCAGACCGGATTTTGTACCGCCTAGAGTGCCTGTGTTAAAGGCATCTCTGCCACTTTGTCCCCAGCCCAGAATGTAATTGTTGATTCCTGGACGGTCCACAGACATGAGTGCTCCAGAGCTGGTAAGACTCTGGCGCGCAACCGCAGGCATATGCATACCGCCAGTGATCATTGTGAGCTTATGCAGTTTGTACATAACCCAAGCATCAATAAGTCGCATGTCTTGGCCTATGCCGGAGTCATTGCCGGAATCGTTGCTGGTGTCTGTTTGTAGAAAGCCGATAAACTTTTTATTTATGTTGGCTTTCAGGCGGAAACGAGCGCGGCGTAGGCGAAAATTATTTTTGTGTGAGCTATTATCTTTATCACTGCTGAGGAACATTGTCTGCAATCTGAAACCCAGATCAATGCTTGAGTCCTCGTTGATACTGAGCTTTGCGCCTGCAAATGTCTGTTGGCTATTCAGCAGAAGAAAAGAAAAAAACAATAGCGTGAAAACCGTAAAAATTTTCAGCATGCTTAGTCCTCTATGCTTTCAGAGGAATGCTGATTTCTTGTTTTTCGTCTTCTTTTGCTTCTTTTTCCTGTTCTGCTTTATGATCCTTAATGAAGTAGGTTAAGACCGTTCCTCCAATCAGAAGAATTCCGGCAGTAACAAAAGATGTGTTGAAATTGTTTGTATTGGCCACGAGTGATTGTGATGCTCTACTCATCACAAAACCTCCTACTCCCCAGGCAGTAAAAATAATTCCGTAGTTGACACCAAAATGTTTAATGCCCCAAAGATCCTTGGTGAAGGAAGGAAACAGTGCCAGGTTTGCACCATAATTAAAACCTATTAAAGTAGTTAGAGAAACAAGTAGCAGGGCATTAGCCGATTTATCTCCCACTATGAGGACAGCCAGAAACATCAGCAAAGCTTGGAATAAAAAAACACTTGCCAGCGTCCGGCTTCTTCCGATTTTATCCGATAATGTTCCGGCTGCCACCCGGCCTCCGGCATTACCGATGGCCAAGAGTGCGACTGCCAGAAAAGCATTTGCTCCGAGACTGCTTTTGGCCATTCCGGCAACGCTGCCAATGACCATCAGGCCCGCACCTGCGCCAATAAAGTAAAGGAGCCATAGAAGCCAGAAGTTGCTGCTTTTCATCATTTCCAATGGGGCGATATTTGTTTCGACAAACATTGATCTTGCCTTTATGTTTGTCTCGCTTTGTGAACGTCTCTCTACAAATTTTGATGATACAAATCCTTGTGGCGGATTTTGAAGAAAAAGCCCAAGTATGCATACAACCAGCAGAAAGGCAATTCCGAAAAAAAGCATGGCTTGTTGCAGTCCTAATGTTCCCAGGAGATACTTTGCAAGGGGAGCGATATAAACAGAAGCAAGACCGAATCCGGCAACAACTATGCCTGCTATTTTGCCTGTTTGGGTTGGCGGAAACCATTTAATGGCCGGCGGTGTTGCCGAGGAATAGCCAAAGGCAATCCCTGCTCCTACCAGAACTCCAAAGCCAAGAACCCATGAGGTATAGGCAGAAGTCTGTGAAATCCAGATAAAACCAAGGCCAACTAGAATGCCGCCTATTATGGCTGTAATCCGTGGTCCAAAGGCATCCTGTATTTTTCCGGCTAGAATCATGGTAAATGCAAAAACAAGACAGCATACGGCATAGGGATCATTCAGAGATGCCAGGTTCCAGTTGAAAGCTTCAACTCCGCCTGACTCTATGGATTGTTTAATTGACCCCTTGAAAATACTCCATGTATAAAGAACTCCCAGTGCCATATTTATTCCAGTACCTGCTATAACAACCATCCTCCCTCGATCAACCGTTTCATCCGTCATTTTTCCCTCCCGTTCCCAATTATTAGAGTTATATCTGAGCTAGCAAGCATTTCTAAAGTTGTACTGAATATATCGTCTGCTTTTGTATGAACTTTAGTTTTTTTATTTTTATAGTTTTTTTTGTTCTATATAATTTTAGTAACGCCTTTTAAAGCTTTCCATGAAATTACCGATAAGAATAACAGTACTAATATCTGGAGACATAAAATGGCCGATGTTGCTTCATCTGCATCAAGTTCTATTGATATAAACAGTATAGTTTCACAGCTCATGCAGGTGGAGAGCCGTCGTAAAGTACTCCTTCAGCAGAAGGAGGCCAGCTATCAGTTGAAGCTCAGTTCAGTTGGCAATCTCTCCTCGGCAATGGCTTCTTTCAAATCATCTCTTAATGTTTTAAAGGTCAGAGCGAATTTCGAGTCTGTAAAAGCTGATTCCAGTGACTCTACGATTATTTCCGCTGCAGCTTCTTCAACCGCTGCTGAGGGGGTATACAATCTTGAAGTAACACAACTGGCCAGAGCAAATATGCTTGCCTCAACAGCCTATACTGATACAACCTCCACCATTGGTACAGGAACTCTTACTATTCAGGTTGGAAGCGGCGCCTCTATCGATATAACGATAGATTCGTCAAATGATTCTCTGACCGGAATTAAGAATGCTATAAATAGTTCCAGTGCAGAGGTAACAGCCTCAATAGTCAATGACGGATCAGGCTACAAGCTGGTTATGAATGCAGATAATATGGGAAGCTCAAACACTATTCAGGTAACAGTATCTGGTGATAGTGTTGGAACCGACACTGATACAAGCGGTCTTTCAAACTTAGTATATGATCCCTCAGGCACACAGAATATGACAGAGATACAGGCAGCACAATCAGCCACGCTTCAAATAGGATCGGGTGCCGGAGCAATGACGATTACAAAGGATTCCAACACAATAACTGATGTTATTGAGGGAGTAACACTTAATCTTTTGAAAGCAGAGGTTGGAACCACTGTTTCTGTTACAGTTGCAAATGACCGAAGTACTGTAAAAGCAAATGTAAATAAATTCGTTTCAGACTTTAACTCGCTGGTTACAACGATAAAAGATTTAACCGCTTATGACAGCGCCACCCAGGTAAGCGGTCCATTGGCAGGTGACAGTATTATACGCCAGGTGGAATCAAATATTAGGCAAGCAATAGGGGCTTATATTCCAGGCGTTTCCAGCGGATTGACCTCACTTTCACAGATAGGTATAGCTACGCAGAGCGACGGTTCACTGTTGGTGGACAGTTCAAAGCTTGATGATGCTGTTTTAAATAATTTTGATGATATTGTAAAGCTTTTTGCAAAGGTGGGCACGGCAACAGATCCTAATATAAGCATGTTATCTTCAACCGATAACACTGTTGCAGGCACTTATGATGTTAATATTACACAGCCATCGACTCAGGGTGATTTTACTGGCGGAGCTGCAATTGCGTCTCTCGTTATTTCTACAGGGTCTAATGATACGTTAAGTCTATCTATTAATGGTGTTGCAGGTTCTATCACATTATCTGCAGGCACTTATGCGTCTAATGCTGCTCTTGCGGCAGAAATACAGTCTAAAATAAATGGTGATACTGACTTCAGTTCGTCTGGGGTTACTGTATCCGTGACCGAAAGCAGTGGTGTTCTCACAATCACTTCGGATATATATGGTTCGGCCTCAACGGTAGGCACTATAAGTGGGAATGCAGCATCAAATCTCAGCCTTGACACAGGCACTTCCACTACAGGAATTGATGTGGCTGGTACCATAGGCGGTTATACTGCAGTAGGTTCCGGCCAAAAGTTGACAGGAAGTACTGGCTCTCCGGTTGAGGGGCTTGCTCTAACTATTCTTGGAAACACAACTGGCAGCCGTGGTTCACTTACCTATTCCATTGGTGTAGCAGAGACTGTTTATAACAAAATGGATGCATGGCTTGACTCCAATACCGGAATAATTAAATCAAAAACAGACAGCATAAACTCGTCTATAGAACAGATAGGGAATGCAGTTGAAAGAGAGGACAGACGGCTTATAAAAACAGAAGCGAGGCTCAGAAAACAGTTTGTCTCGCTACAGTTGCTACTGGATAATATGCAGGGAGTTAGCAGTTTTCTAAGTAGCCAGTTAGTTGGATTTGATAATCTAATCAAAGGCATTACGCAGTAGATAATAAATGAAGGCACTACTTGAAAGAAAAAGGAAAACCTATGAATCTCTTTTGACGATCACTGAAGATATGAATAGATTGGCTGAAGAGGATGATTATGATACCATTTCACAGGAACTTTCAGGCCGTAGGGATGAGATAATAATTGAAATTATTACCATTGATAAGGAAATAAGTGAAAAAGGGTTAAATCTTAGCCTAGTTGACAAGAGAAAAATAATGGAAATGATAGTACTTGTACGCAGGATAGATGATGTCAATAATCGGTTGACAGAAAAAGTGGGCAAAAGAAAAGATATTGTCGCTGGTGAAATCAGTAATTTGGACAGGACCGCCGAGGCTGTATCTAAATATGTAAACTGCAGGGGCGATTACCTGAGTATTTCTACTTTGTCATTGAGTTAAATGTAAGTGGTTTAGCCACAATGTAATGTGTGAATTTTAAGCAAATGCGAATCCAATGGGTAGTTTTCTCGCAACCAGATCGGAATACTTCATTCTAGGTTTTTGCTTGGTGAAGTAGGTAGTCGTTTTGTTGAGTTTTCCAGCTTTCTCCTCTGAGAGCTCTTTATTCGCAAATCCTTTCAGCTCGGCTTCTTTTCGTTTTGAAAAGATCGCCTCTGAGGCTGAAGCCAAATATTCTGTTGCATGCCAGAAGTCGGTCACCTGGATTGTGGTGTGGCGTTTTAAGAAGCTCCAGTGCTCCTTCTTGCCTGGGCTATGGCGCCAACCGCTTCGGATACCGCCTGAATGTAACCTCGGGAAAGTTTTCGCCCTTGGTTGCTTGCCAAATCCGTTTTGACCTCATCCACGCTCAGCTTCGAGTATTTGTGGGAAAGCTGTTTGGCGAACTTGGGGGTAGCTGAATGGATAATCCGGGCATCCTTGTCTAGGGAAACAAATTTACCGTGACTATTTATCCCCCCTTTTACAAAGAAGGAGAGCTGAATAGTATAATAAACGGTTATGGCAAAATGTATAAAAAACTCTCTTGCCGCTGATCCAAAAGATCTGGAAGATAAATTGATAGACCATTTTGGCAGAACGATCAAGTATGTCCGCCTGTCGGTTACTGACAAATGCAATCTGCGGTGTTTTTACTGCCTGCCGAAAAAAAATAAAAATTTTGAAGATTTTGAAAATTTTGAAGATTTTGAAAAAAATCAGCGGAAGAAAGATTGGCTTACGTTTGACGAAATAGAGCGGGTGATAAGAGTATTTGCTGAACTTGGTGTCAGCTTGGTGCGAATCACTGGAGGCGAGCCTCTTCTGCGCAAAAACCTGGTGCACCTGGTAAAAAGTCTGTCAGCCTTGCCGGGTGTAGAGGATCTTTCCCTTAGTACCAATGCTACCTTGTTGTCAAGGTATGCGGAACCTCTTAAAAATGCCGGCGTTCGCCGTATCAATGTTAGCCTGGATACCTTAAACTCCAACCGATTCGCCGAGATTTCCGGTGGACGGCTTGAGCAGGTACTCGATGGACTCATGGCGGCAAAAGCTGTTGGGTTTTCGCCTATCAAAGTAAACGTTGTTGCACTAAAAGGGGTGAACGATGGCGAGTTTGTTGAAATGGTCAAGTTTTGCCTGGAACACGGTTTTACTCTTCGTTTTATAGAAACCATGCCTGTAGGAAGCGCTGGTTGCCGTGCTAGTAATCTTTATCTGAACTTGCAGGAAGTAAAGCGAGAGTTAGCAAAGTGTTTCAATCTTGTTGAGGCCGTGATGCCGGGCGGCGGTGGTCCAGCTCGTTATTTTAAGGTTGAGGGTACTGATCTGTGTATCGGCTTTATTAATCCTATTTCGCAGCACTTTTGCAAAACCTGTAATCGTGTGCGTTTGTCTGCTGAGGGTACACTTTACTTATGTCTGGGGCAGCGCCACAAGTATGAATTAGCCCCTCTTCTCAGACATAAAATTAGCGATGATGAACTAAAAGAAGCTATTATCGAAGCACTTACGCTCAAACCGGAAGGTCATGAATTTTGTGAATATCCCGGTCAGGTTGAGCGCTTTATGACAACAACTGGAGGCTAGTAATGAACCGTTGTGATAACTCTAAATCCTATTCAAAGTCGCCTTCGAAATCGCATTCACAAGCATCTTCAAAACCATCTACATGGTCGGTAGAAGAAGCTCTGGATTTATTGCTCTCACATGTTCGACCGCTTGCGGATATTGAATCGGTCCAGACAATGCAGGCGCTTGGCCGTGTTTTAGCACAGAGCCGGTTTTCTGCTATCAATGTTCCACCAGCTGACAACAGCGCAATGGACGGCTATGCAGTGGCGAGTCAGGATATTTTGTCAAAAAGTCCCGAAGAAAATGAGATAAGACTGCCTATTTCACAACGTATTACCGCAGGTCAGGCTGGAGAACCTCTTATCTCAGGCACAGCGGCCCGGATATTTACTGGCGCTCCAATTCCAACTGGTGGCGATACTGTTGTGATGCAGGAATATTGCCGGGTAGATGATGATGTGGTGGTTATTCAGATACCTCCTAAGCCCGGTATTAATGTGCGGAGCGCCGGAGAAGACATCACAAAAGGAGATCAAATCCTTGCAGCAGGAACAAAGATCGCTCCTCAGCATATGGGGTTGGCGGCATCAGTAGGACTTGGAGAATTACCGGTGTACCGCCGGGCACGTGTAGCGGTATTTTGTACCGGTAATGAGCTGGTCGATCCGGGCAGGTCTCTTAAATCCGGCGAAATCTATAATTCAAACAGGTATACTCTTGCCGGTTTCCTGACGGCGTTGGGCTGTGAAGTGATCGATGTAGGCATTGTCCGCGATGATCTAGATGGCACCCAAAAGGCGCTGCTTGATGCCGCAAAACAGGCAGACTTAATTATAACCAGCGGTGGCGTATCCGTGGGTGATGAAGACTACATCAAAGCTGCTATTAAACAGCTTGGGCAGATCGAAATGTGGAGTATTGCCATGAAGCCGGGTAAACCTCTGGCCTTTGGAAACGTCGGATCAATACCTATCATAGGTCTGCCTGGAAACCCTGTTTCTCTTTTTGTAACATTCTGCCTTTTTGCACGGCCTTTTATTTTAAGGCTTCAGGGCATGAAGGACGTAACGCCTAAGACAATTCCGGCACTTGCGGATTTTGAGTGGCCTGCAACAAACAAGCGCAGGCAATATCTGCGGGCTAAGTTAAACCGGGTTGAAAAAGGCAATGTTACAATTAAAATTTATCCGCAGCAGGGTTCAGGTGTACTTACCTCTACTGGTTGGGCTGACGGTCTGGTAGTTATCCCGGATGCTATCCCGGTCAAACGCGGCGATAAGATGAATTTTCTTCCTTTCAGTGAATTATTGTCATAAGCTTGAAGGCATTGTTAATTTTGCATAGATGATAAGACTCCAACAGGTTGACAATAAAAGACAAAAACTTTAAAAATCTCTACATAATTAACAATGCCCTCTTTCTTTATCCTGATCCGGTAAATACCTATTTAACTACATTTATATTCTGACCTGACACTTCTTTCCTACTTCTACTCCTCTGCCTTTTTCTCCCGCTGTTTGGCCCGTTCCTCGATGATTTTCTGGGATATGTGTGCAGGTGCCTCTTCGTAGTGCGAGAACTCCATGGTATAAATTCCCCGTCCGCTGGTATAAGAGTTAAGCTCGTTTGCATAGGTCAGCATTTCGGACATCGGCACCTGGGAGACTACTTTCTGGTTACCGCCGGCCTGGGGCTCAACCCCCTGGACTCTCCCACGTTTGGAGTTTATGTCGCCGATAACCGCACCTAAAAATTCGTCAGGTGTTATAGTTTCAACATGCATAAGCGGCTCTAGAATCACCGGTTTGGCAGCAGGTACAGCTTTTTTATATGCCATTGAAGCCGCTATCTTGAAAGCCATTTCCGAAGAGTCAACCGTATGAAAGCTGCCGTCGTACAGGGTAACCTTGATATCTACGGTGGGATAGCCGGCAAGGACACCGTCTTTCATGGCTTCCACAAACCCCTTTTCCACGGCTGGAATATACTGGCGCGGAATGGCTCCTCCAACTATCTTGTTTACGAACTCGAACCCGCTGTTACGGGGGGCAGGTTCAATCTCTATCGAACAATCGCCGTACTGGCCGCGGCCTCCAGATTGTTTCTTGTACTTACTCTGAGCCTTGGCCATACCCTTGATAGTTTCGCGATAGGCTATCTGCGGGGTTTTCATAACCACTTCAGTGCCAAACTTGCGCTTCAGGCGTTCGAGAGTGACGTCAAGGTGAACCTGTCCCATACCTGAAAGAATCATCTCGTGAGTCTCCTCGTCGACATGAAACCGCAGAGATGGGTCTTCCTCAAGTATACGGTGCAGACCGGAGCTGACCTTATCTTCGTCCCCCTTGTTTTTAGAGGCGATGGCGTAGGAAATAATCGGTTCAGAGAAATCTATGGATGGAAGAACCACGGGTGAGTTGTCGGCACACAAGGTATCGCCTGTTTTCGTAGCCTTAAGTTTAGCCACTGCCGCAATTTCTCCGGGCCCCACCTGGGATGTGGGGAGATGATTCTTCCCTTGCATGTAGAAAACCTGGCCTATTCTCTCTTTGACGTTCTGCGTGGAATTCATCACGTTTGAATCGGCCTTAAGCAGACCGGAATAGACCCTGAAGAATGTCAGTTTTCCTGCGTAAGGATCCGCCAATGTCTTAAAAACTCTGGCGCAGAGTGGCTGATCAGCAGACGGGTTTCTTGTCTCATGCATATTATTTTTTGTATTGGTTACCAATATAGGTGTAATCTTGGCTTTGATGTCAGGCGAGGGCAGGCATAAAACAATAGCATCAAGAAGTTGAGCTGCTCCGATATTCTTTGTTGCCGAGCCGCATACCACCGGGATAAACCGCCGAGTGTGCGAGGCTTCTCGGATTCCAGTTATGAGTTCCTGCGGGGTAAGTTCATCGCCTTCCAGGTATTTTTCAAGAAGTGTGTCGTTGGATTCGGCTATTCGTTCCACAAGATTTTTCCGGTATTCCCCAGCCTGTTGTTTTAGGTCGTCAGGGATACCCGCCTCGGAAGTTTTTCCATTGTCGAACATGATCGCCTTCATTTTTATCAGGTCGACAAGGCCGCGGAAGGAATCCCCGGTTCCTATTGGCATCTGTAGCGGAAAGGCCGGCGTTTCGTAGATTTTCTCAATTTCACTCATAGCGTTATTGAAATCAGCCATGTCGCGGTCCATTTTATTAACGAATACCAGGCGTGGAATTTCATACTTGCAAGCATACTGCCAGATTTTATGTGTCTCCGCCTTGACTCCGGACAGGGCGCTTACGATAATCACCACGCCGTCCATGGCGCTCATGCTGCTTTTTGTGTCCTCCAGAAAATTGATGTATCCCGGAGTGTCGAAGAGATTGATACGGTGATTGTTCCAATGCGCAAAAGCCAGTGATGTTGATAGGGATATCCGGCGTCTGATTTCCTCAGGCTCAAAATCAGTAACCGTGTTGCCGTCCTCAATACGACCCAGCCGGTCTGTTACTTCTGCGTTTAAAAGTAGTGCTTCGACCAGTGACGTTTTTCCGGCACCACCATGAGCCACAATTCCAACGTTACGAATCTTCGTCACATCAAGATTTGCCATAAACGCCTCCCAGGGTTTTATAATTGCAGATATTTAGACTGTAGGGGCGTATTGCAATACGCCCCTACAAATTCAAGGCAGAATCTTTTCTATTACAGGCTGGTACTCCTCTTTGTTCTCAACCCCCTTGCTCCAATACTTTGCTCCGAGAAAAGCCAGCACCATTCCTGTAAATCCGATGCCTGCAGCCATCAAATCCGGATCGAAATCAGTAAAAAAATTATCCGCGAGATATTTTCCGAAGATAGCCCCGGCAATAAGGATTATCATGGGAACAGCGTAAACTAAAATGGTACCCTTAAGATACATCTGTGCGTGCATCACCACCTTAACCTTCTGTCCTGGCTGGGCGTTTACAGGGTTAATAGCCGTAATACGTCTTTCGTCGCCGTCTGAGTGACAAACACTGGCGGACGGGCAGGATTCGCAGGAACCTTGGGTGCCCACAGCCACAACCGCAGAGCCGTCACTGATGCTGATAACCGTGCCTTCTTCTTCAAGTGCCATGATTTACCTTATTCCTATATGCTTAATTTTGCATTCACCATTTATTCCGCAATCTCTGCCTCTTCGCGAAGAAGCTTGTAATCTATACTGTCAACCAAGGCCTGCCAGGATGCTTCTATTATATTCTCCGAGACACCGACAGTGCCCCACTTGTGTTTGTGATCACCAGATTCAACAAGAACCCTTACGTTTGCAGAGGTTCCCACTCCGGCTGTAAGTACACGAACCTTGTAGTCCAGAAGCCCAACTTGTTTAAGCTGTGGGTAAAACTTTTCAAGAGCCTTTCGTAACGCATTGTCCAGGGCATTTACAGGGCCGCTGCCTGTTGCCGCTGTATGTTCCACATGCCCTCCAATACTCACCATAATGGTCGCTTCACTTAAGGGTACTTCGCCTTCTCTTCTTTTTTCTACTATAACCCTGAAACCGATAAGCTCGAAAAATTGTCGGTGAAGTCCGAGTGCTTTTTTCATAAGAATTTCGAAGGACGCTTCAGCTCCTTCAAACTGAAAACCCTGTTTCTCGAGTTTTTTAAGTTTTTCTATAATCCCTTTAAGTTCAGGTGCATCAGCGGAAAGTTTGATCCCCGACTCCTTGGCCTTCCTTAGAATGTTACTGCGGCCGGAAAGGTCCGATACCAATACCCTCTGCCTGTTTCCCACAAGCTCCGGTTTCATATGCTCATACGTCATTGGATTTTTCTGTATGGCGCTTACGTGAATACCGCCTTTGTGAGCAAAAGCGCTCTCGCCAACAAATGGCTGTCGTTTGAAATGACGCAGATTCGCTATCTCGGCCACAAAGCGGGAAGTCTCTGTGAGGTTACTCATCTGTTTATCGGATATACAGTCTAAATCCATTTTAACTTTAAGCGATGGGATTATCGAAACCAGATTGGCGTTGCCGCAGCGTTCCCCGAGGCCGTTTACTGTTCCTTGCACCTGTATTGCGCCAAGCCTCACTGCGGCCAGCGAGTTGGCGACTCCCACCTCTGAGTCATTGTGTGCGTGAATTCCTACAGGAGTCTCTACTTGCTCCATCACTTTCGATAGTACTTCTTCCAGCTCATAGGGAAGAGTTCCTCCGTTTGTGTCGCATGGAATCAGGCAATCCGCTCCGGCGTCTTGGGCCGCCTTCAGACATTTAACGGCGTACTCGGGGTCAGACCTATAGCCATCGAAAAAATGTTCGGCATCAAAGAAAACCAGGTTTGCGTATTTTTTTAAGTACCTGATGGAGTTGTTGATTAATGTCAGGTTTTTGCCCTTGGATATTCCCAGCGCATCTCTTACGTGAAGATCCCATGTCTTTCCGAATATGGTTATTACCGGCGTTTCCGCCTCAAGCAAGGCCTTGATGTTGGGATCATCTTCTACCTTGTACTTGGCGTGATGCGTGCTTCCAAATGCCGTGATACGTGTATTCGATAGCCGAAGTTTGCGGACACGATTGAAATACTCGACATCCTTTGGGTTGGAGCCGGGCCATCCGCCCTCTATGTAATGTACGCCTAGTTCGTCAAGTTTTTCCGTGATCCTAAGCTTATCCTCAACCGAAAAGGCGACATCTTCCGACTGAGATCCATCCCTAAGGGTGGTATCGTATATTTCTATTTTTCTTTTCATTTTAGTAAAGTTGTCAGGGTACAGAAAAAACAGATCCGATTTCTTAGATGCTTTGTTTCGATCTAATTAAACCAACTGTATTCTGACAACTGCTCCCTGCATGCATGTTTTACCGCCAAACTCTTTAAGCGGCCATCCGGTTGATTTTGTTTTGTTACTTAATCGGACTGATCAGACGTATCAGTCCGATCGGACCGATTAAAACAAAGCTTTTTCTGTAACCTGACAACTGCTCCCTGCACCCTGTAAAGGGTTATTCTGTCTCAAGCTCAAATGCGTCATGCAGCACACGCACAGCAAGTTCAGTATACATGGCATCAACCACGCATGATATCTTGATTTCAGATGTGCTGATCATCATTATATTGATTCCATGGGCGGCAAAGGTGTCGAACATCTTGGATGCCACGCCGGAAT
>VAPH01031304.1_pt1 | contig 50657 bp, 62 predicted proteins | sample 3393861 | NCBI WGS metagenome assembly VAPH01 (sample SAMN08290439, study PRJNA428436) | hydrothermal vent metagenome | isolation source: Deep-sea hydrothermal vent chimney | place: Atlantic Ocean: South-mid Altantic Ridge | reverse complement strand
AGATCTTTGTGCTGGCCTCGCAACAATCGCGGCAGAGCTATCATGCCATAACGGATACGAATCAAGCGGCTGACTTTCAAACCTACCGCCTCCCACAGACGACGGACTTCACGGTTCCTGCCTTCTTTCAAAACCACGTGGTACCAATGATTGCTACCAGACCCTTCACTTTCACCGATGCTGAGGAAGGATGCAGGCCCATCCTCAAGTTCTATACCGTCCAGCAATTGCTGTAATTGTTCGGGTGTCGCCTCACCCAGTACGCGCACGGCGTATTCGCGCTCTATCTCAGATGAAGGGTGCATCAGGCGATTGGCCAGTTCACCGTTATTGGTTACCAACAGCAAGCCGGCGGTATTTATGTCTAATCGACCCACCAGTACCCAGCGCTCGTGTTTGGTGCGTGGTAATAATTCAAAAACAGTCTTTCTGTGTTCTGGATCGTTTCTTGAGCAGATCGTGCCTTCCGGTTTGTTTAGGATAAGAACGCGCGTAGGTGCTTTCTGCCTTAATCTCAGTGGTTTTCTATTGAGAGTGAAATGCTGTTCGCGGGTAATCAACTGGCCAATCTCGGCCGGCTTGCCATCGACGGTAATTCTGCCTTCCCTGATCCATGATTCTATCTGCCGGCGTGAGCCGACACCGGCCTGTGCCATAAGCTTCTGGATACGCTCAGGTTTCATGAAGCCTTGACTTCAACCCGGGCTTTTCTGTGTTGCTGTCAGTCGCCTGCGTATTTTCCAGCCTGCCGGCTTGTGGATTAGTCTCCGTATCGTTTTCAGCCGCGCTTTCATCTTCATTATCATTTTCATCATCGGGTCTATCTATTGCCTTATCCTCAAGCGGCAAGTTCATGTTAAGTTCAGCAGCGATAGTATCCATATCACGAATATCCTGTAGCGTTGGCAACTGAGCCAGACCCTCAAGACTAAAGTATTCAAGAAAGCCTTTTGTGGTCCCAAACAGGGCAGGTTTCCCCGGCACATCACGGACTCCAAGCTGACGTATCCACTCCCTTTCCTGTAGGGTTCGTATAATGTCGGTACTGACAGCAACACCCCGTATTTCTTCGATTTCACCGCGCGTAACCGGTTGCCTGTAGGCGATGATGGCCAGGGTTTCGAGCATGGCACGCGAGTAGCGCTGTGGTCTACCGACACTTAAACGGGCCAGCCAGGGAGAGTATTCTTCACGGGTCTGTAGTCGATAAGCCTTATCGATACACCTGAGTTCAAAACCACGCTTTGCATAATCCTGTTCTAACTCAAGCAAAAGTTCTTTTACTGTTGCACGTTCCGGTTTTGTTGCATCGGTAAACATTCCAAGTATACGCTCAACAGTAATCGGTTCCTCACTGACCATGATTGCCGCTTCGATAATATTCTTCAGTTCATCTGGTTGATCCGAGCTAAACCTCGATTCGTTATGTCTGCTCATATCAATATTGGTATTCATCACTACGCCACCGCTTTCACATGGATCGATGCAAACTGTTCATTCTGAATGATCAGTATCAGGTTCTCTTTCAATAGTTCGAGAATAGCCATGAAGGTAACCACCATGCCCATTTTTCCTTCCTCCTTTTCGAATAAAGACTCGAAAGCAATGAAGTCCCTGTTATTGACCTGATCAAGAACTATACTCATGCGCTCTCTGATCGACAGGATCTCACGATTGATATTAAAACTTTTCATCTCATCAGCCCGTTTCATTACTTGTGCAAATGCCATCAGTAAATCATGAGTCTCAACATGTGGGTCATTCCTCTTCATTTTTATATGGTCTCGCACAGGATTTGACAGATATATATCCCGCCCCACCCGCGGTAACTTCTCAATGTCCAGTGCCGCCTGCCGATAACGCTCATATTCCTGTAGCCGACAAACCAGTAAAGCACGAGGGTCTTCCTCATCCTCATCTTCAGGTTCCAGGCGGGGTAATAACATGCGAGATTTTATCTCGGCCAGCATGGCCGCCATGACCATATACTCGGAGGCAAGATCCAGGTTCATCATCTGCATAAGGTCAATATAGCCCATATACTGGCGGGTAATTTCAGCAACAGGAATATCCAGAATATCCAGGTTCTGCTTGCGAATTAGATACAGCAATAAGTCCAGCGGTCCTTCAAAAGTATCCAGAAAGACCTCCATCGCTTCAGGGGGAATATAAAGATCTTTCGGTGGTTCAGTCACAATTTCACCGCGCACCATTGCGAAGGGCATTTCCTTTTGGATACTTTCCTGTGTCATTGAATATCTCCAGCTAATTCCAGTCCAGGCCCATATTCTCACGCACTTCGCGCATAGTCTCTTCTGCAACTTCTCGTGCCCGCTCACAACCGTCTGAAATAATATTCCGCACCAGACTGGGGTCATTAATATACGGCTTGGCACGTTCGCTTAACTTGCCTTGTTCTTTCAACAAAGCATCGATGAGTGGCTTTTTACAATCCAGACAACCTATGCCTGCAGTGGTACAGCCTTCTTCTACCCAACGACGAACTTCATCGCTGGAGTAGATCAGGTGGAACTGCCAGACCGGGCATTTACCGGGTTCACCGGGGTCGGTGCGACGTACGCGCGCCGGGTCTGTTGGCATTGCCCGCAGGGTTTTTTCCAGCTTCACAGGATCATCGCGCAGTTTGATAGTGTTGTTGTAGGATTTTGACATCTTCTGGCCATCAAGACCGGGCACCCTGGAGGCCTTGGTCAGTCTGGCTTCAGGCTCGACAAGAATCACGCGACCGCCCCCCTCCAGGTAACCAAAAAGGCGCTCCTTATCACCTAGCGTGAGGTTCTTCTGATCATCCAGCAGGGCATGTGCTCGTGCCAGTGCTTCATGATCACCCCGTTCTGTATAGGCCGTGCGCAAACTTCTGTACATTTTTGCTGGCTTCTTACCCATTTTGTCAACTGCGGCTTCGGCTTTTTCTTCAAAACCGGGTTCCCGTCCATATAAATGGTTAAAGCGACGAGCGATTTCTCGGGTTAACTCGATATGCGGCACCTGATCTTCGCCGACCGGAACCAGCCCCGCGTGGTAGATCAGAATATCAGCGGCCTGCAGTAGGGGATAGCCGAGAAAACCCAGCGTGGCCAGATCACGTTCACGCAGTTTCGCCTGTTGATCTTTGAAACTTGGCACCCGTTCCAGCCGGCCCAACGGCATAAACATGGATAATAACAGTGATAACTCAGCATGTTCCGGCACTCGAGACTGAATAAACAACGTCGCATTTCCGGGATCGATACCCGCCGCCAGCCAGTCAATCACCATATCCTGAATACTCTCGGAGATGACATTCGGCTCTTCATAATGGGTCGTCAGGGCATGCCAGTCTGCGACAAAGAAAAAACAGTCATATTCATGCTGCAGACTCACCCAGTTTTTCAACACACCATGATAATGCCCAAGGTGTAGACGACCTGTGGGACGCATGCCGGAAACCACTCTTTCCGGTCTGCCAGAGGTTGTTATCAATCTAGACTCCGTGTCAGGTTATGTATTGAACCAGCCCGAAGACCGGAATAGAGAACAATGATGCCATAAAAGAAAGAAAGGCAGAAAGGGGTAAAAGCAGAATCTTGCCCAGCATGCCCGTTGCCAGAAGACCCAGGATGATAAACAGACCATAGGGCTCCAACTTGCTATAGGGTCTTGCCAAAGATATTGGCAGTAATCCAACCGCCACCCTGCCGCCATCCAGTGGCGGCACAGGTATCAGGTTGAGCAGCATCAGAATGGCGTTGATGTAAAGCCCCGCAACAGACATAAACAGCAGCGGTAAAGCAGCATAGCCCGGCAGGTACTGCGCAATCAGGCCAAGCAACCCCCAGATAAAAGCCATTACCAGATTTGCGCCGGGGCCGGCAAGCGCAACAAAAATCATGTCCCGTTTCGGATTGTTAAGAGCGGAAAAATTGACCGGTACAGGCTTTGCCCAGCCGAAGAGAAAGCCGCCCAATAATAAGAGCAGACCAGGAACCAGCACTGTTCCAACAAGATCCACATGTTTGAGAGGATTTAGAGTAAGGCGACCGGCCATCTTGGCCGTACTGTCCCCGAAACGAAGCGCCACCCAACCATGTGCCACCTCATGCACCGTGATAGCAAATAACACGGGAACAGCCCAGGTGACTAATTTTTGAATTAATGAGAGCTCTTGCATGGGTAGATTATAACTGGTTTCAGTTGAAATGAACCTATTACGGTTTATGGTTTACGTAAAACGTAACACGTTAAACTTCCATTGTTATTCAAAAGGCTCCGGGTCCCCCTTCCCCCGTCTGATAATCTCTGGCACGCCATTGACCATATCGACCACTGTCGTGGCTTCCAGCCCACAGAACCCACCATCGATAACCAGATCAACTTGATGCTCCAGCTGCTCGCGGATGTCATCCGGGTTACTCAGAGGCTGATCTTTATGCGGCAGAATGAGTGTGCTGCTCATTATGGGCTGTTGTAACTGTTCCAGTAGAGCCAGAGTAATATTGTTATCCGGTACCCGGAGGCCAATGGTCTTGCGTTTAGGGTTCTGCAGACGGCGCGGCACCTCGCTCGTTGCTTTTAGAATAAAGGTATAGGGTCCGGGAGTGTAGTGCTTTAATAATCGATAAACGTTATTTTCAACTTTTGCATAGGTCGACAACTCGGATAAGTCACGGCAGACCAGAGTGAAATTATGCGTGGCATCTACTCGCCGGATGGTGCGAATTCTGTCCAGTGCCTGTTTGTCACCAATGTGACAACCCAGCGCATAACTGGAATCGGTTGGATAGGCGATGACGCCACCCTGGTTCAAAATTTCTACGGCCTGATAAATCAGGCGTTGCTGAGGATTTTCAGGGTGGATGTCGAAATATTGGGCCATATGTGTGTGCTGTAGCAGATGAAAATATCATCAAACCACGTATTATAACTGATATGGAATGACCCGAATACAGACCCTGAAAACCAACCGAAAGACAATTTCGGTCTCTTCCCTTCAGATGCCTTCATGGATTGGAAAATACTCAGAGACGATGCGACAATACAAGGGCCATTTTTTTCAGAGCGAACAAATGTATTACGTCATAATTGGAACCGATGTCCCTGAAAGCCTTGACAGGCGCTTATCAGTAAGGCAGGAACACCTGTCACGACTTGAACAGTTACAAGATGAAGGGCGCCTGCTCACTGCTGGCCCCTTTCCGGGTATTGATTCGGAAGATCCTGGCCCGGCAGGGTTTATCGGTAGTCTGATTGTTGCCGAGTTCAGTTCATTATCTGCAGCTCAGCAATGGGCCGAGAGCGACCCCTACACCAAAGCAGGTGTTTATTCAGCCGTTTCTGTAAAACCCTACAAAAAGGTCTTCCCACAATGAACCGCATAGAGATGATTCGTGAAAAATTAACCGTATCCCTGTCACCGGAAAATCTGGAAATAATTGACCGCTCGCACGAACATACCGGGCATGAAGGAGCAAAAGCGGGTGGTGGTCACTTTGATGTAATCATTGTCACGGAAGCCTTTAACGGCATGAATACCGTACAACGTCACCGGGCTATTTATGAGGCCCTCGGCGATGCCATGAAATCTGAAATTCATGCCTTGAGTATTAGGGCTTATACCCCTGAAGAGTTTTAAAATGGGAAAGAAGAAAGCGAAAACCTGAGACACATGTAGGCGCACCGAGACCCCGCTGTGCGCCAGCACAAAAAAAACACTTAGTGTACTGTCCGCATAAAAATTGTCTTCAACATATTTTCCTTCTTCCATTCTTCTATACTGGTAGGGCGTTGAATATGATAACCCTGGGCAAAATGAACACCTATATCACGAAGCATTTCAAGCAATATTGCATCTTCGACTGATTCCGCAATGACAAAGAGGCCCAGCCCATAGGCCAGGTGGGTAATATTATTAACCATCATACGATCAATCGGGTCTTCTGCCATACCTTTGACGAACTGTCCGTCAATTTTCAAAAAGTCAACCTTCATTCGTTTCAGGTAACCAAACGAACTTAGGCCCGCCCCAAAATCATCCAGCGCAAAACGGCAGCCAATGTCACTGAGCCTGTCAATAAAATCCAGTGCCGTCTGAAAATTTGTAATGGCGGCCGTCTCTGTAATTTCCAGCATAATCTGGCTTGGATCAATATCATACTCTTTGATCTTCCTGGTAATGAATTCGCTGATTTCAGGATCACCCACCGACTGTCCAGAAAGATTAATACTATAAAGATATGTGACAGATGAATCTGTATCATTCCTGATATCACGAATAATATCAAAGCAATGTTCTATCACCCACATGTCTATATCACGCATCAACCCATAACGTTCTGCAGCGGGAATAAATGTTGCGGGTGTAGCAATACTGCCATCATCCATACGTATGCGTAACAGGAATTCCTGTACCTGGATGTCGGCTTGCGCAGAAAGTAGCGGCGCCATGGTCTGTAACATTAAATGGAACTTGTCGGTACGCAGAGCATCCTGGATCTTTTGTGACCATTGCATAAGCTCATGGTGTTGTGTAACAGACTCTTCCTCCGGCTTGTAAGCATGCACAAAGTCCCTGCCCGATTCTTTTGCAATGTAGCAGGCAACGTCGGCGGCACTCATCAATTCGGCATGTGTACTATTTGAGTCATTGATAGCCACAACACCAATGCTGATACGCACTTCAAACGCACGCCCATCCCAGCGAAAAATAAATTGCCTTACAGAAAGCCGTAGGGCGTTGGCGATTGGCATGGCGTTCTCAAGATTACAGTTACTCAACAGCAAACCAAACTCATCACCCCCGAGCCGTGCCAGCACATCGCTGTCACGAGTCCGTTTACACAGCAACTGACTCAACTGCTTCAGCAGGGCATCTCCTGCTATATGCCCACATGTATCATTGACTACTTTAAACTGATCAAGATCCATGTAGCACAGAACATGGCCGGGGGCCTCTTCATTACAGGTGAGAATCGCTTTTTTCAACTCATCTTCAAACTTCGCCCTGTTCACCAAACCGGTCAGGGAATCATGGCTGGCCTGGTATGATAATTGATTTTTCAGCTCTCTTTCATGGGTAACGTCCCGCATTACGATAACCGAACCCATCTCATTTCCATGAATGTCTTTTAATTTTGAACATGAAAGATCAACTGACAAAGGAGACTGCTCATCAGGCATAGTGAGAATATGGGTAGACTTCCCACCCGGGCTGGCTGTGATTTTTTCCAAGCAATACTCCAGCGGGTTAGCAAGACCTTCCTTGCTCTGCTCATCAACCAACTGGAGTACATCATTAATTGGCTTACCAAAGGCATCATCATTGGAGATGCCCATAAATTTTTCGGCAACCGGGTTCAGAAATGTGATTTTGTCATGGTCATCTGTGGTAATCACGGCATCTGTGATAGAACTTAAAGTCACTTCAGCCCTTTCACGCTCACTGAACAAGTCCTGAAAGGCTTTTTCCTGATTGACTGATGCAATCATCTGTTGTTTACGGGATGAACTCCACATTCTTAATGCAATGGCAATCAACAGCATAACAGCGACTGCAATGATCATCTGCATTAAGCCGGGAGAATACTTTCCGGTCACATTTAACAGGACATCACGGTTTGCCACCCTAATTACTCGTTGCTGAGTAAATGTAACCATAGTCGGTAAGATTTTTTGAACATTCTCCTGATTTTCAGGCACTACGTTTTTATCTGATTCAGACAAATTTATATCCAATAATGTCACCCCGATATCAATATCAGGAAAATTTTTTATTATAGAAGAGAGCATATTCTCCTGATCAATATAGAGCATAACGGCACCATTAATCTGGCGCTTACTTTCCAGCAGGGATTCAGGGTGCAAACGGCCAAAGTAGGTATTTTTTAGCATGACCAGGCCCGGTCGGCCATTGAGAAATTCAGGACTATTGATCAAAGAAACTGTACTATTTTTCATCGCAAGATAAACAGCTTCTTCAACCTCATTATTCACCAGCAGATCCAGGCCAAGCAATTGAGATGTCACGGGCTCCATAGGAACCACCAGGCTGGTTACCAGGTAGGCATTCCTCTTTCTGGCCTTAATAAAGATATCCTTATCCTGATCATGTTCGCGAATCAACATACCCGCCATGCCATTTTCCTGCATAGTTTTTTCATAGGCTCTGCGTTCGTGATTGCGGATCCAGTCGAGTTTTGTCAATGCGTAAATATATGGATAGGTTTGCACCAATTCTTGAAGCGCACTGTCTGCACTATTGCCATCAATATCATCATCCTGACCGAATGTGACCAGGGCAGTAATGACCCCTTCTGCTGTCAGTAAGCGCTGAGCAAGTCCTTGATAGATGAGATCAGAATAATTCAGAAATTTCTTTTTCTCTGTTTGTAAATCAGCAAGCATGACAATCACGCCACCAAGAAGAACAAGTGCGGCAAAGAAAAGACCTCGTAGACGGGAGTGCTTCAACAGTTTTTTACTTACTGCCATCTCACACCCTGACTGAATTTTTTTGCCCTGGCACGCAAAGCCTCTGAAACCTCAATACCTGAAAGCTTTAACAACTGTGGGTTCTCATATACCTCCCATCTTCGACTGGGAATTATCGGTATCCGCTGTATCGGCAGCCCTCCCTGGATAGCAATCGACACTTTTGCAGACCATCTTCCATGTTCCTCAGGAATTTCGACGAAACCAAGCATTGCAATAGACATCATCCAGTCATAGTTTGTCAGAGTAAGTTTACCGGCTGACTTTCTTACAATTTCTTCAGCCAAACTTATGTCCCAGTCCACAATACCTGATGGACTGCCTAAAATAATGAAATCAACATCTGTTGCCTGTCGGAAGGCTTTTTGCCAGGCTTCCATTGTATCGACCAGCATACCGTCTATGATCATATCCATACCAGCCGATACTTTCACTACCTGTTTCAGGAACTTTGTTTCGGTAAGCGTATTTGCGCCAATATATAATCCCTTTTTCCCCTGTTGTGTCAATTTTCGTGCCCACTCCAACATTGGACTGACCGGGGCCACCTCTATCATCCCTGTTACATTACTGGCTGGAAAGCCGTATTCTTTAACCGTCCAGTTTATACCGGAAAAGACTACCGGTATTTTTCCTCCTCTAAAATAGGGAACGATAAGATACTTTGCTGCATTATCATCTGAAACGATCAACACGTCCGGTTTTATTTGTTTAATTTTGTGCGCTATTTCTCTCGATTTTTTTATTTTATAAAGCTCGTCCTTATTCCGTTTGGTATCCATATTGAACTGAATCAGATCACAGTGGCCTTCCAGTTCGTCACGTAAAGCACGTTCAATACCATCAGACCACGCGTAACCCTTGTGATAGGAAGAGACATAGACACATGTCCACGCAAAAACTTTATACGTGACACCGAATATCATTATCAGCACGAGGGCCCCCTGGAGTAGAACGTTAACTTTCTTGGGTACCCTGTTGTCTGGCGATTTTCTTTTATTTATGCTTTTCATATTTTTAAATAATTATATCCCAGCATATTACAATCTTCCCGTAAATCATGACAATATCCGATGCATGCCAGCTTTCATAACCAGGGAGCCTCTGACATTGATATGATAACAGTCTACTATGGAGAAGCACTGGCCGCCTATGGCTTTGGAGAGGGCCACCCATTTGGCCCGGATCGACTGGATGCCTTCTGGAAACATGCTTGCAAGCAAAATCTCAATAAGCAGGTCACTGTTGTTAAGCCTGTAAGCGCCAGTAAAGATGAACTGGAATACTTTCATACCCATACCTACATTGAAAAACTAATCAGGCTATCTGCCAGGGGATCAGGTACGCTGGACTGTGGTGACACCCCTGCCTTTCCGGGTATCTATCAATCAGCCTCTGTCGTTGCTGGCAGCGTACTCGATGGTGCGCGACGAATCATGTCTGGCAGGACAAAAAGGGTATTCGTACCGATAGCCGGCCTGCATCACGCACGTCGTGACACTGCCGCCGGTTTTTGTGCCGTAAACGATATCGGAATATTGATTGAGGAGTTACGCAGAAATCATAAAATTCTACGCATTGCCTATATCGATATCGATGCCCATCATGGCGATGGTGTGTTCTATGAATATGAGAATGACCCGAATATTTACATCGCGGATATCCATGAAGATGGCCATTATCTCTATCCTGGAACCGGCTTCAGCTCAGAAACTGGCACCGGCGCCGCAAAAGGAAGCAAACTGAATCTTCCACTGTCCCCTCCCAATGTGCAGGATAAGGATTTTTATAATGCATGGGAAAAAATTGAAGATTTTCTGGCCACTGTAAAACCGGAGTTCATTATCCTGCAGGCCGGTGCGGACAGTGTACTTGGAGACCCCATCACAGACATGGCATTGACCCCGGATGCCCATGCGCACGCAACTCGACAATTATGCCAAATTGCCGAAGAACACTGCCGGGGAAGACTGCTTGTAACCGGAGGAGGAGGGTATAACCGTAGGAATATTGCGAAGGCCTGGACGGCGGTGCTCAGGGCTTTGATTGGGTAAAAAGTATCAAGTTTCAAGTTTCAAGTTTCAAGTCAAAACCAGAGCGATTTTTCTTGAAACTTGAAACTTGACACTTGAAACTATCTACCTACAAATCCCTAACCAATAACCCAAACTCCCCCGCTTCAGTCGGCAATGGAATCCTAACCTTCCACCCACTTCCCGGTGCCACCTCCAATGGTTTGCCGTCCTGATCCTGCATTGTTTTGAGTTTGAAAGAGGTGTTCCCAAGTGGTGTCAACAACTCCAGTGAATCGCCCACCAGGAACCTGTTTTTGACATCAATCAGTGACATTCCATCATTATTCTGCTCGATCACTTCACCCACAAACATCTGCCGTTGTGAGGTCGACGCATTGTCATGATAGCGTTGCAACTCCTGGCTGTGGTGGCGAACGAAAAATCCGTCGGTATATCCTCTATTGGCCAGCGACTCCAGCTTCCCCATCAGTGATGGGTCGAACGCCCTGCCAGATAATGCATCGTCTATCGCCTGGCGGTAGATCTGGCTGGTTCTGGCCGCATAATAATGGGACTTTGTGCGCCCTTCTATTTTCAGGCAATCAATGCCCATTTTCACCAGCTGTGTAACATGTTCAACGGCGCGCAGATCCTTGGAATTCATGATGTAAGTACCGTGTTCATCTTCCTCGATAGGCATTAACTCGCCGGGACGATTAAATTCTTCCAGCAGCATCACATGCCGCGCATTTTCATGCCGATTATCTGCCTGAAAATCTTGACTGCCCCACCCAATGCCAGCCTCCGTCTCCTTTCCAGTCACCCTATAATCCCAGCGACAGGAATTCGTACAGCTACCCTGGTTGGGATCACGATGATTGAAGTAGCCGGACAGGAGACAACGGCCAGAGTAGGCGATACAGAGTGAACCATGGACAAAGACTTCGAGTTCGATATCTGGACACTGCTGACGAACATCTTCCACCTCACCCAATGAAAGCTCACGCGAGAGGATAATTCGCTCAATACCCACACCTTGCCAGAACTTTACTGCTGCCGCATTGACTGTATTCATCTGTACAGATAGATGGATCGGCATATCCGGCCATTTTTCCCTCATCAGCATAATCAGCCCCGGATCTGACATAATCAGCGCATCCGGTTTCAGCGCAACAATTATGGCCATGTCAGCCAGAAAGGTCTTCAACTTACTGCCATGCGGCATGATGTTGACGGCTACAAAAAAACGTTTTCCCTGGGTATGCGCCGCCTCAATGCCGACAGACAGGTTCTCGATATCAAAATCATTATTGCGCACCCGCAGCGAGTAGCGAGGCAGGCCGGCATACACGGCATCAGCACCAAAGGCTATCGCATAATATTGACTCTTCAGCGTACCTGCTGGTGATAACAGTTCCACTTTTCGTTCAGTTTGTGGCATTTTCCCGCTCTTTAATTAAATTCCACGACCTACTGCAGCAATTGCTACTTCGCATTCATGCTGCCTTTTCAAAATTCCCCTTAATTCTAAACCAAACCAGTGCTGCGGCAATGAGTGCCGTCAGACTGGCAATCGCGAATGTGAAACTTGCACCGAACCAGCCCATCATATAACCACTGGCCAGACTGCCCACGGCACCTCCCGCTCCAAAGCTGATGCTGCCGTATAGCGCCATTCCCCGATGCTGATGCCTGCCCGTGAAATAACGATACACCATCGATACAGCCACACCGTGAAATAAACCAAAACTCACTGCATGCAGTATTTGAGCAGCTATCAGCAGAACAATCGACTGAGGGAACATTCCAATTATCAGCCAGCGTAGCGCCGTAATCAGACTACTCCAAATAAGCAACGCCCGGAAACGAACAGGCCTGAGAAATTTGTGTAAATTGAGAAACAGAAGAACTTCAAACAGTACCCCCAGTGCCCACAATATCCCGATCACCGTTTTACTGTAGCCGAAATCAGACAGGTAAAGTGTGTAGAAGGTGTAATACGGTGCGTGACTGGCCTGCAGTAAAAAGGAGACTGTAAGGAAACTCATCAGTTCGGGATACTGAAGTATATACTTCAGTATCCCGCCCTGCTCAGGGTGTGCCGGCTTTCCCGCTTCGGGAATGGATAATGTAGAAATAAAAATACCCGTCAGGAGTATCAAAACTACCGGTAACACCAGTGAAGCCGGGTGACTATCAAGCGCATAACCTAAAAGCATGGATGTGACAATAAAGCCTATCGATCCCCAAAGGCGCACTTTGCCATAGCGCTGGTCGTCATCACCCAGATGATTCAAGGTCATGACTTCCATCTGCGGCAGTGCAGCGTTCCAGAAGAAGGTGAACAACATCATCACACCCGTCAGCCACCAGAACCCCTTGCCGAAAAATACACCAATGTAAAAGATGACAGACAGCAATGCCGCCAGTCGCACCAGCCGCATACTGGATCGACTATGGTCAGCCAGCCATGCCCATATATTCGGGGCAATCATTTTGGTGGCCATGATGATGGCCATCAAATTGCCAATTTCAGATAAAGAAAAGCCCAGCGATGCCAGATACGGCGACCAGTACGGTAGCAGCACGCCCAGGGTACCAAAATAAACGAAATAAAAGGATGACAGGCGCCAATAAGGCATAGACTACTCGGGAACTACGATGACGGCTCCGCAATGACATCGGCATTCTGGCCGCGATTCCGCAAAACATGATCCATCAGCACGATTGCCAACATCGCCTCAACGATCGGTGTCGCTCGAATTCCTACACAAGGGTCGTGCCGCCCGGTGGTAATAACCTCAGTAGATTCACCTTTTTTGTTGATAGTCTGTCCGGGAAGACGCAGCGATGAGGTTGGTTTGAAAGCAACACTGGCGAGAATCTCCTGGCCACTGGATATACCACCGAGAATACCGCCCGCATTATTGGACTTGAAACCGTCAGGTGTAATCAAGTCACGATGCTCAGTACCTTTCTGCTCAATGCAGTCAAAACCCGCGCCGATTTCGACGCCCTTTGCGGCATTAATACACATCAGTGCATGCGCGATATCGGCATCCAGTCGATCAAAAACCGGCTCACCTAAACCCACAGGAACACCCGTGGCGACCACATCGATCCTTGCACCAACCGAATTACCCTCCTTACGCAGGGTATCCATATAGGACTCCAGTTCAGCGACTTTTCCCGCATCGGGGCAAAAGAAAGGATTTTGTTCCACAACATCCCAGTCCAGTCTGTCGATTTTGATCGGTCCCAGCTGGGCCAGATAAGCACGGATACGGATGTCATATCGAGTGTTCAGGTATTTTTTTGCTACCGCACCGGCCGCAACACGCATGGCCGTTTCACGCGCAGAGGATCGCCCACCACCGCGGTAGTCACGAAACCCGTATTTTCTTTCATAGGTCAAATCAGCATGACCCGGTCTGAAAACATCTTTAATACCAGAATAGTCTTTGGAACGCTGATCGGTATTACGGATTAACAGGCCGATGGGTGTACCGGTAGTCATGCCTTCAAATACACCTGAAAGAATTTCAACCTTGTCAGGCTCACGACGTTGCGTGGTATGCCGCGAGGTACCGGGTTTGCGCCGGTCGAGATCGTGCTGAATATCGGCTTCGTTTAACGCTACACCAGGAGGGCAACCATCAATGACACAGCCAATGGCCACACCATGACTTTCACCAAAACTGGTGACCGTGAAAAGCTTGCCTATTGAATTGCCGGACATAAGTTTATCTTACCATCAGTCCTCATCGAGACCCTGTCGAGCAATTCTATCAAGTTCTTTCAACAGATGCTGAATAGGGAGCCTGCCAGACCGCATTTTTCCCACCAGCGGTAAAAAACCTTCGCCTTTGAACTCACCTGGGACGATATCACCGGCTTTAACCGCTGACAGAAACTTTTTTAATTCAGCCAGAATTGCCTGAAAAGACTCGGTCATGCCATCCATGTCATGATCAAATTCTTCCTCAGCACAATAGATTAGCTCTTCCATTTCAAAGACTGCATCGTCGATTAAGCGAAGAAATTCGTTCAGATTCGTTGGTTTATACATAGCTGTGTATCATTATTACTTTCAGGTTTTCGGCAGGGTGACGCCAGTCTGTCCCTGATATTTCCCGCCGCGATCCTTGTAAGAGGTTTCACACTCTTCATCGCCTTCAAAGAATATCACCTGTGCCACACCCTCGTTGGCATAGATCTTGGCAGGTAATGGTGTGGTATTGGAAAACTCCAGTGTGACATGCCCTTCCCACTCCGGTTCAAAAGGGGTGACATTAACGATGATGCCACAGCGCGCGTAGGTCGATTTACCCAGGCAGATCGTCAACACATTTCGTGGAATGCGCAAGTATTCAACTGTGCTTGCCAGTGCAAAAGAGTTGGGTGGAATGATGCAGACATCGCCCTTGAAATCAACGAAGCTGTTCTCATCGAAGTTCTTTGGATCCACCAGTGCTGAGTTGATATTGGTAAAAATCTTGAATTCATCAGAACAGCGGATGTCATAACCATAGCTGGACGTCCCATAGGAGACCAGCTTGTGGCCTGCTGCGTTTTTGCGCACCTGATCCGCTTCAAATGGCTCAATCATGCCTGCTTCCTGCGCCATTTTTCGAATCCATTTGTCGGACTTTACGCCCATCTACACTCCTCCCGAGAAATTATTTTTATGATACCGCATATTATTGCCGAAAAAGACCGGCATGAGAATCTCCCATACCGGTCTTTTAGTAACTTTCTACCTTATGAACTTAACTGTTATCAATCACAATATTCGGGAATGCTGCGGTAAAATCCTTTTTCTTCTTCGATAACTTGGCCGCAGTACGACGTGCGATTTCGCGATAGTTCATTGCAATACGCCCTTCAGGATCAGCCACAACTGTTGGCTTACCTTCATCAACGTGCTCACGAATAGCGATATCCAGAGGGATCGATCCCAGGTAATCGACATCATATTGTTCTGCCATACTCAACCCCCCTCCTTCACCGAAGATGTGTTCTTCATGACCGCATTTTGAACAGATATGTGTACTCATGTTCTCAACCACACCCAGAACCGGGATTTCAACTTTCTCGAACATTTTCAGTGCCTTTCGAGCATCCAGCAGGGCAATATCCTGAGGCGTAGTAACAATAATAGAACCACTCACGGGCACTTTCTGTGCCAATGTCAGTTGTGTGTCACCGGTACCCGGCGGCAAATCGATGATCAGATAATCAAGCTTTTTCCAGCGAGTATCTTTAAGCAGTTGTTCCAGTGCCTGAGTCACCATCGGGCCACGCCAGATCATGGGTGTTTCTTCATCAATCAGAAAACCAATCGACATTGCCTGCAGATGGTAGGACGTCATCGGCTCCAGTGAATTGCCGTCTTTTGATTCTGGCTGTGCAGAAACACCCAGCATACGAGGCTGTGAAGGGCCATAGATATCAGCATCAAGAATACCCACTGCCGCCCCTTCAGCTGACAGTGCCAATGCCAGATTGACTGCAACGGTGGACTTACCAACCCCTCCTTTACCTGAGGCAACGGCGATAATGTTCTTGACATCATCCAGCATGGTGACGCCTTTCTGCACGCCGTGTGTAGCAATTTTGAATGAAACCTTAACATTAGCGTCGGTGACCCCATCAACCGCCATAATTTTTTCTTTCAGGCTGGCAGCAAACTCATCGGCAAAACCCTTGTTAGGATAACCGGCAACGATACTCACCTCGACCTTACCGTCATTGATGTCGATCTTTTTGAGTGTTTTGCCACTGACCGGGTCCTCTTCGGTATAGGGATCGACAACCCGTTTCAGTGCCTCTTCAATCTGTTCTTTTGTTACTTCACTCATACCCTGACCTCAAATGTTACATACGTCTGCGAAAGGGCGCCAATCATACGCTCAGAAAGCCAAAAAGTCATTTCCCAGAGTGCTAATATATGCAATTCACCACCGATTGCGAGGCGAATACCCGATTATCTATGTCAGGTATTCACTAGCTACCAGAATAACGTTGCTATATGACAGATATCATTAATGAATGGGGGCTGTGGGGCCTGTTTATCAGCGCCTTCATTTCTTCCACCCTGCTGCCCGGCAGCTCTGAAGCTATTCTGGCTGCACTGATTCTGAATAACGCCCATGATCCACTGCCCCTGTTGCTAGCTGCCACCGCTGGCAATACACTGGGTGGCATGTCCTCATGGCTGATTGGTCTATTTATCGCTCACTACTGGCCGACAGAGAAACTGTTAAAAAAACCAGAAAACCTGAGGGCAGCTGTCTGGCTGGAGAAACACGGCAGCCCGATACTTTTACTGTCATGGTTACCTGTCGTGGGTGACCCGTTATGCCTGGCAGCAGGCTGGCTAAGGGTTCATTTCTGGCCTGCCCTGTTTTTTATCGCGGTTGGTAAAGCAGCAAGGTATGGGGTTATTTTGTTGGTTTTAAGTTAGAAAGTTCCAAGTTCCGGGTCAAAACACTAAAAACTTTTCACCACAGAGAGCAAGAGGAAAGAAGAAAGATTTTGGGTTCAGAAAAACCTCCATATCCTCCGTGTTCCCTGTGGTGAAATATTTTTGTTTTAGGTCCTTATCTTTTCAACCTGGAACTTTGAACTTGAAACTTCAAAAACTGGCATCAAACGCCCAAAATTGTTACCTTTCCGCCTCTTTTCTTTATCTCTCTACTAGAAAATAAATTATGTCTTCATCACAGCGTCAAATTTTAGTTACCAGCGCTCTGCCCTATGCCAATGGACCCATCCATCTTGGCCATCTGGTTGAATATCTACAAACCGACATATGGGTACGGTTCCAGAAGATGCGTGGACATGAATGTATCTATGTCTGTGCCAATGATGCCCACGGTACGCCAATCATGCTGCGTGCCCGGGCCGATGGACTATCACCGGAAAAACTGATCGCTCAAGTGCATAAAGAGCATGACCGTGACTTCGCTGATTTCCTGGTTAAATTTGATAATTTTTATACTACTCACTCCGATGAAAACCGTGAATTATCCACTGCCATTTACAACAAACTGAACGAAAGTGGTTACATCGACCGACGTACGATTACCCAGGCTTATGATCCAGAAAAAGAGATGTTTCTACCGGACCGTTTTATCAGGGGTGAATGTCCGCGTTGCGGGGCAAAAGATCAGTACGGTGACAATTGTGAGGTCTGTGGTGCAACCTATTCACCGACCGAGCTGATCAACCCAGTCTCCACGATCTCCGGTGCCTCGCCCATTGAGAGAGAATCTGAACATCTATTCTTCAAGCTCAGTGAGTTTAGTGGATTTTTGAAAGACTGGACCCATGCCGGTCATCTGCAGGAATCCGTTGCCAACAAGCTTAATGAATGGTTGGAACAGGGCTTACAGGATTGGGATATTTCGCGCGATGCCCCTTATTTCGGTTTTGAAATCCCGGATGAGCCCGGTAAGTATTTTTATGTCTGGCTGGATGCCCCAGTCGGTTATATGGCCAGCTTCAAAAACCTGTGTGACAGAACGGAACTGGATTTCGATCATTTCTGGCAAGCCGATTCGACTACTGAGTTATACCATTTTATCGGTAAGGACATTATCAACTTCCACTGTCTATTCTGGCCGGCCATACTGGAAGGGGCAGGCTACCGCAAACCTACCAATGTCTTTGTCCATGGCTTCCTGACCGTTAATGGCAACAAGATGTCGAAATCGCGCGGCACATTTATTATGGCTCGCACCTATCTGAATTACCTTCGTCCCGAATATCTACGCTACTACTATGCAGCAAAATTGGGTTCTGGAGTGGAGGACATAGACTTAAACCTGAAAGATTTTCAGGCACGAGTCAATTCCGATCTGGTTGGCAAGGTAGTCAATATCGCCAGTCGCTGTGCTGGCTTTATCAGTAAGAAATTTGCCGGTGAGCTGTCTGCTGTAATCCATCAGCCCGAATTGCTGCAGCAATTTGCTGAAGCCAGTAACAAAATTGCCTCGTTATACGAAGCGCGTGAATTTGGCCGGGCCATCCGAGAGATCATGGCATTGGCAGATTTAGCTAATCAGTACATCGATGAAAATAAACCCTGGGTACTGGCCAGGGAACAAGGTCACGAACAGGATGTGCAGGATATCTGTAGCATGGGGTTGAATTTATTCCGCATACTGATCATTTATTTAAAACCTGTGTTGCCCGCTATGGCTACATCGGCTGAGGGCTTCCTGAATATCTCAGCCTTAACATGGCAGGACAGTCAGCACGCCCTGACATCACACAGTATCAATCGATTCAAACCTTTAATGACACGTATCGAGACTGCCGCCATCGAGGCCATTATCGAAGAATCAACCGCCACACTTGAAACAGACAATATGTCAGAAGAGGAAATGATGACTGAAACCGAAACGATTACGAAGACGAAGAATCCTCTGTCAACAGACCCGATCAGTGATGAAATCAGCTTCGATGACTTCGTTAAACTGGATCTTCGCGTTGCAAAAATTGTCAGAGCCCAACATGTAGAAGGTGCTGACAAGCTGCTGCAGCTGACACTGGATCTTGGTGGTGAAACACGCGAGGTTTTTGCCGGCATTAAGTCCGCCTACAGGCCGGAAGATCTTGAAGGCCGACTAACGGTGATGGTTGCCAATCTTGCTCCACGTAAGATGCGTTTTGGTCTGTCGGAAGGTATGGTACTGGCTGCTGGACCCGGTGGTGGCGAATTGTTCATCCTTGAACCTGACGAAGGAGCAGAACCGGGAATGCGGGTAAAATAAATAAATATCAATCACAATAAGCCTTGGGGAATTACAGCAAAGAAATAAAAAGACATGAAAGAATACGCACCTATTTTATCGGGCACTGTCCTGGCAACGGCTTTTGTCACGATACACTCAGCCGCGCTGAACCCTTTGATCAATCAACATATTCTCATTCCACTGAAGGCACAGGATGTGCTTCTGCCTTTATCCTATTGAGGATGCCCATGTATGTAACAGACCTGGTAGTGATCATTGAAGAGCATTGCATTGGATGTACAAAATGCATTCAGGCCTGCCCGGTTGACGCCATTGTCGGTGCAGCGAAACAGATGCATACGGTGATCGGAGAAGAATGCACAGGGTGTGAACTTTGCCTGCCGCCCTGCCCGGTGGATTGTATTGATATACGTCCTGTAAAACCGATCATTGGCAAACCAGAAATATGGCAAAAAGAGCAGACTATCCGCAAGGCGGATCGTGCCCGCCTACGTACCGAAGCAAGAATAGAAAGACTTGAACGGATACGAGCAGAGAAAAAAGCACAATACACCGCCAGGGCAAAGATGACAATGACAAGTTCTGACAGAAAAAAAGAAATCCGGGCCGCCGTAGCCCGGGTAAAAGCAAAAAAAGCAAAAATGCGTACACATAAAACCAGCGGTATTCCGGTAGCTACCCTTTCTGAAAATTCGAAGACACCATGAACCGGGACAAACGTAGTCAGATCTTTGAGTTGCTGAAAAAGGAGAATCCCAGGCCACAAACTGAGCTCAGACACGGCTCACATTTTGAGTTATTGATCTCAGTCATCCTCTCCGCCCAGGCCACCGATATCAGTGTCAATAAGGCCACTGCAAGGCTCTATCCTGTCGCCAGAACAGCCCAGGCTATACTTGATCTGGGTGTTGATGGTCTGAAAGAATACATACGGACAATAGGCTTATATAACACCAAGGCAGAAAATATCATCAAAACCTGTGCTATTCTTGTCAATGAGTACGGGGGGCAGATCCCTGCAACAAGAGCGGGACTCGAGGCATTGCCCGGGGTAGGTCGAAAAACAGCCAATGTCGTCCTGAATACAGCCTTTGGCGAACCGACCATAGCGGTTGATACACACATATACCGGGTAGCCAACCGTACCGGGATTGCAAAGGGTAAGACTGTCCGTGAAGTTGAGGACAGACTCCTGCGACGGGTGCCTAAACGATACAAACGGGATGCCCACCACTGGTTGATCCTGCATGGACGGTATACCTGTATTGCACGCAAACCACGCTGTGACAGCTGTATAATCTATGATCTATGTGAATACAGAGCAAAAACAGAAACATGAACATCCCCATAGCAACCGGCCTCAGTTACGGCACGCATCCCATCATTGATCATGCTGCCAGAGCCGTTAGAATCGCTTTAGAAAAGGCTGATATCACTCAGGCTGAGAGTGTACTGTTGTTTATGACACCGGAATTTTCCGATGAGGCTGAGGCCGCCGTTCGCCTGGCTGCCCGCACGGCTCGCTGTCTACAAGTTTCCGGCTGCATCGGTTATGGCATATTGACGGATCATGACTGGATACTGGACAGCCCAGGCATCGCCGCCATGGTTTTTGGCAAAGGCACAGCGATCTCTCCACGCAGCCCTGACACGCCGAAAGCCTTTCTGTCCTTTGGCACACCACAGGGTTTCGATCCGAACTGGCTACATGATGAAATACCGCATATTGGTGCCATTGCATCAGACCCACTGGGACAGGGAAATTACAAACACTGGCAGGGGGCCCGGATAAAGGCGGATAATTGTGTAGAACTGGCCATCAACAATGTCGAGGCAGGCTTTGCTGTCGCGCAAAGCTTTAAAACACTGACTAAACCACGTGTTATTGCCGCTGCCGAGGGCCTGGATGTGGTCAGTATTGAAGACTCACCGGCACTGGATGTCCTGCTAAATGCCCTGCCGCCATCGATGAAAAAAAGCGGGCTACCGCTACACCTGCTGCTGGGCGGCGTCACCTTTGGCCAAACTGATAATGCCATTAATGAAGGGCGCTTTCACCTCGACCACATCATCTCGACCAACCCTGAAAGACATTCAATCACTCTGACCTCGGAGCTTCAGCCTGGCGAGCACCTGTTCCTGGCTATCTGCGATACCTATGCGGCCGAGCTGGGTATGAAACAGGCTATCGATACCGCAACAAGGAAACTTCATGGCAAAGCAGATTTCGGCTTTATGTTCCCCTGTCTGGGACGTGGCCCTTCATTCTATGGCGGCAGCGACAGAGATATAGAAATACTCAGAGAAACGAACCCCGGCATGCCGTTTATCGGCTTCTATGGCAACGGTGAAATCGGACCATTAAAAAATGGAAATTACACCTATCAGTATTCGACAAGTCTGGGGCTGTTCAAAATCAACCGGAAAAAGTAGACATACATTGAGTCTCTACGGAAAAGACCGCAGCGGAATGCGGCAGGTATTTTTTAATACCTGGCAGAAGTACAAACAATCCCAGGCTCTACAGGGGGTTGAGTCATTGTTGATTGACGTTATCCTGCTACACCCCGAATATCACTCCATACTTGAAAATCAGGATAAATACCTGGATTTTGATTTCCCGCCCGAGCAGGGCCAGGGAAACCCATTCCTTCACATGAGTCTGCACGTAACCATTGAAGAACAACTGTCAATGGATAACCCGGCAGGTATCCACCAACACTTCCAGACCCTGCAGCAAAGCCACGACAAACACGATGCGCTGCATCTCCTGCTTGAATGCCTGGCTGAAGCGATATGGAAAGCACAGAAATATGATTCTGCCGATCTGGAGAAGGATTATCTTGCCTGTATTACCGAACAAGCTCAAAAATGAAATATCAAATAAAACGCCATATTTTGCTGGTATTTTCTTTACTGCTATTTTTTTTCGCTTCACCTGGCCTGGCGACAGAAACGAAAGCATTAAACATTCTCCATAGAGGCAATAGCACTGAGCCCGTTACACTCGACCCGCACCAATCTGAAGATGTCTCCAGCGGGAATATTCTGCGTGACCTGTTTGAGGGACTGGTGACTGAAGACGCGACTGGCGAACTTATCCCCGGTGCATCAGAGAAATGGTCTATCAGCGAAGATGGCCTAACATATACGTTCAAGATGCGATCCTGCCTGACCTGGTCAAACGGTATGGCGCTATCGGCCGCCGACTTTATCTTCTCCCTGCGGCACGCACTGGATCCAGATACTGCGGCACCGATGGCAAGCCTGCTTCTACCCATAAAGAATGCACGTGAGGTCATGAATGGCGACATGGCAGTAGAAAAACTGGGTGTCGAAATGCCGGATGCCCACAGGCTTATCATAAAATTAGCACATCCTACCCCCTGGTTTCTCCAAATATTAAGCCAGCCGATTGCCTTCCCTGTCTATGCAGCGTCCCTGATAAAGGACAAGGATAAAGCCTTCAGTGCCGGAAAACTGATATCAAACGGTGCCTGGACGCTACAACAATGGATTCCATACGAAAAGCTGGTGCTTAAGCGAAACACGCATTACTACAATCAGAAAAAACTATTTTTTAAACAGGTGGTCTATTATCCGATTGAAAGCAGCAACAGCGAATTCAGCCGTTATCGCGCCGGTGAATTAGACTGGACCGATACCGTCCCACCGAACAAGCTTGGCTGGATCAAAAAAAACCTGCCCGGCGAGGCCTTTATCAACCCTTACCTCGGCACCTACTATTATGGCTTCAACCTGACTCGCCAGCCCTTCAAGGGAAATACCGACCTGCGTCGCGCCCTGTCGCTGGCCATAGACAGAACGCTTATTACAGAGAAGATACTGGGGAATGGTGAGCATCCCGCAGGCCGATGGCTGCCACCCGGGATCATGTCCGGACCCGAACAATCTACCAGCCGCATGGGTCAAAACCTGAAACGGGCCAAGCAGCTCTACAACAGGGCCGGCTACAGTCGCGACAACCCGCTTCGCACCACTCTGTACTATAACTCCAGCGATCAGAACAAACGCATCGCCGTCGCCATCGCTGCCATGTGGAAGAAAAACCTCGGTATAAAAGTAGAACTGATCAATGAAGAATGGAAAGTATTCCTCAACAGAAGAAAAAGCAAAACAGAAACACAGCTCTACCGTGCGTCATGGATAGCCGACTACAACGATGCCAGCAGCTTCCTGACCCTGTTCACCAGCAACAACGCCAGGAATGATACCGGCTATACCAATCCAGTGTATGACGATTTAATAAAACAGATCGAATCAACAATGGATAAAACAAAAAGAAAAAAACTGATCCAGCAGGCTGAACAACGGCTACTCGACGACCAGGTCATCATACCGATCTACCACTATGTCTCACGGCATCTGGTGAAACCTGATATCAAGGGATACAGAGCGAATCCACTGGATCATCATTACAGTCGGGATTTGTATAGGGATTAAGTGAAAAGTTGAAAGCTGAAAGTGAAAAGATTTTGGGGCACTAAAAACCTCTGCGTCCTTTGCGGTTAAAACTTTTAGTTTTTTTAATTTAAACTTTGCACTTTAAACTGCTTCAACCCCAATCCGGCTGAAACAATTCTACATACTCTTCCACTGAACGACGCCCCTTCTCGCAATCCTCATACAGATGAAAATTCGCCAACCGTAATTCCGGGAAGCGCCAGCACAAATGTCCATCGCCGGTGTCAAAATGTACCACCCAGAGATTGCTGGCGGTAACACCCAGGCGTTGCAGTTTGTCTATCCATCCCTGCACGACTTTGCGATAGGCCCGTTCTACATCACTGGCTGATTTATCATTTTCAGTAATGGCCATTTGCAATTGTGATCGTAATGGCTCCAGCTTTTTATGTGCCGTCGTGGTTATTTTTACGATCAGGGGCATCAGTGCTCTGGCTTCAGAAAGTGTAAACACTCTCCTCTCATTAAGTGGAAAAATTTGCGCCACAAAAGGGCTGTCCAGTTCGTACATTTATGGAGACTCTTATTAGCCTGACTTTACCATTTCTTTTATCGGTATCTTGAAAATGAATGCCAGTGAAAAATAAATCACTGCACCTGTCACAATAAGGATAGTCAATCTGCTGATACGTTCAAGCATCCCGGCGTTTGTCCATAGCTGAAGATCCCCTGCTCCATAATACAAAACCGCCCCCATACCAATGCTTGCAATAAATACCTTAGTCAGAAAAAGCAGCCACCCAGGCTGTAGATCTAATACACCCTGTTGGCGTAATGTGTAGTAAAGCAGCCCGGAATTGACGTAGGCAGAAATTGTCAATGCCAGTGCCAGCCCCGTGTGGGCGAACGGCTTTATCAGTAGCAGACTAAAAACAATATTCACAGCGACCGAAATCACCGCAATCCTGGCCGGTGTTCGGGTATCCTGGCGAGCAAAAAAACCTGGGGCCAGCACCTTAATAAAAATCAGGCCCGGCAATCCCAGAGAGAAGGCAATCAGGCTTTTGCTCGCCATGCCGACATCCCAGGCGGTGAATGCCCGATACTGGAATAGAGTCGCAAGCAGTGCCTCTGATAACAGAACCAGGGCAACGGAAGCAGGCAGACCAATCAACACGGCCCAGCGTAAAGCCCAGTCCAGTAATGCCGAAAATTCTTCTTTACTTCTGGCATGATGGGTATCGGACAACACGGGCAGGATGACCGTGGCCAGGGCGATACCGAAAATCCCTAATGGGAATTCCATCAATCGGTCTGAATAGTACAGCCAGGTAACGCTACCCGTCACCAGAAAGGATGCCAGGATAGTGTTTATAAGTAGATTAATCTGCGCCGCAGAGCTACCGATGATGGCCGGAACCATCAATTTACCGACCTTGCGTACCCCCTCATCCTGCCAGTTGATACGAGGCAGTACCAGTAAATTCATCTGACGCAATTTAGGGAACTGAAAGACTAACTGCACAAAACCGGCAAGCAACACCCCCCACGCGAGAGCAATCGCAGAACCATCCATTAGAGGTGCGAGTAACAATGCGGCAGCGATCATGCTCAGGTTCAATAATACAGGTGTAAATGCAGGTATTGTAAAATGATGACAGGCATTCATAATGCCGCCCGACATCGCGACCAGCGAGATAAAAAGCAGATAGGGAAAGGTTATCCGCAACATGCTCACCGTGGTTGCAAACTTCTCGGGTTCGTCCAGAAAACCCGGCGCAAGTACGGTCACTATCGCCGAGGATGCCAGCACCCCGCCCACAACAACTAACAATAGAATCAGGCCCAGCGATGCAGACATATGACTGATGAAAACACGAATCGATGCCTCATCACTTCGATTCCGGTATTCACTCAATACCGGCACAAAAGCCTGGGAAAACGCCCCTTCAGCAAAAATTCTGCGAAAAAAATTGGGGATACGAAAGGCCACGTAAAAAGCATCGGCCGCCAGACCTGCACCAAATGAGGTCGCCAGCACAACGTCGCGTATCAGCCCTGAAATACGGGATATCAAGGTCATCGAACCCGTATTCAGCGTTGATCTAAGAAGCCCGGCAGTCACGATTGTGTGTGTCCATTTGATATGATGGCGTAACGCTACCTGATGTCAGTATGCAAGGGAAGGAAAGAATCGATCAGAACAGAAATTACTGTTGCTCAGTCACCAGGACACAGCAAAAGAGGGAGATAATTTGGTCATCGAGAAGCATTTATCCGCGGCTAAAATCCGCTTTAAACTTGACAAATCACCCAAAAACAAGGATATTGCGCCGTTTTCTCAGACTCAGCCCTGTTCCCAGAGGATTAGACATTGGCAAATTCACCGCAGGCGCGCAAACGTGCCCGTCAAAACACCACACGACGTTCTCAGAATCACAGTATGCGTAGCATGATGCGGACCTACATCAAGAGCGTGTACGCCGCAATCGAAAGCAATGATAAGGATAAAGCGCTATCCACTTACCGTTCTGCCGTATCAATTATTGATCGCAATGCCAAACGTGGATTACAACATAAGAACAAGTCGGCTCGGCTGAAGAGTCGTATGAATGCGCGGATTAAGGCAATGGTTTGAGGGTTTGATCGAAATATCAAGTATTTTTTAAGAGCCGACCTTCTGGTCGGCTTTTTTTGTGCTCGCGCACGGCTGAGGTTGCCCTTTCTGGGTGGGTTTTACTTTTTTATTGTTGTGCTGATGCTCAGCTGAGTTTTTCGTCCTTCATGGACGCGTTCATTCCTTTTATACGGATAAAAGAAACGGAACCAAAGACAAGAAATCAGAACCAGGAGGGTTAACCTATATTTCTATATCACCTGCGACTCTATATACTAAATACGACTGCGATAAATCTTTTCGGTAAAATACAAAGTCAATATTTTGCAAATAATCACTGCAAACTCTTTACTAATAAGGTGTTAGAGTGGAATATTTACAAAAGTGTCTACATCAAGACAGATATATGCAGAAAATAGACAAAAAACTCAAAACATGATGCGAACAAAGGCGAATAAAAAAGCAGCTTAACATGCGTTCAAGCAGACATTTTTATTCGCCTTTGTGCAAGTAAATGTTTTTTCAAATTTTACTTTTTTTCAAAAACAAAATTTCTGCAAAAAATAGCACGAAAATTAATCACCAAAAGTATTGGCGAATCTAACAAGTGACTGTGGTTCAGGTCAAAAACATCAACCACTCCTAAACCGAAGAGTCTAATATGCACAAACAACCCAATTCCCGCAGCTGTTTTATGTGTGGCCGCGAAAATGATTCGGGTCTGAAAATGAGCTGGTACAATATCCCGGGAAAAGAACAGAATCAGGGGAAAGTAACCATTCCCGAGCGTTTCAACGGCTACCCAGGGATTGCACATGGGGGAATTGTCGCCGCGATTTTAGACGAAACCGCCGGTCGTTCTATTTTGCTCGACGGTGATTTTGACGAGTTATTTGTTACTTTAAAATTGGAGACCACCTTTCGAAATTTAACACCCACCGGGGTAGAACTCACCGCGGTCGGCTGGGTGATCCGCCGAAGTGCTCATAAAGCCAAAGTTGCAGCAGAACTCCGGCTGCCCGACGGCACAGTAACTGCCACATGTGAAGCGCTGGTTGTCCGCCCTCCCAAAGAGGTGGCAGACCGCTGGGGGCCGGAGAAGAAATTCTGGAAAGTTGATTCGGATCGGTGATAGGGGAAAAACTTCTAGGGGGGGGGCAGGTCGTTATCTACAGTATAAATAGTAATGAAGTTCAAGAATGTCTCACCCGGTGGTAGTATCGTAATTCTATTTACCTAAGAGGAGATGTAAAATGACATGCGATGTAGAAAAATTAGAAAAAGTACTTCCTGATATTCTTGTGAAGTTCAACGAAGTTTTAAATGAGCACGGCATTGAAGAACAGGTAACTCGATTTATGCTTGGAGACCCAAATGATCCATCAGAAAAAAAGAAGCAAGAAAAAATTGATGAGATTTTAGGAAGTGTTTTCAAAATGCCAGAGAATCCATCAGATGTTTACTACGGTGGTTGTTTTGTGTGTTGTGATAAGTATTCATGCTATGTCTGTTGTTATGCATAAATTGCTATATTAAAGCAATAGCAGGTAGACAACCCAATTATGGAGATAGCGTTTGGTCGCAATAAAAAGAAGCAGTTCCCATTAGAAATAGGATTACGCACCCAAGAAACAAAGACGGTTTGACATAAAGGATGATGAGTGTGTTCGGATTAGTACATACACATATACTACTTTTTGTCACCCAGACCAATATATTCAAAGAATGGATCCAGTGAACGCTTGCGGCCGAGGAAGGCGTTTATTGATTCATTGATTTCCCGTGAGCCCCCTTTGGCATAGATCTCATCACGCAATCGTTTGCCAACGTCTTTGTCCATCAAACCCCCTGGACTTTTTTTAAACACCGAGACCATGTCTGCCGAGATGGCTTCTGCCCAGGCATAACCGTAGTAACCGGCATCATAACCTCCGGCAAGATGACCGAAGGAGGCAACAAAGGCAGTATTTTTTGGCGGTGCCAGATAGACTTTAGACATGATGTCATTACTGACTTTAACAAAGTTATCAAAATCCTTCACATCACTGCTCATGTGCAATTTCAGGTCCAGCATGCCAAAAGAAAGCTGCCGTCTATACCAGGTGGCGATGGTTGCAAGTCGTGCCTGCTCCATCCTATCCAGCGTATCTTCTGGAATTTTCTTGCTGGGATCACGATAATCAACGGCAAAACGATCAAGGACTGATTTGTCCCATACCCAGTTTTCCAGCATCTGCGACGGAGCCTCAACAAAATCTCGTGGCACTGAGGTACCTGAAAATGAAGCGTACTTTGCCTGGGTTAGCACGGAATGCAGTGCGTGGCCAAATTCATGAAATAGCGTCTCCACATCGCTGTGCTTCAATAATGAAGGCTTATCTTCTGTTGCCGGTGGGAAATTAACAATCAGGGCCACCACAGGGCGCTGGTAAAAACCATCATTGAGTAGTTTACCTGTGGTCACGCCAAACTGGGCAAAATGCCCATATTTATCCTCCCGTGGGTACAGATCCATGTAGATCAGACCCAGCGGATCGCCGGAAGCGGAATCGATAATGGCATATAGACGCAGATCGTCAACCCATTTATAACCCGGCTCAACGGCCTCGATTTTAAGACCGAAAATTTCTTCAAAAATACCGAACATACCGTTTAACACATTGTCCAGTTCAAAAAATACTTTCAACTTACTGGTATCAACCTGGTAGCGAGTCTTTTTCAATATATTTTTGTAATAACGCATGTCCCAGAGCATGATTTTTGCATCAGGGTTACCGGTTTCGTCCGCCTTCAGTTTCTGCAGCAAGACCATTTCATCATCAAACTTCGGTTGCAGCCCCTGCACCAGGCGCTGTTCAAAATCAAAGGCTGTTTTCGCCGTCTTCGCCATTTTTGTTTCAATACGGTAGTCAGCCCAGTTATCATAACCAAGTAAAGTGGCTATCTGTGCCCGTGTTTTTAGAATTTTGGTGAACAGCGGAATGTTTTTTTTCTTCGCCCTATTTGAACGTACCGTCACCAGTTTTTTGCGTGTCTCTTCATTGCTGGCATTCTGCATGACTGCGATATACTGCCAGTTGACATTGGCCTTTACTTTGTAAGTCCCTTTATCCGTTTTCAATTCCTTATTATTGAGAAAATCTTCCGGCATACCCGCCAATTCTTCCGCTGTAAATTCAACAGCTACTTTGGCCTCAGTGATATTGGTGGCAAATTCCAGACTCATATTATTCAGCTCAGTTTTTAATTCTTTTAATTGCTGACGTTTTTCTTTTGGCAGAGCCATACCGTTGCGACGATAATCACGCAGAGTTTCTTTTAACAGCATGGCATCTTCACCCCGCAACCTGGGCCTGGTTGCCGCATAGGCAACCACTGTTTTATAAACATCCTCCCTGAATCCTGCCGCCACATACCATGCCTGAATCTTCTTACTGGCCTCCAGCGCCTTATCTCGCATCGCCTTTTTCTGACTGGTTTCTCTGATAACGTCAATACGATCATTGACATTAAGACCCTGGTAGAAGGCATCGTCCAGTGCAGCGATGGTGTTGGCGAAATTACTTTCCTCCGCTGACAGTGTGGCAATGACATCCAGCTGTTTATCCCCTTTTGCAATCGCAGTGCTAACAGAAGTATCAATTTCGGTGGGTGTTTTCTCCCAAACCGGCAATTCAAATAATACCTTCGCTTTCTTTGCGGTGGGCTGAAAAGAGGAGAGTGCCAATAATTTTTCGGTACCCTCCCCTGCTTTATTCGCTTGAAACTTAGCAGTGGACTCCGTGGCCGGTTGTGATGTTTTAGCCCCCACTTTAGGCTGTTGATTGTCTGTGTTATCACTCTGACCACAGGCAGACAGTATGGCGGTCAGAAATAGACCTGTGATAAACGCTGGAAACCGATGAAGAAGCTTGTTGTGAGATTCAGTTCTGGTCATTAGTAATACCTGGGTCTTTGGTCTTTGGCCCACAATCCCCTTTTGGGCTGTCGAGCACTGGAAGGTTGGGCCGGAATAGCGCGGTGCATATCTGAGCGTAGCGAGGCCACCTCGCCCGGCTCAGACTGAAGCGCGCAGAGACGCCGAAGGCCAGCACACAGGGTGTCGTTTCTTTTGGTGTGTTTCTTTAGACAAGTAAAGAAAAGTAACTCGCCCATAAAGGGCGAAACCTAAAGCCGGAATCACCCACAAAAAAACAAAAAATCGCGCCGAGCGATGCTCCTACAAAAAACCTCAGACCGGTAAATAAACGCCAGCCGCGAAGGCGCCCTAGAACGGAACATCATCATCAAAATCGTCACTCGGCGGTGTACTAACCTCAGGCGTAGCCGTTTGTTGCGCCGGAGCAGAATTTTCTGGTGTATTCCAGGCAGTATCGCTGCCACCGGGTCTTCCTCCCAGCATCTGCATCTCATTCGCAACGATTTCGGTGGTATAGCGATCCTGACCATCCTGCCCCTGCCATTTACGCGTTTGCAGACGACCTTCAATATAGACCTGACTACCCTTTTTCAGATATTCGCCGACAATTTCAGCCAACCTGTTAAAAAAGACAACCCTGTGCCATTCAGTTTTTTCCTGTTTCTCGCCAGTTTGCTTGTCTTTCCACGAATCAGTGGTCGCGACGGTAATATTTGCCACCGCACTGCCGCTGGGTACAAAGCGGACTTCTGGATCCTTACCAAGATTACCAACTAGAATTACCTTGTTCACTCCTCGTGCCATTGCTGCGTCTCCGTTGTGTTGTGTTGCGGTTTCCAGTCCATGAAACCTGTTTTAAATAAATTCGAGATAATAATATCTCAATTACCTGCAGCTGTCTCATACTTGTCCAATGCCTCAGGCAGTAACAACTCCGAGTCGACCTTAAGATAGACCACGCCCTGTGGGGCCATGATGATTACTTCTGTTACACCGTCTATGGCCGATAACTCTGCTGCCAAATTATTGCCCTGTGTTTCAAGATCATCGAAGCGCAGCACATGAGTATCGAACAACCTGGGTGGTTTCGCCGGCAGCATAATCAATAACCAGACGACTATCACCCCTGCGCTCATCAGATAGACCCCCTGCGTCCCATAGAGTCCCAGCACCAGACCACCCAGCACGCCGCCAAGAAAGGCGCCAAAGAATTCTGCACTGTTATAAATACCAATTGCCGCACCCTTATTCTGCACTGGGGCAAGACGTGAAACTAACGAGGGCATCAGTGATTCCAGGGTATTAAAGCCGGTGAACCAAATCACCATTCCTGGAAGAAACCAGATTGTCGACTGAGCACCGAAAGCAAACATTAATTCACCCACCAGCAGCATGGTGATTCCAGACATAAAGATTTTCGGGATACGCTTTTTGCGGGTGGTCATCAGAATCAGCGGTACCATCGCCAAAATGGATAACAACACTACAGGCAGGTAAACACTCCAGTGTGACTCACGTGGAATATCAAGGGATTCAACCAGAGTGAAAGGGAGAGCGACAAAAAGGGCTGTCAGCACCAGGTGCAAGTTGAATATCCCGTAATCCAGGCGCAGTAGATGAATATTTTTAAAGATGATTGAAAATTGTTTTTTCAGGCTAATCTCGCCACCCAGCGGGACATGGCTGGCAACGGGTGTGGGTACGGATTTGTAGACAACAACGATGGCAGCGATGGCAAGTACTGCAGTCAGCCAGAATATTCCGGGTACACCGATGCTTCGATCCAGTACCGATCCCAGCATTAAGGCAACAAAGAAAGCCAGACCGATTGTCATACCAATGATAGCCATTGCCTTGGCGCGCTGTTCTTCGCGTGTCAGGTCAGAGGCCAGCGCGATAACTGCAGCGGCAATGGCGCCGGTGCCCTGCAGGGCACGACCAAAAATAACACCGTTGATACTGTCTGCCGTGGCCGCGACCACGCTACCGACAGCAAATATCAGCAGACCGGCAGCAATAACGCGTTTACGACCGTATTTATCTGACATCAGACCAAAAGGAATCTGAAAAATGGCCTGTGTCAGACCGTATGCTCCTATTGCCACACCAGTAAGAAAGGCCGTATTCCCCTTAAGGTCCCTGGCATAGAGTGCAAATACGGGCAGGATAAGAAACAACCCCAGCATGCGCAGTCCGAAGACCCCCGCCAGCGCACTGACGGCACGACGCTCTAGGGGGGTCATCGGGTTTTTATTTCTGCCTGATCGCTTCATATTGATCGAACTTTATCGGTATTACCGCCAACACCAGAGTAAACTGGCACGGATTCCGTAGGTGCGAATTCATTCGCACACAATACCTGAAATGGCCCTCACGCTACTCGAATTTGTCATCTCCACAATAACGCGCAACTAGCCGCCGGGGAATCTGCCTCTGGTTTTGTTTGAATAAATTCGAACCTACGGTTTTTGCACAGCAAGCAACGGGGAGTTATCACCGGGAGATTAAAAGCGCAAATTTTACTCTCATCAGTTCATTTATTCATCACGAATACACATAAAGGTGAGAAGCAATTGCCTACTGGAGTAAAATCAATCTATAGTATGGTTTTTCCCGGTTACCTTCTGAATTTTCTATCGACCACAACCCTGTCATGAAACACATCAGTATCCGCGGCGCACGCATGCATAATCTGGCAAATATTTCGCTGGATCTGCCGCGTAATAAGCTTATTGTCATCACGGGCCTTTCTGGCTCCGGCAAGTCGTCGCTGGCCTTCGACACCATCTATGCAGAAGGTCAACGGCGCTATGTTGAGTCTTTGTCAGCCTATGCGCGGCAATTCCTGTCATTGATGGAAAAACCGGACGTGGATCATATTGAAGGTCTGTCGCCCGCCATCAGCATTGAACAGAAGAGTACCTCCCATAATCCGCGCTCAACGGTCGGGACGGTAACCGAGATCCACGACTATCTGCGCCTACTGTTTGCACGCATCGGTGAGCCGCGTTGCCCAAACCATGATCTACCGCTGAAGGCGCAGACCATCAGTCAGATGGTCGATCAGGTGATGGCCATGGATGAGGGTGATCGTTTGCTGTTATTGGCACCGGTAATCCAGGAACGCAAAGGGGAACATGTACAGATTATTGAACAGCTGCGTGTCCAGGGCTTTATTCGCGCACGTATAGATGGGGTAGTAACGGAACTTGAATTTGTACCGGGGTTGAAAAAGAACAACAAACATACTCTCGAAGCAGTGGTCGATCGACTGGTAGTGCGTGAGGGAATCGAACAGAGACTGGCCGAATCCTTTGAAACCGCACTGGAATTGAGTGATGGCCTGGTACACGTGCTGACGCAGCCCAAACGGGGTGTGGAAACCAGCCATGTCTTTTCAGCCCGCTATGCCTGCCCGAAATGCGGTTACAGCCTGTCCGAGCTCGAACCGCGTCTGTTCTCCTTCAACAACCCGGCGGGTGCCTGCCCCAAATGTGATGGCCTGGGGGTGCGCCAGTTATTCGACCCTAAGCGAGTTATTCGTGACAAATCTTTAAGTTTAGCAGGGGGTGCTATTGCAGGCTGGGATCGACGCAATGGCTTCTATTTCAATCTGCTAAACAACCTGTCAGAACATTATGGCTTCAGCATCGATACCGCTTTTGAGAAATTACCAAAAAAAATTCAGAATATCCTGCTGTATGGTAGCGGTAAGGAAAAGATAACATTTCATTTCAAAAGTATGCGTGGGCAAACCCGCACACATGCTTTTGAGGGTGTTATTCCAAACATGGAACGCCGTTACAGGGAAACAGAATCTCATGCGGTACGTGATGAGCTGGCACGTTATTTGTCAGTACATAGCTGCGAGCATTGTAATGGCAACCGTCTTCGTGAAGAATCTCGTCACGTTTTCATCGGAAATATGGCAATACATGACATCTCTGCACTGCCCATCGATCAAGCAGTAGAATACTTCAGAAAATTAAAACTCGAAGGATCACGTGCCGAAATCGCCCATCGTATTATCCAGGAGATAACCGAAAGACTGGGTTTTCTGACCAACGTCGGACTCGGTTATCTTTCATTAAGTCGTTCTGCTGAGACCCTGTCCGGTGGCGAGGCCCAGCGCATACGCCTGGCCTCACAGATTGGCTCAGCCCTGGTAGGTGTGATGTACGTGCTGGACGAGCCCTCGATTGGTCTGCACCAGCGCGATAACTCCCGTCTACTTGCTACCTTGCTGCAGCTACGCGACCTCGGTAACACGGTAATCGTCGTAGAGCACGATGAAGAGGCCATACGCCGCGCCGACCACGTACTGGACCTCGGCCCCGGTGCAGGTATAAACGGCGGTCACATCGTCGCTGAGGGCACGCCTGAAGACATTCTCAACAACCCTGCATCGGTAACCGGTAAATACCTCTCAGGCGAGCTGTCGATTGCAGTTCCCGGGTCAAGAACAAAACCGGACAAGAGAAAACAGTTGACCATCAAAGGAGCCAGTGGCAACAATCTACGTAAGATCAATGCATCCATCCCGGTCGGCCTGCTGACCTGCATCACTGGCGTTTCCGGTTCGGGTAAGTCTACGTTGATCAATGATACCCTCTACCCTGCTGTGGCAGTGCATCTGAACGGCGGTAACCTGGAACCCGCCCCACATGAAGCGATAGAGGGCCTGGATTACTTTGATAAGGTCATCGATATTGATCAGAGTCCGATTGGCCGCACACCGCGCTCGAACCCGGCCACCTACACCGGTCTGTTCACACCGATACGGGAACTCTTTGCCAATACCCCGGAAGCACGAGCCAGGGGCTATAAACCGGGCCGCTTCTCATTCAATGTCAAAGGAGGACGCTGTGAGGTCTGTCAGGGCGACGGCCTGATCAAGGTTGAAATGCACTTCCTGCCAGATATCTATGTGCCCTGCGACAGCTGCCACGGCGCACGTTACAACAGAGAAACCCTGGGGATCACTTTTAAGGGAAAATCCATTCAGGAAGTCCTGCAAATGAGCGTCGAGGAAGCAGCAGACTTTTTTAGGGCCATCCCGGTGGTCAGGCGTAAACTCGACACCCTGATGGATGTCGGGCTGGGTTACATCTGCCTCGGCCAGAGCGCAACAACACTTTCAGGTGGTGAAGCGCAACGCATTAAGCTGTCTCGCGAACTGTCCAAACGTGGTACAGGTAAAACACTGTACATTCTTGATGAGCCCACAACCGGCCTGCATTTTCAGGATATTGAGCTGTTACTAACTGTGCTGCACCGCCTGCGCGATCAGGGCAATACCATCATAGTGATAGAACATAACCTTGATGTCATCAAAACCGCCGACTGGATTGTCGATCTTGGGCCTGAAGGGGGTGAGGGTGGTGGAACAATTATTGCTTCCGGTACACCTGAACAAATATGTGAGATCAGTGCATCCTATACCGGTGTTTATCTGAAGCCCTTACTTGAACGGGCGGAGTCGAAAACGGCAGCTTAAAAGTTTCAAGTTTCAAGTTTCAAGTTTCAAGTCAAGGTCAGAATCAGTTAACCACTGAAGTACACGGAGATATTTATTCATTAAATCACACGTCCCACATGTAGGTGCGAATTCATTCGCACAAGCAGTGTAAACAAACATCATTATGTCCGAATTTGTCGGACCTACAAATGGGGCACCATTAGAAATGGGTGAATCATACTGAAAACCTCTGTGACCCTCTGTGTCCTCTGTGGTTAATGCTTTTAGTCTTTCGACTTGAAACTTGAAACTTGAAACTTCAGTTTATACTGAACGAATCACCCAGCTGAAGCCCAAGCATCTCCTTCGCACTCCCCCGATTAGCAGCAATTTCTACCAGGCCATTGGCATTCTCATACCAGAAAGAATCACCTACCGGTACATCTGAAAAGACTCTGGCATGATTTATCCTCACGTTATTTATCGCAATTTTGCCTTCAGCTTTGATTGAAGACCCGCGTAGGCCGGTTATTGCATTCCCAAAATAATCAAAATAGATGACTTCATAAAGATCCGCAGAAAATCCCTGTCTATCCGTCTCTACCTGCTGGGCCTCTAAACTATCCAACCCACCGGATTCTACGAGCAGACAGGCCGCAGGCGTATAGATATCACGTGCGTGAAAACTGTCACTTACTTCACCAGACCACCGAAAATGATATTTCCTGAAGCCATGTATATGTTGTTCCAGTACATCAAAAAGGCCATTGTCCGGCCCAATGTACCAACGACCATCAGCTTTACAGACGGCGTGAGACCGCTCGCCGCCAACACCGGGATCGACAACACAGACTACGACACAGGCTGGAGGGAAATAACGCGTATAGGCCGGAAGGAGATAAGCCGCCGCACGAATATCATGCGGTGGTATAGAATGGCACAGGTCGACAACCTTTGTTTCAGGTAAGACGGCACTGACAACAGCATGTAACTGTCCCACATACAGTCCATCGTGTCCAAAATCAGTAAACAGAGCAATCAAAACTATTTTAACCTGCTGGATAATCGCTTCAATAGTAAAGAATGATTACATACGATACAAAAAAAGGCCATGCATAATGCACGGCCTTTTTATGCAATACTTTAAACGCTTGTTAGTCAACTGATGAATCATCACCCTTTGCATCAACTTTTTCGCGCGAGACCATCTGCACGATAGCCATGGGTGCTTTGTCACCCGGACGATATCCGTATTTCAGGATGCGTAAATAGCCACCTGGACGATCTTTAAAATGTACACCAAGGTCGTCGAACAACTTACTTACCATCTCACGATCACGCAGACGTGAAAATGCCAGTCTGCGATTAGCGACTGTTGAGGTCTTGCCAAGAGTAATCAAAGGCTCTACATGACGGCGCAGCTCTTTTGCCTTCGGTAAGGTTGTGCGAATTTCTTCATGACGAAGAAGGGAAACTGCCATATTTTTGAACATGGCCTTGCGATGAGTACTGGTCATACTCAGCTTTCTGCCACTTTTACGATGTCGCATTTTATTTGACCTCTAAAAATCCTGTGGCCGCTTCTTCATCACTGCTTTGAATCAGTGAGGCAGGTGGCCATACCTCAAGTTTGGTGCCAAGAGAAAGTCCATTTTGCGCCAGAACGTCTTTAATCTCCGTTAATGATTTCTTGCCTAAATTCGGCGTCTTCAGTAACTCGCTTTCATCACGCTGAACCAGATCACCGATGTAAAATATATTTTCAGCCTTCAGGCAATTTGCAGACCGGACGGTTAGCTCAAGATCATCGACAGGGCGCAATAAGATCGGGTCTATCGGTGGCTCTTCCGGTTCTTCCGGCTCCGGTTCTTTGACTTTCAGATCAACAAATACTGAAATCTGATCATAAAGAATGGTGGCTGCCATACGAATTGATTGTTCCGGATCAACTGTACCGTCTGTTTCAAGTGTGAAAATTAGTTTATCGAGATCCGTACGCTGTTCTACGCGGGCTGAATCTACATCGTATGATACCTGACGCACTGGGCTGTATGATGCATCAAGTTTGATCACACCGATACTGCTTGTTTCTTCATTATTCTTATGCGAGACAGCTGTGTGATAGCCTCTGCCCTGGGTAACATCAAGTTCCATTTCCAATTCGACTTTTTTGTTGATATGGGCGATAACAAGATTAGGGTTGGCAATCATTACATCATGCTCTGCTGCAAGATCGCCTGCCGTTAATTCGCCTGGGCCCTTTTTCTTTATATAGAGTTTTGCACTCTCCCTACCTTCAAGAGAAAGAGCAACGCTCTTAAGATTCATCAGAATCTCCAATACATCTTCCTGTACGCCTTCGATATTGTCATATTCATGATCAACGCCGGTGATTTTTACTTCTGAGATCGCGTAACCCGTAATGGATGACAGCAGGATACGACGCAGGGCGGTCCCCAGGGTAAACCCAAACCCGCGTTCCAGCGGCTCGATAGTTACACGTGCGTGATTATCATCAATCTTAGTGACATCAACAAAACGTGGCTTCAGAAAATCTATTACTGAATCTGACATTCCAATCCCTCTTGTGTATGGGCTGAGACTTTAATTACTTGGAGTACAGTGCGATAACGAGTGACTCGTCGATCTCACCGGGTAGGTCACTGCGATCCGGGCTAACACGATAAACACCTTTCATTGCCTTGAAATCAACATCAAGCCAATCGGCAACACCACGCTGTTCTGCTGCTTCAAGTGCGGCTTTGACACGAATCTGCTGTTTGGCTGATTCTATAACAGTAATTTCGTCACTTGGGCGAACCTGGTAAGAAGGGATATTAAGACGTTTACCGTTTACAAGTACACAGTTATGACGCAACAGTTGGCGTGACTCCGCTCTTGAAGTGCCAAAACCCATGCGATAAAGAACATTATCAAGACGCCCCTCCAGCAACTTCAGAAGATTATCACCTGTAGAACCTTTTATACGATCGGCTTCTTTATAGTAACCAAGAAATTGCTTTTCCATCACACCGTAGATACGACGCAGCTTCTGCTTTTCCCTTAGCTGAAGACCATAATCCGAGACACGTGTACGGCGCTGGCCATGCTGTCCAGGCGGGTATGCACGCTTTTCAACCGCACACTTTTCTGTAAAGCAACGCTCGCCTTTCAGATAAAGTTTGCCACCTTCACGACGACACAAACGACAGACTGATCCTATATATCTTGCCACTGTTAACTCCGGGTGATTAGACGCGGCGCCGTTTTGACGGGCGGCAACCATTATGAGGGATAGGCGTAACATCCGAAATATTACTGATCTCGAATCCTACAGAATTGAGTGCACGTATAGCTGAGTCACGACCAGGCCCAGGGCCTTTGACACGAACTTCAAGGTGCCTGACACCCATGTCCCTGGCATCTTTTCCAGCTTGCTCTGCAGCAACTTGTGCAGCAAAAGGAGTGCTCTTTCTCGAGCCTCTAAAGCCTGAACCGCCTGCAGTTTTCCAGCACAACGCATTGCCCTGTCTGTCTGTAATGGTGATTATCGTGTTGTTAAAGGTTGCATGTATGTGCGCAATCCCTTCTGAGACACTCTTTTTTACACGCTTCTTGCCTTTTGAACTTGATACTGGTTTAGCCATAATTTAACTCTGTGTACTCTATTTTTTCGATGTTCTTACTTACGAATTGGCCTGGTAGGGCCTTTACGTGTGCGTGCATTAGTTTTGGTGCGCTGACCACGGACAGGAAGTCCACGACGATGGCGGATGCCACGGTATGAACCCATATCCATAAGACGCTTGATATTCATAGTCGTCTCACGGCGGAGATCGCCTTCCACATCAAATTTTGCAACCTCGATACGCAGCTGTTCTGCATCGGCATCACTTAATTCACTGCATTTTGTCTCAGGTTTTACACCCGCCGCCTCACAAACCTGGCGAGAACGTGTGTTGCCTATACCGTAAATGGAAGTCAGTCCAATTACAACATGCTTGTAATTCGGTAAATTTATACCCGCTATACGTGCCATCTAAGGCTCTCCGCTGTAGAATTTAGTGCGAAATTGAAAAGCGCGTAAGGATACTGCTCTTTACACACAAAATCAATCGATTGTTTACTACCCAAACACCCCGGTGCCACTCTCCGTTAAGGTGGTATTTTTCCAGACTTTTGTACAAATACTTTTAACCCTGTCGCTGTTTATGGCGAGGGTCTTTACAGATCACACGTACAACCCGTTTACGAATAACGATTTTGCAATTTCTGCAGCGTTTCTTGACTGATGCCTGTACTTTCATTTTCCTTTACCTCAACTTCCAAAACCCAATCCACTGCCAGACAGATTTGTCTTTTTCAGCAGGCTTTCATACTGACGTGACATCAGATGAGACTGAATCTGTGAAATAAAATCCATTAATACAACAACGATAATCAGTAATGATGTACCGCCAAAGTAAAATGGCACATTCCATTTAACAATCAGAAACTCAGGCACCAAACTGACAAATGTAATATAGGCAGCACCGACCAGTGTCAATCTGGAGACGACAGCATCAATATAATTTGCTGTTTGGTCTCCAGGACGAATTCCGGGTACAAATGCACCTGATTTCTTCAGGTTCTCTGCTGTCTCCTTCGGATTAAAAATCATCGCCGTATAGAAAAAGCAGAAAAATATAATCAATGCTGCATAAAGCATTACGTATAAGGGTTGCCCCGGTGACAGTGTTGTCGACAGGTCTCTTAACCAACGCATTCCTTCGGCCTGCCCGAACCAGCTGCCGAGACTGGCTGGAAAAAGTATGATGCTTGAAGCGAAAATAGGGGGTATTACACCCGCCATATTCACTTTCAATGGCAAATGACTGCTTTGTCCGGCATACATTTTTCTGCCACGCTGACGCTGTGCGTAGTTAACCGTAATTCTTCTCTGACCACGTTCCATAAAGACAACAAAGCCAGTAATGGCTAGTGCACCCACCAGTAACAACAGCACGCCTATGGGTGAAAATGTTCCTGTTCGTGCCAGCTCCAGAGTTCCACCTAGTGCTTTTGGCAGCCCTGCCACGATACCGGCAAATATTATCAAAGAGATTCCGTTACCTATCCCTCTTTCAGTCATCTGTTCACCCAGCCAGACCAGGAACATCGTCCCGGCAACCAGGGTAATAACCGTCGTTATCTTGAAACCCAGTCCCGCAGCGATAACGACATTCATGCCACCCGCCGTCTGGCTTTCCAGTGCTATGGCGATACCCATGGCCTGGAATGTCGCGAGTACTACCGTGCCGTAACGGGTGTACTGTGTAATCTTGCGGCGACCGCTTTCACCTTCTTTCTTTAACTGCTCCAGCGTCGGCACAACTGACGTCATCATCTGCATGATGATGGATGATGAGATATAAGGCATCACACCCAGAGCAAACAACGACAGGCGACTCAATGCACCGCCCGAAAACATGTTGAACACATCAACAATTGAACCCTTTGTTTGAGCAAATAATGTCGCCAGTGCTTCGGCATTAATACCGGGAACTGGAATATGAGCCCCCATGCGAAATATTATTAGCGCTCCAATAACAAATAAAATGCGCTGCCTAAGCTCGGTCAGCCCACCTTTTTTGGCACCTATTGATGTACCGCGTTTTGCCATTACTCTACTTTACCGCCCGCTTTCTGTATTGCTTCTTTTGCACCTTTGCTTACAGCAATGCCTTTTAGCGTTACCGCTTTTTCAATGGCACCTGAAAGCATAACTTTAGCACGCAATATGCGGCTATGTATCAAGCCTGCACTACGTAATGCGGCAAGATCAATAATATCTTCCTTAACTTTTTCCAGTTCATGCGTACGGATTTCAGCCGTGGTCAGCTTCAGCGCAGAACGAAAACCACGTTTTGGCAGACGACGTTGCAATGGCATCTGGCCGCCTTCAAAACCAACCTTATGGTAGCCACCGGACCTTGCCTTCTGACCTTTATGTCCACGCGCAGATGTTTTGCCCCATCCGGAACCAGCCCCACGGCCTACACGTTTGGGCGTCCTATTTGAACCGGCAACCGGCTTGATTGAATTCAAATACATGATTATACCTGTTCCCATTCAAGTAAATAATTGACTTTATTGATCATCCCACGAACAGCCGGGGTATCTTCTACCTCAACGGTGTGATGCATACGACGCAGACCAAGCCCCTTTACACAGGCCATGTGTTTTTTACCACGGCCATACATGCTCTTGATGAGCTTAACTTTCAGCATTTTCTTGTCAGCCATATTGTTACTCCAGCATCAATCGCGCAGTTCTTCAACTTTCAGGCCACGCTTGGCAGCAACCTGTTCCGGGCTGCTGATATTCTGCAGTCCTTTCATGGTTGCCCTTACAACATTTACCGGATTAGTTGAGCCGATACATTTAGCCAGCACGTTTCTTACACCAACGGCTTCAAATACAGCGCGCATACTGCCCCCCGCAATGATACCCGTGCCTTCTGAGCCCGGACGCATGACGACTTTGGAAGAACTGTGTATAGATTCAACCTTATAGAACAAAGTACCGTCATCAAGGGCAATATTAACCATTGACTTACGTGCCTCTTCCAGAGCCTTCTGGACAGCAACGGGCACTTCGCGAGCTTTGCCACGTCCCATCCCCACTTTCCCATTTCCATCACCGACAACAACCAGTGCTGAAAACCCGAAAATACGGCCACCTTTTACTACTTTTGCGACGCGACGAACACTTACCAGCTTCTCTATGAAATTATCGCGCTTATCATTTTGCATACGGCGTGCAGCCATAATTGACTCCTAAAATTCTAATCCGTTTTCACGAGCAGCATCAGCCAGGGCCTTTATGCGTCCGTGGTATCTGAAACCGGAGCGATCAAAGGCCACGCTCTTGATTCCTGCCTCAACAGCTTTTTCGGCGATACGCTTGCCGACAGCTGAAGCCGCTTCTATGTTTCCACCATTTCCAAGCTCTTTACGCAGTTCAGTTTCAACAGTAGACGCGCTAGCAAGTATCTTGCCTGTCTCCGCTTGTACTACTTGCGCATAGATATGCTGTGAAGTACGGTGAATACTTAATCTATCTGAGCCCAGTCGAGTAATCTTTGACCGGGTTTTTGTGGCTCGACGCATACGTGCTGATTTTTTACTCATTTCTTAACCTACCAATTATTTCTTTTTGGCCTGTTTACGAACGACATATTCATCGCTGTAACGAACACCTTTGCCTTTGTAAGGCTCAGGCGGACGAAAGTGGCGAATTTCGGCCGCTACCTGACCTACCTTCTGCTTATCGGCACCCCTTATTACGAGCTCTGTCTGGCTCGGGGCTTCAACAGTAATTCCCTCGGGTATGGTATACACAACGGGATGTGAAAAACCCAGGCTCATATTCAAATTTTTTCCCTGTACCTGTACACGATAACCCACACCAATAATGGTTAATTTCTTTTCAAAACCTTTGCTGACTCCAGCCACCAGATTCGACAGTAGTGCACGTGTAGTTCCTGACATGGCTACTGCTGTAGTGGAATCATCATTGGCGGCAATTTTCAGCACGCCATCTTCCAGGTTTACCGTTACCAGAGGATGTTTATTCATGGACAGTTCACCATTTGGACCTTTAGCAACAATCGTTGTATCACTTATTGTTACCTCAATGCCGCCTGGCAATAAAACGGGGTTTTTAGCTACTCGTGACATGATGCACCTATATTAAGCGACGTAACAGATCACTTCACCACCAACACCCGCTTTGCGGGCACTGCGATCGGTCATGATACCTTTTGATGTTGATACGATGGTGATACCCAGACCTTTCTTAACGGTCGGAATATCGTCTTTACCGGTATACACACGGCAGCCCGGTTTACTGACGCGTTTTATCATTTCTATGACAGGACTGCCCTGGTAATATTTCAGCGTCAGCTTTAGTGACGAGAAACCATTATCATCCTTCCCTTCAGAAATTGACTTGATATAGCCTTCTGCCTTTAGTACTTCCGCAATGGCCTTTTTGGTAGTAGATGTCGGGATGGAAACTGTCGTCATCTCTGCATGATGGGCATTGCGAATACGTGTCAACATATCGGCAATTGGGTCACTCATACTCATGTTCGTATCTTCTCAGTGTCGTTTTTTTCTGAAATGTCTTGTGTTAAAGAGCACTCGCTCACCAGCTGGCTCTGACTACACCAGGGGCTTCGCCACGGTTTAAAACTTCACGCAGTTTATTGCGTGAAAGTCCGAATTTGCGATAGAAGCCATGCGGTCTACCGGTCATACTACAACGATTACGCTGACGTGCCCTACTTGAATCACGGGGTAATTTCTGCAGGGCATACATTGCGGCCATAGCTTCTTCGGCTGAAGCTTCCGGGTCGATAATTATTACCTTTAGCGCCGTGCGTTTTGCATGCAGTCTATTTACAGCATCAGTACGACGTTTCTCGCGGGCAATCATTGATTTTTTAGCCATAATTAACTTTTAACCTGTATTTTAGCCTTAATCGGGAAATTAAATCCCTTTAACAAAGCGCGTGCCTGTTCATCATTGGCCGCACTGGTAGTAATCGTAATATCCAGACCACGAAGAGTATCGACTTTTTCATAGTCAATTTCCGGAAATACGATTTGTTCTTTCAACCCCATTGAGTAATTGCCGCGCCCGTCAAATGATTTTGCGGGCAACCCACGAAAATCACGAATACGGGGAATTGCGATGCTTACCAGCCTGTCCAGGAACTCATACATACGCCCACTGCGCAGGGTAACTTTACAACCTATCGGCCAACCATCGCGGATCTTGAATCCAGCGATAGACTTACGTGCATAAGTCACAACCGGTTTCTGACCACTGATCAGCTCCATGTCTTTGACAGCAAATTCCATCACTTTCTTGTTTGCCACCGCTTCACCAACACCCATATTAAGTGTGATCTTGGTAATCCTGGGAATCTGCATGACATTATCAAGAGCAAGCTCTTCCTTCAATGCCGGAACAATTGTTTCTTTGTAGTATTTTTCCAAACGTACCATGTCGATATCCTGCTATATTATACGTCGACCACTTCACCAGATGTTTTATAAACTCTGACTTTCTTTCCATCTTCAAGCACCTTGACACCAACGCGAGAGGCCTTGCCTGATGCAGCGTCATACAATGAGATATTAGAAATATCCAGTGCCGCTTCCTGTTCAAGTATGCCACCGGTTTCACCCGCCTGCGGATTCGGGCGAATATGCTTTTTTACAATGTTAATACCATCTACCAGGATGCGACCATTATTCAGCACACGCATCACACTGCCACGCTTGCCTTTGTCTTTACCTGTGATAACGATGACGTCGTCACCTTTTTTAACTTTATTCATTAGCCAGACCCCTCAAAGAACTTCAGGTGCCAGTGAAATAATCTTCATAAACTGCGCATTGCGCAATTCACGAGTCACCGGACCAAAGATACGCGTGCCAACTGGCTGCAACTGGGTATTCAACAAAACAGCTGCATTGCCGTCAAAACGAATCGATGAACCGTCCTGTCTGCGCACACCTTTTTTGGTACGAACGATGACGGCATTATACACATCACCTTTTTTTACACGACCATTTGGAATTGCTTCCTTGATGCTGATCTTTATGACATCACCAATACCGGCGTAACGACGCCTGGACCCACCAAGCACCTTGATGCACATAACCTTCCTTGCACCGCTGTTATCAGCGACATCAAGTACACTTTGCATCTGGATCATTGCCCTGGACTCCTAGTAATTATATTCCGTTTCATTCTGTATATTTCAGACATAGACCTGTTTAGTCAGCTTAACCTTCCCGACTAACCACCTGAATAACACGCCAACTTTTGCTTTTAGACAGTGGACGGCATTCTTCAATCTGTACTCTATCCCCTTCGTTGCATTCATTTGACTCATCGTGTGCATGCAACCTGGTGGATTTGCGGATGTACTTTTTGTACAAGGCATGCTTTTCCAGGCGCTCTACCAGTACCGTCACGGTTTTGTCCATTTTGTTGCTGATGACTACACCGCTGATTGAACGCGCCACTTTTTCCTGTTCGCTCATGCCTCGCCTCTTACTTTTTCATTCACTTTTTCGTTCATAATTGTTTTTACACGTGCAATGGAACGCTTTGCATCACGTAGTGCAACGTGATTTCCCTGCTGCCCCGTTGCAATCTGCATACGCAAGGTAAACTTCTGCTCAAGTAGTTCGTCGAGCTTTGATTGCAGTGCATTAGTGTCAAGTGCTCTCATATCATTTGCTTTCATTTAGCCCACCTGCCTTGAAACAAATACAGTTTTTACCGGCAACTTGGCACCTGCCAGGCGAAATGCTTCACGTGCTATGTTTTCAGTCACCCCTTCCATTTCGTACAGAATATGACCCGGTTTAACAAGTGAAACCCAGTATTCCGGATTGCCTTTACCCTTGCCCATCCTGACTTCCAATGGCTTTTTTGATATGGGCTTGTCGGGAAAAACTCGGATCCAGATTCGACCACCACGCTTGATGTAACGCGTCATTGCACGACGCGCGGCCTCAATCTGTCTCGCCGTTAGCCGACCACGTTCTGTCGTTTTCAGGCCAAATTCACCAAAACTTACCTTGTTACCGCGAGACGCCAGGCCACGGTTACGGCCCTTGTGCATTTTGCGAAATTTTGTTCTCTTTGGTTGCAGCATAGTCTATATCTCCATCAGGCCCCAGTTGCAGCCTTGACACTACTGTCACCTTCATCAGCATCACGGACTTCACCCTTAAAGATCCACACCTTGATGCCAATAATTCCGTATGTCGTCAACGCTTCTGCTGTTCCATAATCAATATCTGCACGCAGAGTGTGCAATGGAACTCTGCCGTCTCTGACCCATTCAGTACGTGCAATCTCTGCACCATTCAAACGGCCTGCAATCATGATCTTGACGCCTTCAGCACCGAGGCGCATGGTATTCTGCATAGAGCGTTTCATCGCACGTCTGAACATAACGCGTTTTTCCAGTTGTTGGGCAATGTTCTCGGCAACCAGTTTTGCATCCATTTCAGGCTTGCGAATTTCTTCTACGGCAATCTGTACCGGCAAACCAACCATCTTTCCCAGCTCTTTACGCAGGCGATCGATGTCTTCACCTTTTTTCCCGATAACAATACCGGGACGTGCTGTATACAAGGTGATATTCATGTTCTGTGAAGGACGTTCAATGACCACCTTGCTGATTGCAGCATTGGACAAGCGCTTATCAAGAAATGAGCGAACTTTCATATCGGTAGTCAGATATTCCGCATACTGGCGTTTGTTGCCGTACCATTTCGCTGTCCAGTCCTTGACTATGCCAAGTCTGAAACCAATTGGTTGGACTTTCTGACCCATTACTTACTCCCCTGCTTTTCACCCACCTTAATGGTGATGTGACTGCTTCGTTTGAGAATTCTCGCTGCACGGCCTTTGGCACGTGCACGTATACGTTTCATTGTTGGCGCACCATCAATAAAGGCCGTCGTGACAAACAACTCATCAATATCGGCACCATCATTGTGCTCAGCATTGGCTATTGCGGAATTGAGTACCTTCTTGATTGTGTCAGCACCGGATTTGTTACTGTATTCAAGAATTTCCAGCGCGCGTTCAACCTGCAGACCACGGATCTGATCAGTGACCAGGCGCAGTTTCTGTGGTGAGGTTCTCACATGTTTCAATACCGCTTGTGTTTCCATTACCGAGACACCATCTTTCGTTTAATTTTCATCGTTTAACTTTCTTGTCTGCCATATGGCCACGATAGGTGCGTGTTGCTGCAAACTCACCCAGCTTATGTCCCACCATGTTCTCTGAAATAAGAACAGGGACGTGTTGACGACCATTATGTACCGCAATTGTCAGACCAACAAATTCAGGCATAATCATTGAACGCCTGGACCAGGTCTTGATCGGTTTGCGATTATTTTCGCTGTTCGCCTTTTCGGCCTTAGCCATCAGATGGTGATCAACGAATGGGCCCTTTTTAATTGAACGTGGCATAAACTGACTCCTGCTTACTTCTTACGACGACGGATAATCATATTATCCGTACGTTTATTATTGCGTGTACGGTAGCCCTTGGTTGGTACACCCCAGGGCGAAACCGGGTGACGACCACCGGAGGTACGTCCTTCACCACCACCATGTGGGTGATCTACCGGGTTCATCGCTACGCCCCGAACCGTAGGGCGAATACCCCGCCAGCGTTTTGCACCGGCCTTGCCCAATTTACGCAATGAATGTTCGGAATTACCGACCTCACCAATAGTCGCGCGGCAGTCCAGATGCACCTTACGCATCTCACCTGAACGCAAACGAAGCTGGGCATAATCACCGTCGCGGCCAACAAACTGGATAACACTGCCTGCGGCCCGTCCGATCTGCGCACCTTTCAACGGTTTTAATTCAACACAGTGTATGCTGGTACCTACCGGGATATCGCGCAAAGCTAGCGCATTACCGGCTGCAATGGGTGCTTCAGCTCCAGACAGAATGCTGTCGCCAACCTTCATGCCTTTCGGTGCAATTATGTATCGCCGCTCACCATCTGCATACAAAGCCAGTGCAATATGCGAACTGCGATTTGGATCATACTCAATACGTTCAATTTTGGCGGGGATACCGTCCTTGTTGCGCTTGAAATCAATCACACGATAATGACGTTTGTGTCCACCGCCACGATGTCTGACAGTAATGCGGCCTGCATTATTACGGCCGTTAATCGAATTTTTCCTTTCTACCAGTCGGGCAAATGGTTTGCCCTTATGCAGCCCTTCAGTTTTTACACTGACCTGCCCACGGCGTCCAGGTGACGTTGGTTTTGATTTGATAAGTGCCATTACTAGTTATCCTAAGCCGGGCTTATCCGGCATCCGCCAGAAAATCTATATCCTGGCCTTCTTTCAGTCTGATATAGGCCTTTTTCCAGTCCTTACGTTTGCCGGGAATGCGACCAAAATTTTTCTTCTTCCCTTTCTGCCGCACAACCTTGACAGATTCCACTTCAACAGAAAACAGCTTCTCTATTGCGCGACGAATCTGTGGTTTGGAGGCATCAATAGATACTTTAAATACAATCTGCCTGGCACTTTCTGCCAGCTGAGTACTCTTTTCGGACACATGGGGTGCCAGAATCACGTTATACAGTGCGGAATCACTCATACCAGCGCTTCCTCAAGTTTACTCGCTGCAGCAGCAGTAATAATGGTCTCTGAATGCTGCAGCAGGCTGTATGGGTTCAAACCGGTCAGATCTACGACTTCGACATTACGGATATTACGTGTACTCAGTATCAGTGCTTCAGAAGGTGTTTCACTGACAATCAATACATCGGTCTTACCCATAGCCTGCAAGCGTGCGGCAACGGCTTTAGTCTTGATCTCTGAGACATCCATCGAATCAACTATTGTCATGCGGCCATTGCGCAACAGCTCAGATACGATAGAACGCATACCTGCCTTGTACATTTTTTTGTTCAGTTTCTGTTCGAAACTGGTATTGCAGGCAGGAAAAATCTTTCCACCACCGCGCCATATAGGACTGCGTATGGTTCCTGCACGCGCACGGCCTGTCCCTTTCTGACGAAAGGGCTTGGCACCACCGCCGGCAACCATAGAACGATTCTTCTGTGCACGGGTACCACTACGAGCCCCTGCCATATAAGCTGTTACCACCTGATGAACCAATGCTTCGTTATAGCTGGCGTCGAATGCGGTATCTGCCAGATCCAGCTTTTTGCCGCTATCTGCTCCGTCACTTTTCAATACTGAAACTTGCACCGTTATTTCCTCAAAATCCTGGTTTTACTTCTTAAATAATTTCTTTACAGCTGGACGAATGATGACGTCAGAACCTTTGGAACCCGGGACAGATCCCTTCAGTAGAATCACATTGCGTTCTTCATCAACCTTTACCACTTCAAGATTTTGCTGTGTTTTTGTGACACTACCCATCTGCCCCGCCATTTTCTTGCCACGGAAAACCTTGCCCGGAGACTGATTCTGACCAGTGGAACCTGCCGCTCGATGTGAAATAGAGCAACCGTGTGTTGCACGACCACCGCGGAAACCGTGACGCTTCATTACACCAGCGAAACCCTTACCCTTACTGCTCGCCGTTACATCAACGAACTTAACTTCGTTAAAGATTGCCACACCCATCTCAGAACCACTGTCCAATTCGTTAATCTGCTCATCAGTGGCAGTAAACTCGGTAACACTACGGCCTGGCTCAACACCTGCTTTGGCAAAGTGTCCTGCCATAGCCTTGGTGACCCGGCCTGGACGACGATTACCAACAGTTAGCTGCACAGCGGTATAGCCATCTATATCCATATTCTTGACCTGGGCAACACGATTCGGTGTCACTTCGATGACAGTAACCGGTGTTGATTCGCCGCCCTCACTGAATACGCGGGTCATGCCTACTTTTCGCCCTACTAGTCCAATTACCATTACATTAACTCCAATTCGTCTGCTTCAAACTCAACTGAGCTTGATTTCGACATCAACACCTGCTGCAAGATCCAGCTTCATCAATGCGTCGACAGTTTTTTCAGTCGGGTCTACGATATCCATAATGCGTTTGTGTGTACGAATTTCGTACTGATCCCGAGCCTTCTTGTTGACATGAGGTGAACTCAACAAGGTGAAGCGTTCAATTCGAGTAGGCAAAGGTATTGGTCCTTTTACTATGGCACCTGTGCGTTTTGCCGTCTCAACAATTTCGGATGCGGAGCGATCAATCATACGATGATCGAAGGCCTTTAGCTTGATTCTGATTTTCTGATTTTCCATGATCACTCAATAATCTTAGAGACTACACCGGCGCCGACGGTACGGCCACCTTCACGTACTGCAAAACGCAGACCTTCATCCATTGCAATCGGGGCAATCAGACTGACAATAAATTTTACATT
>VAPH01074702.1_pt1 | contig 52196 bp, 49 predicted proteins | sample 3393861 | NCBI WGS metagenome assembly VAPH01 (sample SAMN08290439, study PRJNA428436) | hydrothermal vent metagenome | isolation source: Deep-sea hydrothermal vent chimney | place: Atlantic Ocean: South-mid Altantic Ridge | reverse complement strand
GTGCTTGGCGGCTCACACTTGGGAGTTACTATGAGATTCCCGGATCTGTCAAACTTTGCGGGCCTCCCCAGCAGAGCTGGGGGGTCTCCTTTTTTTACTAGTGAAAGGGAATATTCAATCAATCTAACGAAATACTTACGAATTCATGAACTCGGTATATTTGTTAGTTATATACAACAATCACGCACATACAAACTACCATGCAACATTTAGGTGTATCAATTCCATAAATATGGCCAGCGTTCAGGACTTCATTATCGAATGCTTGTACAGCTATATTCCCCACATGGTCACAGCTTGGTCACGATCTGGTCACGGGACATTTTTCTGAATATATCTGAAAATGATGAAGGGAGTGAAAATTTGAAAATGGTAGCTAGGGGCAGATTTGAACTGCCGACCCCGGCATTATGAGTGCCGTGCTCTAACCAACTGAGCTACCTAGCCATTATCAGAAGTTGCGTAAGATACAGGATTTTGGCCGGAAAGTAAAAACCTGCCCGACTGGAATCTGTTCATCACAACCAGTTGTTTATATACAATATTTCAGGTTAGTGAACGAGGATCAGCTTCAGCACATTGGTACCGCCTGCCTCTCCCCTCAAATCACCCTTGGTGATAATCAGTTTATCGCCTGTCTTGACCGCACCGGCTGCCTTGAGTTCGTCAACGACCTCTATATTAAAGGCGACATGCTCACTGGATTTTGGTGTATGTACAACAGGATAGACACCACGATACAGGCTGATACGGGTATGTGTTTTCGAATGGGTGCTCATGGCATAGATTGGCACCCCGGAAGAAATGCGCGACATATACAATGCTGTCGAACCGGATTCGGTCAACGTGGCAATGCAGGCCGCCCCCAGGTGGTTGGCGATGTACATGGCCCCCATGGCAATACTTTCGTCAAAACGTTCAAATTTTTCACCGATTCTGTGTTGTGAAAGCAACGCTATATGCTCCCGCTCTGCACGACGACAGATTCGATCTATAGTCTGTATTACCTTCAAAGGAAAATCACCGGCCGCAGTTTCGGCAGACAACATGACTGCGTCGGTTCCATCCAGTACCGCATTGGCCACATCAAATACTTCGGCACGTGTAGGAACCGGACTCTTGATCATGGAATCCATCATTTGGGTGGCAACGATAACAACCTTGTCGGCCTTACGTGCCTTCTGGATAATACTTTTCTGTAACCCGGGCAGGTCGGCATCATCACGTTCGACTCCGAGGTCGCCACGTGCCACCATCAAACCATCTGTCACTTTGATAATCTCATCAAGATTAACGATGGCCATGGCTGTTTCAATCTTGGCAATGATGAAGGAATCCCCGCCGGAATCTTTTATCAACCCTCTGACATTCTCTATGTCAGCTGCAGTTTTTACAAAGCTGGGAGCTATATAATCCGCATTCAGTTCAACGGCAAAGGTAACATCATGACGGTCATTTTCCGTCAGGGCCTCTGCGGTTAATCCGCCACCCTTTCGGTTAAGCCCTTTTTTCCCGGACAGTGGGCCACCCACTATTACGATACATACCACTTCTGTATCAGTTACATTTTTAACTTCCAGCTCGATCAGGCCATCGTCCAGTAACAGGTGATCACCGGCCTTGACGTCTTTGGGCAGGTCCTTGTAGGTTACACCAACCCTTTCGTTGGTACCCTGTTTGTCATCCAGGGTTATATCAAGAATAAACTGATCGCCATCATGTAACGCTATCCTGCCTGCACTGAACTCACCGATACGAATCTCGGGGCCCTGCAGGTCTATCAGAATACCGACGGCCTTGCTTTTTTCCTTTGTATATTTCCTGACACGCTCAACACGCTTGCGATGATCTTCATGTGTACCATGAGACATGTTACAGCGGAATGTATTAACGCCTGCATCAATCATTTGTTCTGTGACACCGGCTTTATCCGTTGCCGGACCCAGTGTGGCTACTATTTTGGTACGCCGAAGCAGAACCATGTTTACTCCTTGATCGCGAGGATATCTGCTAACACTATCCTCGGTATGAAAAATTATTTCAACCGTTACTTGTCACTAAAATCAATGACACATAACTGTCACACATTAAAACGGAAATGCATTACATCCCCGTCCTGAACAATATAGTCCTTCCCTTCCAACCTTAGTTTGCCTGCTTCCTTTGCTCCCTGTTCGCCCCTGTACTGGATGAAGTCATCATAGGAAACGACTTCAGCGCGAATAAATCCCTTTTGAAAATCGGTATGAATAACCCCGGCTGCTTCCGGGGCCGTCGCGCCTATCTGTATTGTCCATGCACGCACTTCTTTTACGCCCGCGGTAAAATAGGTTTGTAATCCCAGCATGGAATAACCCCCACGAATAACCCGGTTCAGGCCTGGCTCTTCAAGACCCATCTCGGACAGGAACTCTTTCATTTCGCTGTCTTCGAGTTCAATAATCTCTGATTCCATCGATGCACAAACCGGTACGACTATGGCCCCCTCTGCGTCAGCAACATCACACACCTGGTCAAGATAGGGATTATCACTAAATCCGTCCTCTGCCACATTGGCAATGTACATGGTTGGCTTGATCGTCAACAGATGGAGTTCATACAGGCGTTTACTGTCATCATCGCTCAGCTCCATTGACCTGACACCCTTGCCTTCATCCAGGTGTGACTGCACACGTTCGAGCAACTTGCCCAGCGCAATCATGTCTTTATCGCCTGACTTGGACTGCTTCATTGCACGCTGTAATGCCTTCTCAACCGTTTCCATATCGGCCAGGTTCAATTCGGTATTGATAACTTCTATATCAGACAAGGGATTAATGTTGCCGGCAACATGTACAACATCGGTATCATCAAAGCACCTGACAACATGTGCAATGGCATCTGTTTCACGGATATTGGCCAGAAATTTATTTCCCAGCCCCTCACCTTTCGATGCCCCTGCTACCAGGCCGGCTATATCGACAAACTCCATGTGTGTATCAACCACTCTCCGGGGATTGACGATGTCTGCCAGTTTCTGCTGCCGTGGATCAGGAACAGGCACAACGCCAATATTGGGATCTATTGTGCAAAATGGATAATTTTCAGCCTGGATACCGGCCCGGGTCAGGGCATTAAACAGGGTTGATTTACCCACATTTGGCAAGCCAACAATGCCACACTTGAATCCCATTAATTTCTTCCTGTTTAAATCCTGGTTAGGTGGCTTCTTTATGAACCCGTGTGCAACTGGTTCATCGCCTTATCCCAGTCGCCGCTAACAATTTCAGAAATGACACCGGTGGAGTGACGTATTGCGATCTCCAGGGCTATCTGGTCATCGCGTGGCGCCTGATGTAATACATAATCATGCACCCTGGATTTATCCCCCGGGTGACCTATGCCCAAACGAAGGCGCGCAAACTCCTTGCTTCCCAGTTTCTCTATTGTATCGCGTAGACCATTATGACCACCATGACCTCCATCACGCTTCAACCTCGCAGTGCCGGGAGGTAAATCAAGCTCATCATGAACTACCAGAACTTCTTCAGCCGGAATCTTGTAGAACCGGGAAATCGCAGCAATGGCCTGACCGCTCAGATTCATAAAGGTATCCGGCTTTAGCAGCCAGATTTCCTGATCACCAATTTTAATTTTTGCCGTTTCACCATGAAACTTGTCATCAGTACGCAGGTCGGCACCATATTCACTGGCCAGGGCATCCAGAAACCAGAACCCGGCATTATGCCGGGTCTGTTTATACTTGTTACCCGGGTTTCCCAGGCCAGCAATCAGTGAAATGACAGCTTTATTCATTGGCTATGTCTTGGCTACGCTTTATATTATTCCCCGGACTCATCACCACTGGGTTCTTCCCCTGCCAACTCTTCTGAAGCGACGTCGGCATCATCCTCAACAATAACCTTTGCCTTATGAATACTGACCACAGCCAGGTCATGATCTGCACCGTGTGTCAGCGCAACGATCTCAACACCCTTGGGCAACTTGATCTGGGACAGGTGGATAGATTCACCAATTTCCAGGTCGCTAAGGTCAATCTCAATATACTCGGGTAAATCCTTTGCCAGACAGCTGACTTCAACATCGGTCGACAAGTGCGTGACCAGGCCGCCCTCCTTGACCCCCGCAGCATCCTCTTCACTAATGAAATGCAGTGGTACGTTCATACGAAGATGAGACTTTTCATCTATACGCAGAAAGTCCACATGCATGATGATGGCTTTAAACGGATGGCGCTGCAGATCACGCAGGATTGCTTTCTCGGATTTGCCATCAATACTGATAGTCAGAACATGTGAATAGAATGCTTCATGCTCAAGGTGATGAGCCAGTTCATTTTGTTTCAGCGTAATACTCTGAGGTTCGGCGCTACCCCCATACAGGATAGCAGGGACGCCATTTTCACGACGCAGGCGGCGGCTCGCACCCTTACCCTTGTCGGCACGAACCTCAGCAGTCAGTTCGAATGTTTCTTGCATGATTTATCTCCTAAATAATTGATCCGGTTCCCCCCGCGACCAGGGAAGACCGGCAAAACAGGGCGGGGATTATAACAGAAAGGCAGGGAAAAGGTACAAGAGAAAAGGGCCTGATACAGCCCTTTGCCCTTTTATCTTTATCCTTTCATCTGATTTTAGTCCATATAAAGTGAACTGACCGACTCATCGCTGCTGATCCGCCTCATGGTCTCGGCCAGCATTTCCGCAATACTTAACGGACGAATACGCGTACTGGCGCACGCCCTTTTGGATAACGGGATGGTATCGGTCACAACCAGTTCATCGAGCCGCGAATTTTCTATATTTTCAATGGCCACTCCGGACAGTACTGCATGAGTGATATAGGCCACAACCTCCCGGGCACCATTCTCCTTGAGGGCATCTGCTGCCTTGCACAGGGTTCCAGCCGTGTCCACCAGGTCATCGATCAGGATACAGGTACGGCCATCGACTTTACCAATGATATTCATGACCTTGGCTTCGTTGGGTCTTGGCCGGCGTTTGTCGATGATGGCCAGATCCGCATCATCCAGTCTTTTTGCCAGTGCGCGCGCGCGTACCACGCCCCCCACATCGGGCGACACAACCATCAGGTCAGTGTATTTCTGCCGCCAGATATCACCCAGTAATATCGGTGAGGCATAGACATTATCAACAGGGACATCGAAAAAACCCTGAATCTGGTCGGCATGCAGGTCAACCGTCAGGACACGATCGGCACCCCCTTGCGAGATCATCTTGGCAACGACCTTTGCAGTGATCGGCACCCTGGCCGACCTGGGTCGGCGATCCTGTCTGGCATAACCAAAGTAGGGCAATACAGCGGTTATGCGCCAGGCCGATGACCTGCGCAGGGCATCCATCATGACCATCAGCTCCATCAGGTTATCATTGGTCGGTACGCAGGTTGGCTGGACAATAAAAACATCGGCACCACGGACATTTTCCATGATCTCGAACATGACCTCACCATCACTGAATTTTTCAATGACAGATTTACCCAGGGATAAATTAAGATAACTGGCAATCGATTGGGCAAGTTCCGGATTGGCATTGCCCGAGAAAACCATCATTTTCCCGCTCGCACCGGATGTATTTTCAGTAATCACGTCAACACTCTACCTGTGTGTCATACATTCTACAAGAAAGAAATTACCACTTGTAATTTGGCTGGGGTGGCAGGATTCGAACCTGCGTATGCGGAGATCAAAACCCCGTGCCTTACCGCTTGGCGACACCCCATTTGTTTACCCGGAAGTTTTACCGGCCTCCTCATCCAGCCTTTTTAGCAAGGGTGATTGATTCAACCCTTTCGCGACAAAGGCCACCTGACCCGATGGTATTTGCAGCTGCACCTCCCTGGCATCCTGCTCTGTCTCAAAACCTGCAAACACACAGGCACCGGTGCCTGTCATCCTCGTACGCACTATACAACCCGAATGTGTATCTGAATATCTTTTCATCCATTCAATCACGGTTTTTATCTCGGGATATTTTGCAGCCACCAAGGCTTCGCAGTCATTGCTGCCCGCCCCGCCGATAAAGTCAGATATTGTGATAGGGCTGGTGTTGCGTGTCAATTCCCGATCAGAAAAAATGTCTGCCGTGGATACATTAACGGCCGGCACAATAACACAGAACCATGGCTCGTCCAAACCGATATCCTGGAATTGCTCCCCCACCCCTTCAGCCCAGACCGCCTTGCCATTTATAAACACCGGCACATCCGCACCCAGCCCCAGCCCCAACCGGGCAAGGTGCCGATGGCTGTAATCCAGGCCCCATAAATGGTTCAACGCAACCAGTACTGTGGCGGCATCGGAGCTACCGCCGCCCAGCCCGCCACCTGTTGGCAATTTTTTTTCCAGAGAAATTTTAACCCCCATTGCTGAGCCACTATGGGATTGTAATAATTTTGCCGCCCTGAATATCAGGTTTTTTTCTGTCGGGACGCCTTCAATGGGTGACTGCAATATTACCTGGCCATCCGTGCGCAGCTGAAAATCCAGCAGGTCACAGTAGTCAAGAAACTGGAAAACAGTTTGTAATAAATGGTAGCCATCCGGTCTTTGTCCGACGATGTGTAAAAACCGGTTCAGTTTGGCAGGTGCTGGCCAATTATTACTTAGCGGATCTGCCATTTCCTGATGACCACCTTGACTGATAATTCCTTATGCTCCATCAATATCTTTACTGGCAGCTCGAAACCTGCAACCTTGCGATAGCCGTTATAGCTGATCTTCCACCCGGATTGTTCCATCGATTTTACCCTGCCGGCATGGTCCAGTTCCGGCTGCCCTGCCAGGGGCTCCAGTGGGCTCGGGACCCCCCGCATCCAGAAGCGCAGGTTGCGAATGGGCAGCGTCCAGCCAAACCGGCTTTTTATCAAGGACTCCGGATCAGGTGAGAAATGTGGACTGGCATCAGATGAGGATCTGAGTACAACACCCCCTTCAACCGAAACCACCTGCAAGGTTCCTGCCCCGAGTGAACCAATAATCCGGATATCGTATTGTTGCCTCGACTGTGTCCATTGAAGGTCACCAGGCCAGGCTTCATCCTCGGTGTAAATCCCGACACGACCCTGAATTTTCCAGTTTTCCAGGCCGGCCAGGAGGGCTTGTCTGGCCTTCCATGCATCGAGTTGTCGGGAAGTGGCGACCAGCTTTTGCTGACTGCAGGCACTGGCAATGAAAACCAGTAGCAATAATAAAGATAACCGTCCCACTATTTTTTGAAGCGTTTGAGGACTTCTTTTACATGCACGCTGTCAGGAACCAGTTTGAGTGCCTTGCTCAGGATACGGTTTGCCTCTTTTTTTTGCCCTAATACCCAGAGGACTTCACCCAGATGCGCTGCAATTTCATCGTCCTGTAAAATTTTCAGTGCCTTGCGAAGAAACCTGACTGATTCAGACATTTTACCCATTCGGTACAAAACCCATCCCATGCTATCGAGGATGGCGGGTTCATCAGGGGCCAGTTCCACCGCCCGCTTGATATAACCATAGGCCTCGGAAAACCGTTGGGTTTTGTCTGCGAGGGTATACCCAAGTGCATTCAGTGCATGGACATTATCGGGTTCTTTCTGAAGAATTTTCCGAAGATCCGCCTCGGACCTATCCAGATTGTCTGACTTCTCGGCCAGCAATGAACGTGCATACAACAGGTCAATGTTATCGGGAAAATTATCCAGTGCCTTGTTGGCTACGCCCATGGCGGCATCATATTTTTTTGCCTTGGAGAGGATATCAATTTCGACAACATAAAGTCGCACAGACAGACCGGAATCTCTCCCATGTAGTGAGTGCAGGTATTCACGTGCGGCCTTGATATTTCCCTGTTTTGCATAAAGCTGTGCTATGCGGATTATCGCATTAACCCTGTTTTGCCCATGCCGGATTTTTTTGTACCACTCGATAGCTTTTTTATTCTTCTTGTATTTCTCGGCAATCGTTCCAAGATAAAAATATGCCTCAAGTGTGCGTTTACGCATGGAGAGCAGCTTCAGAAAATATTTCTCCGATGTCTTCAGCTTGCGTTGCTCCAGTGTCAACAAGGCGATGGCATAGACAATATCCGCATTATCCGGGTTTTTATCCAGAACCATTTTGAATTGAACCAGCGCCTTGTCGTAACGCTTGGCTATCGCCAGCAGACGCGCATAGGAGGCCCGGTGCAGAACCGAATCCCTGTTTTTTTCAACAAGGGCCTTCATGTTTGCAAGTGCCTTGTCTGTTTCACCCTGGATCATTTGTACCCTGGCCAACAGGGACTTGGCAGCATCAAAATCAGGCTTGAGCTCAAGGGCCCTTTCGACCTGCTGCCTGGCAATCGTATATTTCCTGAATTGCAGTGCAAGGCGCGCATAGGCAAAATTTGCATTTGCATTGTTGTTATATTTTGTAACGACCTTGTTCATCAGCGAGAGAACCATTCCCTTGTCGCTCTCGTTACTGAGAAGGGCAATGAGATGACCGAAACCCTGTATTTTACTCTTGTCGGTCAGCTTGAGAACGATATCGACTTCCTGGACTGCCTTATCAAGCAACTTGTTCCTCAGATAGAGAATAACCAGGGAATGGTGGGCATCGAGATTCCGGGGTTGCAGAACGGCCCAACGCTCGGCCGCCTTCAAGGCAGATTTATAATCGCGTGCAAACGAGGCAACACGGGTAGCCCGCTCGGCAATTTTGGGGTCAGTGGTTAACTGCGATGCCTTCAGATAGGCGCTAACTGAAACCGGTAAGGCCCCCCTCTGCGCAGAGATTTCCGCTAACAGCAACAAATAGATCAGTTGTGCGTCTTTTGAATAGCGTGGACTGATTCCCCTGACGGGGGAATAATTTATCTCTTCACTGATTCTGGATAGCTTTTGCTCTTTTTTATCGGATTTAGTCGCCATGCTGCTGCAGGCCTGCATCCCGAAGACGGCGATAAACAAAAATGTGTAAAAAACAAGATTTTTTGAAATTTTCTCTACAAATAAGGTCATTTCAACCTGAATCCTCAATTAAATACTGGTAATAAACAAAAAGTTGCGGTTTTTTATACCATAGCACTATTTTTTATATACGGATATTCTTACAATCTGACTTGTAATATCCATATATAACCCTCAAAATTGCCGATTTATTGTACTTAAGCTGCAAATGCCCCTGATAACACTTGGAATCAACCATAAAACCGCCCCTGTCGAACTGCGGGAAAGGGTCGTTTTTGCCCCGGACAAGCTCACTGATGCCCTGAAAAAACTGGCCGCATTAAACCCTGTCAATGAAATTGCCATTCTTTCCACCTGTAACCGGACTGAACTCTACTGCACAATGGAAGAACAGGATGCCGGGGCGGTCATCGACTGGATCGGGCAATACCACAAAATCGATACCCGTGAATTGAGAAATTACCTGTACACCTACCCGGAAGACGAGACCATCCGCCACATGTTCAAGGTTGCAACCGGCCTGGACTCGCTGATCCTGGGCGAACCCCAGATTCTGGGACAGATGAAAGATTCCTATCAACAGGCAATCAAGGCAGGCACGCTGGGGTCGACATTGGGTCGACTGTTCCAGCATACCTTTAATGTCGCCAAGCAAATTCGCACCAATACGGCTATCGGATCCAGCCCGGTGTCCGTTGCCTATGCCGCCGTCAGCCTGGCAAAACAGATCTTTGGCGAGCTTAAAAACCAGACCGCCTTATTAATTGGTGCCGGCGAAACCATCGAACTGGCTGCACGGCATCTCTTTAATAACCAGGTCGGCAGACTGATCATAGCCAACCGCACGGTTGAACGCGCCCATGACCTGGCCGGACAGTTTGGCGGATATGGTATTGCCCTTGGGGAAATACCTGTCCACCTGTCAGAGGCCGACATTGTCATATCATCAACGGCCAGCCAGCAAACCATACTGGACAAGAGGATTGTTACAGATGCCCTCAAACGACGTAAACACAAGCCTGTCTTTATGGTCGATATTGCCGTCCCCCGCGACATTGCCCCTGATGTCGGTGAACTGGAAGATATCTATCTATATAGTATCGATGATCTGAGCGATGTCATCAGGGAAGGTCAGCGGACACGACAGGAAGCGGCAAAACAGGCCAATGAGATTATCGATGTACAGGTCCAGCATTTTCTCGGGTGGATCCAGTCGCTTAATGCCGTTGAAACGATATGTGAAATCAGAAGCAAGGCGGAACAATCTCGTGATGAAGTACTGGTGAAAGCCCAACGACAGTTGCAGCAAGGGAAATCGGCTGAAGAAGTATTGCAATACCTGGCAAACACCCTGACCAACAAGCTCCTGCACGACCCCAGCACAAACCTGAGAGATGCCGCGACCCAGGGCAGAATGGAACTGCTCCGTGCAGCACAGGAAATCTTCAACCTGTCACAAAAAAAATAAACACTTCGGGGTTCAATGAAATCATCTATACACCAAAAACTTGAAGCCCTGAGCGGACGCTTTGAGGAAGTCGGACACCTGTTATCAGATCCTGAAATTATTGGTGACCAGAACAAATTCAGAAGCCTCTCTCAGGAATACGCACAGCTCAATCCCATTGTCGATCTTTTTAACAAATACAACCGGACCCTCGAAGACATCAAAAGTGCAGAACAAATGATGACAGAGGATGACGCCGACTTACGCGAGATGGCCGAAGAGGAAATAAAGGAGGTGGGGCAGCGCAAACAGGAGCTGGAGCTGGCGTTACAAAAATTACTGTTACCCAAAGACCCCCATGACAACAGCAATATTTTTCTGGAGGTACGTGCCGGTACGGGTGGAGATGAGGCCGCCATTTTTGCCGGTGACCTGTTTCGTATGTACTCCCGCTATGCGGAGCTGAATCGCTGGCAGATAGAAATCATCAATAAAAATCAGGGTGAGCACGGCGGTTACAAGGAAATTATTGCACGCATCATCGGCCAGGGTGCCTTTTCGAAGTTGAAATTCGAATCAGGTGCCCACCGTGTCCAGCGTGTTCCGGAAACCGAATCTCAGGGACGTGTGCATACATCTGCCTGTACCGTGGCCATTATGCCGGAGCTGGACGAGGTTGAGGAGATTGATATCAACCCTGCCGATCTCAAGGTAGACACGTTCCGGGCCTCGGGCGCAGGTGGACAACACGTCAATAAAACTGACTCGGCCATCCGGATTACCCACCTGCCGTCCGGCGTTGTCGTTGAATGTCAGGACGAGCGCTCACAACATAAAAACCGGGCACGCGCCATGTCACTGCTGCAATCCAGGCTGCTTTCAGCGGAACAGGAGAAACAACAGTCTGCACAGGCGGCCAACCGCAAACTCCAGGTCGGCAGTGGCGACCGTTCAGAACGTATTCGCACCTACAACTACCCACAGGGAAGGGTCACTGATCATCGCATCAATCTGACCCTGTATAAACTGGATGAAATCATGCAAGGCGGCCTGGCCCAGATCATTGACCCACTCACCACCGAACACCAGGCGGAACTGCTGGCAGAACTGAGTGCCTGACCCGGCCTCCATACTTACTCTCAAACAGGCGCTTGAATGGGGCAGACAGGAACTTGCCGGGTCTTCTGACACCATTCAGGCGGACGTGGAAATTTTACTTTGCCACCTGCTCGCCTGTGACCGCTCCTGTCTGTATACCTGGCCTGATAATAAACTTGATGAAGGCCGGTTATCACAGTTCCGGCAATGCATTGCCCTTCGCAGAAAGGGCCGGCCTGTAGCCTATATCACCGGTCGCAAGGCCTTCTGGGAATTCAGCCTCAAGGTTAATGATTCAACCCTGATTCCCCGCCCTGAAACCGAATTGTTGGTGGAACAATCATTATCCCGGATTCCGCAAGATCAGCCAGCCCGGATCCTCGATCTGGGCACTGGCAGCGGGGCCATTGCCCTGGCAATAGCGTACGAGCGACCTTTATGCCCGGTGACCGCCATAGAAAAATCTGGCGACGCGATGGAAGTGGCCCGGTGGAATACACAACAACTGGGCATAGAAAATATATCACTATTGACGGGCAACTGGCTCTCACCTGTCAGCCATACACGGTTTGATATCATCGTGTCCAACCCGCCGTACATAGCGGAAAATGATCCGCATCTTGAAACAGGCGACGTCAGCCATGAACCCGTTACCACACTGGCCTCCGGTAAGGACGGGCTGGATGACATCAGGATAATTATCATGCAGGCGAAACATCACCTTGTCGATGGCGGCTGGTTATTACTGGAACACGGCTGTGACCAGGCCTGCACGATCAGGAAAATACTTGTAGAACAAGGGTATAGCGATATTAATACCTATCCGGATCTGGCCGGACATGATCGCGTCACCGAGGCTCGCATATCCACTCCACTGCGCTAGAATAAAGATTATGGAAGATCCAGATCAAGATTTGATCAAACACCGTGAGATCGCTTTTTGCAGCCTGCACGCAGACCCGCACCAGGCAGAAACGGCCATGCTGTTCTTCAGCGGTCTCGACGGGATTGTCCACCTGGATTTGTCAGGCACCCATAAACTCAATGTCAGCTATGATATCCGCCTCATCACCCTGCAATTGCTGGAGGAAACACTGATAGAACTCGGCTTTCATCTGGATAACAGCCTGCTGTCCAAACTCAAGCGTGCCCTGTATTACTACACCGAAGAGGTTCAGCGTGAAAACTGTGGTTATACCAAGAGCCAACAGCACACCCGCGATGTTTTTATTAACCGTTACAACCGCCTGCAACATGGTTGCCGGGATAGCCGCCCCGACTACTGGCGGAAATACCTCTAGCCTGCATTTCTCACCACCTCGATCTCTCTACACAAACCACGATAAACAAAATATACTCTTTGTTTACTCCACAAACACCCGAATTTTATGAACGACGAACAGTTACTCCGTTACAGTCGACAAATCATGCTTCCCGAAGTGGGTATTGATGGACAGGAAAAGCTGTCAGCGGCACGGGTTCTGATCATTGGCATGGGTGGCCTCGGATCACCGGTGGCCATGTATCTTTCTGCTGCCGGCATTGGCCATCTCGTTCTTGTTGATGACGATAATGTCGATCTCAGCAACCTGCAAAGACAAATTACCCATACCACCAACGATATCGGTCGTCGCAAGGTCGACTCTGCACAGGAGAAACTGAAGGCACTCAACCCGGAAACAAGGATTACAACCCTGGCAAAAAGACTGGACAAGACTGAACTGACAACACAGATCAGTCAGGCCGACATTGTCATCGATGCCAGCGATAATTTCGGGACCCGTTTTCTTGTCAATGAGGTCTGTGTCGGGACGCATACGCCGCTGGTTTCCGGTGCTGCCATCAGGCTCGAGGGACAGGTTGCCGTTTTCAGAAACGATATTGATGACAGCCCCTGTTATCACTGCCTGTACAAGGACGAAGATGAACTGGATGGTTCCTGCAGTGAAAATGGTGTGCTGGCACCGCTGGTAGGCATCATTGGCAGCATACAGGCCCTTGAGGTGTTGAAGATTGTTGCCGGGTTCGGTGAAGACCTGAATGGCAAATTATTGCTACTGGACGCCCGGTATATGGAATGGCGTACCATCAAGCTAAAAAAAGACCCCGGCTGTCCAGTCTGTCATGGACAAGCCTCAAAACCGTGCTGATGCCGATGACCACATACCGGGCCCGTGTCAGTCCCGCGGGTGCCGTTAACTATCTTTCCGACAGGCTCAATTTTATAACTTAACGGGCGATAATATATAGAGAAGCAACTGATGATTTCGGAGTTTACTGGCTTTCGCGCTGGCCCGGGTAGACCCATAAATTTATAACTTTATGATTATAAAGACTATTTATTGACCTGCAATACATGGCAGTGGCGCTGCAGAAAAATACCGGAATGTATAAGTGATAGACTACATCAATCCCGCAGATGAAATGAAGGCCCTGGAAATCCAGCGATCAACGCTGGACAAGGCCATACAAATAGCCAAGACGGTTGAAAAGCTCCACCATGGTCTTCAGGCTGTGCTGTTGATGGGCAAACCGACGGCCAGTATTCCGAAACATATCATGGAAAACCTGGAAGAACTGGATCAAAAAACCAAGCTTCTGCCCAGCAGCAAGCTGAAGGACATACTCGATAAACTGGAACAAAACGTTCATGAAAAACTGATGAACATCCTCGATCTGGCGGAGAAAGGTGAAGAACAGCTACCCGGAAGCCGAACCAGTGAGGGAGAATCCTGTGATGAACTGTTGCAGGATTATTTAAAAAAGGCACAAACCGCTGTAGCCCTTCGCGTTATGTTAAGGGCACGTGGCGAACCAACCAAACCAACCTCTCAGGTTATATCCACCAGGGAAATCAGGGAGCGGTTAACAATTCTGGATAAAAGAGAAACGAAGTGCCGCACTGTTGTCAAAAAAGAAACCGTGACACTAATCGAAAACACAGACCGTATGCTGGAAAGGAATGACCTGCCGGATACCATGCGTAAAATGGTAGCGTTCACTCGTGAAGACCTGCAATTGAATCTTGATCACCTGAAAGCCGGAAAGAGCCTGGAAACCCTGCCTGTTGTTTTTGATAACGTGGCGATGGAAGACGACAGGAAACCGATCAGAAGAAAAATCAAAAAGAAAAAGACGATCACGAAATCAGACCACCCCGTAAAAAAACCGGAGCCGCCGAAACCAGTTGCAAAACCAGGGTTTATAAGAAAAATTTACCGCTGGATAACAACTCCCGTCAGTATGGGATGGAACGATATCGAGGATGAAATTGAGGAAAAATACCAGAAAGAAAGGATCAGGGAAAAAATCAGGAAGAACCAGGAAGAAAACCGACGGTAATTTGTACCGTATCTGAATACGATCTGGCAGTGCTTGCCCGTTTTATTATCGTGTGTATTTCACTGCTGTCCCGTTAACTTTATGAAACACATAACCATGTGAGGACATGGAATCGGTAAACCTGATCAAAACCGTCTGCCGCACGGACGCGGCAGCCGAGCCGCCATGGATGGCATGTTTTGCGTGTCTTGATCAGGCATACCGGTTTCATGTCCGGATTGCGGGCTAGCCCAAAGCGCACCTGTCGCTTACATTTCAGCTACATTCATCATAGGTTAACGGGACAACAATGTGTGTATTTATGCATTTTACCCATTGCCTGTCTGGATACTGAAAATGCAGAGGTGTTACTGTTATCCAGCTTGATCAACCAGACGAACAGGTATTCACCCGGGTATAATATCCCGGGTAGTTTTGATTAACGGGTCCATCAATATTGAAAAATCCCGAGGGGCCACATATTGCAACACCTCCTTGCCGCGATCATTAATGATAACATCGAGCCCCTTGTCCGGATACAGAAAGTGTTTCACTGTATCACCTGTACTGACAATACGTACCGGGGTACCAAAGCGCCGTCTTACAACGCCCTCGTCCAGATTCACCGCGGGAATAAAGGTGATCGACTTTACCCTTGATTGCAATGCCACTGGAATATCATCCACCTGTAATAAAAACCGCCTCGACACACCCTGGCGAACCGCTCTTTGCAGCATGGCATCCAGACTTGCCCTGTCGAGGCCGGAGACAATAACCAGCTTGCCCTTCAATATTCCCGCCTGGTAATGACTGGCATACATTTCCAGTCCGTAATCGGTTTTTGACGTACCGATGATTGCCAACACGGCCCCGCTACCCATCAATTTTTTCACCTCGCCCAGGGTGGTTCTGCCAGGGCTTATCCCGAAAACCCGGGAGGCACCATCCGCCAGGCTGTCTATCTGCCAGGGCAGGCCCTCGATTTTGGCTGGAGAAGGACGCTTGCCGCCCTGTAAACGCCAATAGCCAAACAGGACAACTGAAACAACCACCAGGATAACTGCAATTTTTTTCATAGATGAATTTGATACTCAATCGGTTAGACCCGTATATTTTATGAAGGATTACCTTCAGGCTAGAAAGGCCACAGGCTCCATCCCCTGTCCAGCTTGTCCTCACACCTTTTCAGTTGCGCACGATAACGCCTGGCCCGGGCTTCAACCTTGCGTGCCACCTTGATCAACCAGGGTTTCTTTCGATAGGTCTTTCTTTTAAAACCACCATGGCCCTCATGGTATGCCAGATACTGATTATAGGCGTCCCACTTCGAGACACCCAGCTTGCGGTACGTCACGTTACCATACCAGCCGATAAAATCGACTGCGTCGTCAAAATCATCACGATCGGCCCACCTGTTTCCGGTAGACCTGCGATACCAGTCCCAGGTTGAATCCTTTACCTGTGCATAGCCATATGCGGATGATTTCCTGAACCATGGAATTACCCATAACAAGGTACCGCGAGGAGGCTTGGCATCATATTTGAAACGCGACTCCTGGTAAATGATGGCCAACTGGACATGGACAGGCATACCCCACTTCTTGTAGCTGTCATACATTTCTTCATACCAGTCACCCTTTTCGGAAAAAATTGCACAACCGTCTTTTATATTTCTGGGCGGGGTGGTTGAGCAGCCGGAAACAACAAGATAGGCACATGAAAGGACAGTGACAAATACAATGGTTGACTTTTCCGGTAAGTTGATCATCAGCTAATATAGTATCTTTTCCAGCCCCTTGTCTCTTTTTTTGAACCAGGAGTCTGTTAAGCCTGATCAAGATACGCAAAACATGCCATCCATGGCCGTCCGGCTGCCGCATCCGTGCGGCAACCGGTCTTGATTCGGCTAGTCCGGTTTCATGCCCTCACATTCATATGTGTTTCATAAAGTTAACGGAGCATTGGTAGTGACTTTGTATCTAAAAAATATTTTATGCACTCAGTTTTTTTCTTAACAACTGGTTAACCTGCCCCGGGTTGGCCTTGCCACTGGAGGCCTTCATGGCCTGGCCAACAAAAAACCCCAGTACCTTTTCCTTGCCTGCCCGGAACTGCTCTACCTGCTCCGGGTTGGCGGCGATAATATCATCGATAATTTTTTCAATTTCACTGCTATCGGTTATTTGTCTCAGACCTCGTGACTCGATTACATCATCGGCGCTGCCTTCTCCCGCCCACATTGCCTCGAATACTTCCTTGGCTATTTTCCCTGATATTGTGTTGTCCGTTATTTTATTCAGCAACAAACCCAGCTCACCCGCACTGACACGGCTATTTGCTATATCCCTGTTTTCCTTGTTCAACATGGCCGCAAGGGCGCCCACAACCCAGTTGGCCGCCAGCCTGGCCTCGCCTCCGGATGCTTCAACCAGCACCTCATAGTAACGGGCATGTGCCGGCGATGCAGTTAATACCCCGGCATCTTCCGGCTTAAGTTCATACTGTTCTATAAAACGTGCCTTTTTCTCTTGCGGCAATTCAGGCAGGTTCTTTTTCAGATCTTTCAAAAACTCATCGGTAATTTCCACCGGCAACAGATCCGGGTCAGGGAAATAGCGGTAGTCATTGGCCTCTTCCTTGCTTCGCATGGAACGTGTTTCATTTTTATCTGAATCATAAAGCCGGGTTTCCTGTACCACTTTACCACCCGACTCGATAATATCAATCTGACGTGTAATTTCTATATTGATTGCACGTTCAACAAAACGGAAGGAATTAATATTTTTTAATTCGGCACGGGTACCCAGCTCCTCCTGACCTTTTGGGCGAACGGAAACGTTGGCATCACAACGAAATGAACCTTCCTGCATATTTCCGTCACAGATTTCAAGGCTGGTCACCAGGGCGTGTATTTTTTTCATGTAGGCCACGGCCTCTTTTGCCGAGCGCATATCCGGCTCTGAAACAATTTCCAGCAACGGGGTTCCTGCCCTGTTCAGATCCACACCCGTCATGCCCTGAAAGTCTTCATGCAAGGATTTACCCGCATCCTCTTCCAGATGCGCGCGTGTAACGCCAATTGTCTTTGTACTGCCGTCCCCGAGTTCGATGTCCAGTTGCCCGCTTTCAACGATGGGTAATTCAAACTGGCTTATCTGATACCCTTTTGGTAAATCCGGGTAAAAATAATTTTTTCTTGCAAACACAGAACGTCGAGAGACATTCGCTCCGATGGCAAGACCAAACATGGCGGCCATGCGCACGGCCTCTTTATTCAGTACGGGTAACACCCCGGGCAAACCGAGATCAACTGCGCAGGCCTGGGTATTCGGTTCCGCACCATAGGCAGTGGACGCCCCCGAGAAAATCTTGCTTCTGGTTGCCAGCTGGGCATGAATCTCCAGGCCGATCACTGCTTCCCACATTGTTAAATTCCCCATGCTTTTTTAAATTGGCCACATGGCCGGTTTTTTTACAACTTCAGACTAAATAATTAAGGAACCAGGTTCCTGTGGTTACGGAATGGCATCAGCAAACCCCGGCGGGATTTGCTGATGCCAATCCGTAACCAGCTGATATTGATGTGCCACATTCAACAAACGCGGTTCTTCAAAATAGTTGCCAATGATCTGCAGGCCCACCGGCCGGCCGTCGGCCAGCCCGACCGGGATTGACATACCGGGCAACCCCGCCAGATTAACCGCGATGGTGTAGATATCTGATAAATACATGGACACGGGGTCATCTGTCTTTTCGCCTATATTAAATGCAACCGAAGGCGCAGTTGGGCCCATGATGACATCCACCTTTTCATAGGCCTTTCGAAAATCATCACTGATCAGACGACGACACTGTTGTGCCTTCAGATAATAGGCATCGTAATAACCGGCAGACAACGCGTATGTGCCGATCATGATCCGGCGTTTCACCTCTTCGCCAAACCCTTCGCCACGTGAGCGTTTGTACAGATCCTCGAGATCTTTCGGGTTTTCACAACGGTATCCAAATCGAACACCATCGAAGCGTGACAGGTTGGAGGAACATTCGGCGGGGGCCACAACATAATAGGTCGGAACTGAAAGTCCGCTGTTTGGCAGGCTGATATCAATCAGTTCCGCCCCCAGTTTTTCATATTCAGACAGTGCAGCCTGTACGGCATCAGCGACACCACTATCCAGACCTTCTCCAAAAAATTCTCCGGGCAGGCCGATCTTGAGGCCCTTGACAGGGGTATCCAGGCCGGCCGTGTAGTCGGGTACTTCACGATCCACACAGGTTGAGTCCCTTGGGTCGAACCCTGCCATGGCGGTCAAAACCATTGCCGCGTCTTCGGCCGTACGGGTCATTGGCCCGGCCTGATCCAGGCTGGAGGCAAAGGCAATCATGCCATAGCGGGAGACCCGGCCATAGGTTGGTTTGAGTCCGGTGATGCCGCAAAGGGCCGCAGGCTGGCGAATGGAGCCACCCGTATCGGTGCCGGTGGCTATCGGTGCCAGTCGGGCAGCGACTGCGGATGCCGAGCCGCCGGAGGAGCCGCCGGGAACGGCCCTTGTATCCCAGGGATTTTTAACCGGGCCATAGTGGCTGGTCTCGTTGGATGAACCCATCGCGAATTCGTCCATATTGGTCTTGCCCAGCATGACCATCCCGGCTGAATTCAGTCGCTGAATAACGGTTGCACTATAGGGCGCAATAAAATTATCCAGCATTCTGGAGCCACAACTGGTTTTGACCCCCTCGGTGCAAAAAATATCCTTGTGGGCAATCGGTATGCCGGTCAGCGGGCCGGCCTTGCCGTTACTTCTTGACCGGTCAGCCGCCCTGGCGGCATCCATCGCCAGTTCAGCGGTGATGCTGATGAAACAATTCAGATCCTCCCCCGGATTATTGATGCGATCCAGGTAGATACGGGTCAGCTCCTCGCTTGAAAACTCACCTTTTTGTAACCCGTCTGATAATTCGGCGACTGTTTTGCTATACATAACTATTCCATATAAAATATTATTTATATATTATTCAATAACTTGAGGAACAAGAAAAAGCCCGTCTTCGACTCGTGGGGCATTTTTCATGAAATGGTCCCGCTGGTTTGTCTCGGTTACTTCGTCGGGCCTCAGGCGCTGCGACAACTCAAATGGATGGGCCATCGGCTCAACACCGGCGGTGTCCACGGCCCCCATCTGCTCCACCAGGTCGAGGATACTGGACAGGCTTCCAGCATAGTCGGGTATGCCTTTTCCCTCGATCGCCAACCTTGCCAGATGTGCAATTTTCACCACTTCCTCAGCATCCAATGACATTCTATTCTCCCGTAAAATGTGACACACTGTTAAAAAGTGTAAGGTAACATACATGAGTTCTTGCCCAAAGTGCCACTCATTGATAAAGTCGCTTTTTTTACACACAATTAAAGTTAATCCAGCATAAGGAACCAAGCCGCATTATGTTTGCAAAACAGCTACGAGGGTTATTTTCCAATGATCTGTCAATCGATCTTGGCACTGCAAATACCCTGATTTATGTACGTGGACAGGGTATTGTCCTGAATGAACCCTCGGTCGTCGCCATCCGCCAGGACAGGGGGCCAGGGGGTCCGAAAAGTCTGGCTGCGGTCGGCGCTGAAGCCAAAAAAATGCTGGGCAGAACACCCGGTAACATCACCACCGTCAGGCCTTTAAAAGACGGGGTTATCGCTGATTTCCGCGTCACCGAAAAAATGCTGCAGCACTTTATACACAAGGTGCATGAAACACGTTTTTTCAAACCCAGTCCACGTGTGCTGGTTTGCGTACCCTGTGGTTCAACCCAGGTTGAGCGGCGCGCAATAAGGGAATCTGCTGCGGGTGCCGGCGCACGGGAAGTATACCTTATAGAAGAACCCATGGCTGCGGCCATCGGCGCCGGTATGCCGGTCGATGAGGCACGCGGTTCGATGGTGCTGGATATTGGTGGTGGCACATCTGAAGTCGCCGTCCTGTCGCTTAACGGTATTGTTTATTCTGCATCGGTCCGGATTGGTGGTGACCGTTTTGATGAGGCCATTATCAACTATGTCAGGCGCAACTATGGCACATTGATCGGTGAAGCAACTGCTGAAAAGATCAAGCACACTGTAGGCACGGCATTCCCGGGTAACGAAGTCAACGAAATGGAAGTCAAGGGACGTAATCTGTCAGAAGGTGTCCCCCGAAGCTTTACGCTGAACAGTAATGAAATCCTGGAGGCCTTGCAGGAGCCCCTGTCAGGAATTGTTGGCGCAGTCAAAACAGCCCTGGAACAAACCCCACCCGAACTGGGTTCCGATGTGGCCGAGCGCGGTATTGTGTTAACCGGTGGCGGCGCACTGCTGAAGGATATCGACAGATTGCTGATGGAGGAAACCGGGCTCCCTGTCGTCCTGGCAGATGATCCCCTTACCTGTGTTGCCCGTGGTGGCGGACGCGCACTGGAATTAATGGATGAGCATGGTGGCGACATATTCACGGTCGAGTAATCCGGCAACCCACTATTATAAATAATACGCTTGCCATACATCATCCTGTATCGCGCAGGTTTGGAGGAAAGCATTTATCAAGCTGTTATTTACACAGGGTCCTTCAATCACCACACGGCTGGTATTACTGGTGCTGGTCTCAATTTCATTAATGACTCTGGACCACCGCCAGCAACATCTGCATGCCTTGCGGGCCGGCCTGTCACTGATTATTGCACCCATTGAATACCTGGTTGATCTCCCCGCCGAGGTCGTGCACTGGTTCTCGGAAAGTATGTCTTCAAGACAACAATTGCAGGAAGAAAATGCACGCCTGCATTCACAAAATCTGCTCATGCAGGCGCGCTCATTAAAAAATGCTGATCTCGAAGCTGAAAACCGGCGGCTAAGAGGCCTGCTTGGCTCATCTCTCAAGGTCGCAGACCGGGTACTTATTGCCGAACTCTACAATGTCGACCTGGATCCTTACAAGCATTTAATCCGCATCAATAAAACAGCGCGACACGGTGTTTTTGTTGACCAGCCCCTGATGGATGCCTTCGGGATCATGGGTCAGGTTATCGAGGTTCTGCCATCCCATAGCACCGTCAGGTTGATAACAGACCCGGGGCACAGTATCCCGGTACAAGTTAGTCGCAACGGGCTAAGAACCATCGCCACAGGAACGGGACAGATAAACCGGATAAGCCTTCCCTATCTGCCCAATAATGCCGATATCAGGAAAGGCGACCGGCTGGTGTCATCCGGACTGGGCGAAATCTACCCCCCCGGTTACCCTGTTGCCACTGTTACAGATGTGAAACGTACACCCGATCGCGCATTCGCACAGATTTCAGCCGAACCCACCGCACACCTGAACCGCAGCCGTGAAGTTCTGCTGGTATTTTCAGGGCAACACATCAAAAATATGCATCATAGCGTCTCAAAAAAGAAGCGTAAGGGAAAGAATAAATGAAGCCGGTGGTACATCAGGGCGGCTGGTTAATCCTGGCGACTTTCCTGGCCGCGTTCATACTTGCCATTGTTCCCTTGCCGGGTCTGTTGCAATTTGTCCGGCCGGAGTGGTCTGCATTGATCCTGATTTACTGGTGCATGGCGATACCCGAAAGAATAGGTGTTGGTTATGGGTGGATTGCAGGCCTGTTCCTTGATGTACTGAAAGGTACATTACTCGGTCAGCATGCGCTTTGCATGGCTGTACTCGCCTATCTCGTTATCAACCTGCATCAACGCATCAGGCTTTTCCCGCTATGGCAGCAGGCCATCGTTGTCTGGATGCTACTCAACCTGTACCAGCTATTGTTGCTCTGGTTCGACGGCATCACCGGCCAGCCCTCAAAGGGCCTGCAATTCTGGCTACCACCGATAGCCGGTATGGTACTCTGGCCGTGGATCTTTATCCTGCTTCGTCATTTTCGACGAACATTCAAGGTGCAGTAACCATCAATGCGGCGTGAACACCTTAGAGATCATCGTGCCGAGGCCAGCCTGTTCAGGTTCAGGGCAACCATCAGCGCCCTCCTTGTTGTGATATTGATAGCCGTCGTCCTTACCCGGCTGACTTATCTGCAAATCCTTAATCATAAACACTACACGACACTCTCGCACGACAATCGTGTAAAACTTCTGCCGATTGGCCCGACCCGCGGCCTGATCTATGACCGTAACGGGGTCATCCTGGCAGAAAACCAGGCCGCCTACAGCCTGGAAATTATTCCTGAACAGGTCGAGGACATGGAACAATTACTTGACCAGATAAAGTCTCTCATTAATATCCGCGAACATGACCTTAAACAATTCAACAAGCGCCTTAAATACAAACAGAAATTTGACAATATCCCTTTACGTTTTCGCCTCAGTGATCGTGAAGTTGCCAGGATAGCGGCTGTCCTGCACCGATTACCGGGGGTGCAGATTGTTGCCAGCCTCAATCGCCACTACCCTTTGGGCAAAACCTTCTCGCATGTGCTGGGCTACATTGGCCGAAAAGACCTGAATGACATCAAACGCCTTGACCCGACCAACTACATCAGCACCAATCATATCGGCAAAACCGGTATTGAAAAGTTTTATGAATCAACATTGCATGGGACCGTCGGTTACCAGCAGGTTGAATCAAATGCACAAGGCAGGATTTTACGTATACTGGAACAAACGCTGCCTGCGACAGGCAAGGATATTCATCTGACCATCGATGCCGCACTACAGGCCATTGCAGAACAGGCAATGGGGAAGCACAACGGCTCTATCGTCGCAATGGATCCGCGTAATGGCCAGATCCTGGCTATAATCAGTACCCCGGGCTTCGACCCCAACCCGTTCGTAAACGGGATCGCATTCAAGGATTACGATGCACTGCGTAAAAATGAATCCCGGCCGTTGTACAACCGCTCACTTCAGGGAAGATACCCGCCTGGCTCGACTATCAAGCCTTTTATAGGCCTGGCAGGACTGAAGTACGGCATTACCAATGAACACTATGAGATCTTTTGCCCCGGTTATTTCATTATACCATTTGGCGAAAAAAGAAAATTCCGTGACTGGAAAAAAACCGGGCACGGGACTGTTAACCTGGATCAAGCCATCACTCAATCCTGTGATGTTTTTTTCTATAATCTTTCTCTCCACCTTTCAATCGATCGTATCAGCCCTTTCCTGAAGGCCTTCGGATTCGGGCGAAAAACCGGGATTGATATGCCTATCGAAAGCAGTGGATTACTGCCGTCACGCAAATGGAAACGTGAAAAAAGGAACCAACCATGGTTTCCCGGTGAAACACTGAATACCGGTATTGGCCAGGGCTTCCTGCTGGCAACACCGCTGCAACTCGCGACAGCAACAGCCATTCTGGCAAATAAGGGAAAACCGGTCAGACCACACCTGGTTCTGGGATCTTCAATACCCGGTCAAAGGCTTGAAACCGATCCACTGCTGCAACAGGTCCAGCAACGTTACTGGGATTATATACAGAAAGCCATGACACATGTTGTACACAATTATCGTGGCACAGCCCGAAGAATTGCCAATTCCAGGTTTAAAGTGGCCGGAAAAACAGGGACATCCCAGGTCTTCGGAATCAAACAGGAAGAAGAATATGAAGAGAAAAAAGTGGCAATTAAACTCCGTGACCATGCACTTTTTATCGCATTTGCCCCCGTAAAGAATCCTCGCATCGCCATTGCCGTTGTCATTGAAAATGGTGGCAGTGGTGGCAAAATCGCCGCCCCGATCGCATCAAAAATAATCAACCATTACATGGCTGGTAAAATAAAATGAAAAATACCGACCTGAATAACCCGGAATACAGAACACCACTTTATCAGCAGTGGTTGCAACAATTACACCTGGACTTTCCGTTACTGGTAGCCCTGTTTATCCTCTCTCTAATCGGTCTGTTTGTTTTGTATAGTGCCACGGGGCAGGATATTGGTGAAGTGCAGAAACAGGCCATACGCCTCGGCTTCGGCTTCACCATCATGCTGGTACTGGCGCAATTAACCCCCCAGACCTTGAAGCGATGGACACCGGGACTGTTTGTACTGGGTGTGATTCTGCTTACCCTCGTTATCCTGGCCGGAGTCCAGGTCAAGGGCGCGCAACGCTGGCTTGATCTTTATTTTTTTCGTTTCCAGCCCTCGGAGTTGATGAAACTTGTGGCCCCCATGGCAGTGGCCTGGTACCTGGCTGAAACGAACCTGCCACCCGGAATTGGAAAAATCCTGGCCAGCATCGTATTGTTGTCCGTACCCGTATTTCTGGTTGCCATCGAACCCGATCTTGGCACGTCACTGCTCATTGCCAGTGCCGGTTTTTTTGTACTTTTCCTCGCAGGCCTGCGCTGGCGCTACCTGGGTGGTGCCAGCCTGTTGCTGGCACTCATGGCCTGGCCTATATGGAGTTACATGCTGCGTGACTACCAGCGTACCCGCATCAAAACATTCCTGAACCCTGAAAATGATCCGCTGGGATCAGGCTACCATATCATCCAGTCCAAGATCGCCATCGGCTCGGGTGGGGCCTACGGTAAAGGATGGCTGAACGGCACACAGTCACAACTCGATTTCCTGCCCGAACGCAGTACGGATTTTATTTTTGCGGTATTCAGTGAGGAATTCGGTATGATGGGCGCAATCATGTTATTACTGCTGTATTCCTTTCTTATCCTGCGCGGTATTTACATTGCCACACAAGCACAGGATTCTTATTCAAGGTTGCTCGGCGGCAGTATCAGTCTGACCTTCTTCGTTTATGTGTTTGTGAATATTGGCATGGTGTCTGGACTCCTTCCTGTTGTGGGGGTACCCTTACCACTGATCAGTTATGGTGGAACATCGATCGTTACCCTGCTGGCCGGCTTTGGAATCCTGATGTCAATACACACCCATAGAAAAATGCATGCACAGTAACTTAATTATTCAAAGGCCGTTTCATGAAAAAAACTTCTCTACTATTCAGTGTATTACTGCTGGGCCTGACTGGCTTCAACCCGGCCGCCCGCTCATCCGGATTAACAAACAGCAGTTACCTGCAAAGAACAGAGGTTCAATCTTTTATTAAAATGATGGTTACGCGTCATCAATTCAAGCCAGGTGAGCTTGAACAATGGTTTGTTGCCATACACCCAAGGCCTGACATCATTGCGTCAATCTCCAATCCTGCTGAAAAAAAACCCTGGTATGAGTACCGGAAAATTTTCCTGATAGAACAACGAATCAAGGGCGGTGTCGGTTTCTGGAATCAACACCATGCTCTACTGGAACGTGCCGAGAGGGAGACCGGCGTACCCGCCAGGATAATTGTTGCCATTCTGGGCGTAGAAACGCTCTACAACCGATACGAGGGAAGGTATCCTGTAATGGAATCCCTGTCGACACTGGCCTTTGACTATCCCAAACGCTCGGCCTTCTTCCGGGGTGAACTTGAGCAATTTCTGCTACTGGCACGCGAGGAAAAAGTCGATCCATTGAGCCTCAAGGGTTCCTATGCCGGCGCCATGGGAGGCCCGCAGTTTATATCCAGCAGCTTCAGGCGCTTTGCAGTCGATTTTGATCATGACGGCAAACGGGATATCTGGCATAACCCTGCCGATATGATCGGTAGTGTCGCCAATTATTTCAAAAAACATAAATGGCAAAAAAATCAGCTCATTACAGTCAGGGCCCGGGTTGACAGCTCTCACGTCAACGACGTCATCAATAAGGGAATCAACCCCTATTACTCACTCAAGGAATTAAAGAAAATGGGGATTACCGGCATGATTCCGGACAAAACAAACATCAAGGCCGCCCTGATAAAGCTGGACGGCACAGCAGGCCCTGAATACTGGCTGGGAATGCAAAATTTTTATGTCATTACCCGCTACAATCATAGCCCATTATATGCCATGGCTGTTTTCCAGTTGAGTGAAGCCATTACAAAACGCATGAAAAAAATAAACTGAAATCAGAACATTGATTAGGCAAAATACATCGATCGGACAGATATCCGGAATTGTAATGCTGGCCATGCTGGTGCTGGTTCTTGATGCCTGCAGCCCACATCGCTCATTCATTGAGTCAGACGACTATGCCCCCGCACAGAATGTTGACATCCACAAGATAGCCAATGCAAAACCACGATATGAGCCACGCAGTGCACGTGGAAACCCGAAGTCATATGATGTTAACGGACAAACCTATTATGTTATGACAAGTAATGTGAACTACGTTGAGCGTGGTACTGCCTCCTGGTACGGTTCCAAGTTTCACGGCCGACTGACCTCCAGCGGCGATCCATACAACATGTATGCAATGACCGCCGCTCATAAAACATTACCGTTGCCAACCTATGCCAGGGTGACCAACCTGCAGAATGGTAAAAGCATTATCGTCAAAATCAATGACCGCGGCCCATTCGTTAATGGCCGAATAATTGATCTGTCCTATGTTGCAGCACAAAAACTTGAAATAACAAAAAACGGCACAGGTTATGTCGAGGTCAGGGCCATTACACCCGGATATCAGGACACCACCAAAACGGCCACAGTCAAGTCGAAACCGGCACAAATACACCCTGCCAGTTATCAGCACAAATCACACGGCAGCAATCTTTACCTTCAGGTCGGGATATTTGACAAGCGCGATAATGCTGAACAGCTCAGCACGAAGTTATCACGTCTGCCCATACCGGATATCCGCGTCACAAGGGACATATCAAACAGCCAACCCAGGTACAGGGTTCGTATTGGCCCCGTCAATGGTGATCATGAAGCCGACCAGTTAATTAAAATGCTGGCCAGACAGGGTATCAAGGGGTTTCGTATCCGTGTCGACTAATGCTCTATCCATGTGATAACTGCGGCACCGGTTGTAACGACTGTTTTTATCACTGTAGCCACGTTACAATAAGCTGCAGATAGCCAACTAAACCCGTAAAGGACAATATAAATCTTACCATGAGTAATGTGTACAAGCTTGCCCGACTTGCCTTCGTATTATTAATTTATACCATACAAAACAGTGTGTTAGCTGGCCAGATACCCGTTCCCGCTGCACCGAAGGTGAGCGCCAAAAGCTACATACTCCAGGACTATAACAGCGGGACAGTCCTGGCCGAATCCGGTTCGGTCAATCGTGTAGAGCCTGCGAGTATTACCAAGCTGATGTCGGCCTACGTTATTTTTAATGAGATAAAGGCAGGACGCCTGAAACTGACAGATAAGGTCCTTATCAGCAAAAAAGCCTGGCGCATGCCCGGCTCCCGTACCTTTGTTGAGGTCAACAGCAAGGTTCCGGTCGAGGTGTTGCTCAAGGGCATCATCGTCCAGTCCGGTAACGATGCCACCGTTGCCCTGGCCGAACACATCGCCGGCAGTGAAGATACCTTTGTCTCACTAATGAACCAGTATGCAGTTAAAATGGGGTTAACTGGCACACACTTCGCCAATAGTACCGGCCTGCCTCACAAGAACCACTACAGCACCGCAAAGGATATCGCGACACTCGCTATCAATCTCATCAGGGAACACCCTAAATTTTACGCATACTATTCCATACGCAAATTTATTTATAACGGCATTCCTCAATACAACCGCAACAAACTGCTATGGCGTGACAAGACCGTCGATGGCATCAAGACAGGCCATACCGGTTCTGCCGGCTATTGCCTGGTCTCATCGGCCAAAAGAAAAAACATGCGATTAATTGCAGTTGTACTGGGTGATAAATCTGAAGAGGCACGTACCAACAGCAGTCGTGCATTGCTGAATTACGGTTTCCGTTTCTTTGAAAGCAGAAAGCTGTATTCCGCAGGTCAGGCACTCAAACAGGTTCGTGTCTGGAAGGGTGAAAAAGAAACATTGTCACTGGGCCTGGGTTCTGACATGTTTATCACCTTCCCGCGCGGAAGTTATAAAAAACTGTCTGCAACCATTGATATTCAACCTGAAATAATGGCGCCCGTCAGCAAGGGGAAAAAACTGGGGACACTGAATATTTCGCTGGATAAAACTGTTATCGCCGAGGCCTCACTCGTCGCATTACAATCCGTTAACAAAGGCGGTATTTTCAGCAGAAGTCTTGATGGCATCAAACTCTGGTTCAAGTAATGAACTCTGTTTATCTGAATGGTAAAACCTTGCCGATTGAAGAGGCCTGCGTCTCTGTCCTCGATCGTGGTTTCCTGCTTGGCGATGGTGTCTACGAAGTCATTCCGGCCTATGCCGGAAAACTGTTCCGCCTTGACCAGCACCTGGAGCGTCTGAACAACAGCCTGGGTGCTATCGGAATCATAAATCCACACACACATGATGAGTGGAAAACAATTCTGCAAAAACTGGTCACAGAGCACGGGACTGATGACTATTCAGTCTATCTGCAGGTCACCCGTGGTGTCGCGGCCAAACGGGATCATGTCTTTCCGGAAGAAGTCATCCCGACAGTATTTGTAATGTGTAATCCCATCCCGCCCGTTGATGACACAATTTTACAGTATGGAGTAACCGCCATCACGCTTGATGATATTCGCTGGAAGCGTTGCGATATCAAGGCCATCACGTTACTTGCCAATGTAATCCTCAAACAAGAGGCACATGACTCGGATGCCGCCGAAGCCATATTGATAAAGGATGGCATGGCACTGGAAGGGGCAGCCAGCAATCTGTTCATCGTTATGAAAGGGAAGATTATTACACCCCCCAAAAGTAACCAATTGTTGCCCGGTGTGACACGTGACCTGGTACTGGAGCTCGCTGAGGTAAATGGCATCCCGTTTAAGGAACGACCTGTCATGAAACAGGAACTGCTAAATGCACAGGAAATCTGGCTCACCAGCTCCACCAGGGAAATTCTGCCTGTTACAAAACTGGATAATGAAAGGGTTAATGACGGCAAACCTGGCGCCTTCTGGATTAATATGATTGACTTGTATCGGCAGTATAAACAACAGTTAAAAGAGATGGCCTGAACATGGAACTGACAAAGGACTCAGCAATTGAATTTCCGTGCGATTTTCCGATCAAGGCCATGGGACTCTCTACAGACCCCATTGAAAATATCTTTACAAATATCGCACGTAAACATTTCCCGCATATGAAATCTTTTAATATCAAACGACAGGAAAGTAGTGGCGGGAACTATATTTCCATTACCATCATTATGGAGGCACTGAATCGTGAGCAACTGGATAATGTTTACCGTGACCTGAGCGCACACAAAAAAATTATGATGACCTTGTGACATCAACTAACCTTGTTTTTTACCTGCTATGTATGTACTCGTTCGCAATCTTGGCATCAAGGAATACGCACCGGTTTTGAAGGGCATGCAGAGCTTTACTGTGAACCGTAATAATGACACGCTGGATGAAATCTGGCTGGTTGAACACCCTCCTGTTTACACGCTGGGGCTCAATGGAAAGCGTGAACACCTCATTAACGAAAATACCATTCCGGTTATCGTTGCTGATCGTGGTGGCCAGATAACCTACCACGGACCAGGACAGACCGTGGCCTATATGCTGTGCGATCTTGAACGCATGAAAACAGGTGTCAGTGAATTTGTTAACAAAATAGAACAAAGCATTATAGACCTGCTGGATGATTTTACAATCACTTCAACGCGCAAAAAGGGCGCACCGGGTGTTTATATCAATAGCCGTAAAATCGCTGCGCTCGGACTGCGCATCAAAAGGGGTCGCAGCTACCATGGCCTCAGTCTGAATGTAGACATGGACCTGGCCCCGTTTGAAGACATAAACCCCTGTGGCTATCCGGGTCTTGAAGTTACACAATTAAAAGACCTCGGTGTGAATGAGGATATACTGGCCGTTAATACCGGGTTAATTGAACATCTTAAAAAGAATCTGGGATACAATGACACGCTATGAATAGCGGCTATTAATTAAATGTCTGACCAACCTTCAGAAAGTGGAAGTAAACCCGTCAGCGGTGAGCATCAACGAGGAGCCGACAAGGTAGCTCGCATACCAATCAAGGTTGAACCCACAGTCAAGCCGATGCGTAAACCCAAATGGATACGGGCGAAGTCACCGGCCGGTCCGGAAGTGCAACGACTGAAAAAAATCCTGCGCGAACAGCAACTGCATACCGTCTGTGAAGAGGCATCTTGTCCGAATCTTGGAGAGTGTTTTGGCCATGGAACCGCCACCTTCATGATCATGGGTGACATTTGCACACGGCGCTGCCCGTTCTGTGATGTCGCACACGGCAAGCCACTGCCTCTGGACACCGGTGAACCCGTGAACCTGGCTACAACCATTCGCGCCATGGGCCTGCAATACGTTGTTATCACATCAGTCGATCGTGACGACCTGCGTGATGGCGGTGCCGGTCATTTCATTGAATGTATCCATGAGGTACGCAAACAAAACCCGGACATCCGAATAGAAATTCTGGTACCGGATTTCCGCGGGCGCATGAAAATCGCACTGGAAATTATGAACAGGCAACCACCCGACGTGTTTAATCATAATCTGGAAACCGTACCGCGTTTATACAAACAGGTACGGCCGGGGGCCGATTACCAATGGTCATTGAGCTTAATCAGGGAATTCAAGAAACTCTATCCGGATGTCCCTGCCAAATCCGGCCTGATGCTTGGCCTGGGTGAAACAATAGACGAGGTACAACAGGTCATGCAGGACCTGCGTGAGCATGACTGCAATATGCTGACAATCGGCCAATACCTGCAACCCGGCCTTAGCCACCTGCCTGTGCAGCGTTATGTTACGCCAGATGAATTCCGTCAACTTGAAACCATCGGAAAGGGCATGGGTTTCAGCCAGGTTGCCAGCGGGCCCATGATAAGATCTTCATACCACGCTGACATACAGGCTGCGGAAGTCATCAAGAAACGTTAGTCATAATCGGGAAGATCCTGATGGCGCTTACTTAAACCCAATCCCAACATCATGTTTGATTAAAAAATGAAATTAAGCCACTGTTGTCCCGTTTACCTGTAACAAATATAGTTGAAACGTAAACGGCAAGCACGTTTTGAGCTAAACAGGGCATTGCGGACATGAAACCGGCATAGCCAGATCAAGACACGCAAAAGATGCCATCCCTGGCCGCTCGGCTGCCGCATCCCTGCGGCAGACGGTCTTTATCTGGCTATGCCGGTTTCATGTCCTCACATTGATGCTCGATTCAAAAGTTAACGGGACAGTAATGAAATTAAGTATAAAGGTAGTTCCCGGTTCATCTCGCGAATGCATAGCGGGCTGGCTGGGTGATACCCTCAAGGTATGTGTCAAGGTGCCCCCTGAAAAAGGAAAGGCAAACAAGGCGGTAGAAAAAATAGTCGCAAAGGTACTTGCAATGCCGGTTAAACAGGTAAAAATCATTCGCGGCAATACCTCATCCCGCAAGGTCATTGAAATTACCGGTTTAAGTGAAACGGAAGTCTATGAGCGACTTAAAAAATAATAAATTATCACTGCTGCCCCGTTAACCCATGACGAATATAGCTGAAATGTAAGCAGCAAACGCGTTTTGGGCTAGCCCGCAATCCGGACATGAAACCGGCAAGCCTGACCAAGACACGCAAAACATGCCATCCATGGCGGCTCGGCTGCCGCGTCCGTGCGGCAGACGGTCTTGGTCAGGCTTGCCGATTCCATGTCCTCACATTTATATGTACTTCATAAAGTTAACGGGGCAGCAGTGATAAATTATCAACCACTAAAAAATTTCCTTTGCACCTTTGCATCAGATTTTTTATTTATTCAGCACTTGGTACCTTTCCATCAGATAACAAAGGCAATCCTGCCGGATCACCTTTTCATTGAGGGTCAGCATTGATGGCATAACCGGCTTTCTTGTCAGAATTTCATTGTTTTCATAATAAAATACCTCATCCGCAATATTCAGCCCCTCATTGTTCCATGCCTCCAACCGCAACACATGGTCACCACTGATTCTGCCGAGACGGGTCCCCTGCTGTATTTCACGAAAGTTCATGTGATCAATATCACTATCAAAACAAATATCGCAATGATTACCACCAAAACTGAACTTCGCATGTTCAGGCACCTTTACGATTGCAATGGTATGAAAAAGATCAAGATCATGTTCAGGTATATGATGTACAGGTATTTCTGCAAGGTGTAGTGCCGCGTCCAGAAAATCCGTCGCATGGGTTTCTGAATAGGCCTGACCGACTTTACCACATTCTATTGTTACCGATGGACACAGGTCGGCAAAGGAGGCTGCCTGCACACCCAGCGGACGGGTGAAATAAACTACCGTGCGACTGAACAGTGTTGCCAGATAAAGAAATCGATTATCAATAAAGTTGACACAGGCATAATGCGGGTTGATGCCGGTATTATTATGCACATCGATACTGGCAAAAATATTATGCCGGAGCATTTCTTCCTTGATCTGATGCATCATCATGGTTTCCGGACAACTGACATATTCGGTTCCCGGCCAGGCCCTGTTATAGTCTGGTTGACCATCAAGTCGACGTTGCCCCTGTGATGCCGCAGTGACGTTACCAATAAAAATAGAGATGGCACGCGGCAGTTGCTTGCCATCATATTTTCGTAATAAGTCCTGTACGGCCTGTAAGCCGGTAATCTCATTTCCATGCAACAGAACCGAGACAAACAATGGCTCTTTCCTGCGCCCTTGCAAATGTATCAGGGTCGGGCCGGTCAACAGCCCCTGTATCTGTGTCGCGTCGGTTTCCAGAAATCCCTCTGGAATATGCCCTGTTATATTCAACATGCAGTTATAATGACCAGAGATGAACGGGTTCCCCCGTTTGTTGATGTTCTGCGTAGGCAGCTGTCAGTGTTTGCATATCACAGTGATGTTTTTTTACGTATTGTCTTTGCCAGGAGGCACCGTGCTGACCTTTATCTACACGCTCGTTCAGAATACCCATATACAGACTGATGTCATCCCCCGACAGTTCCATCTGATACAGGCCCCGCTCGGCGGCAGCCAGCAATTCCTGCTGCAACAGCTGTTTCATGCGTCCCTTATTGCCACCCAGCCAGGTAACATGCCCTTTTAGTCCTGACTTGGCACAGGCATAAAAATTATCCCGTGCAGTCGCAAATGGCAGGTCCAGTTCCGGGGCATCTGTCAAGTTGGCAAGGTAATTGGCCAGTCCATAATAAAAAGCAGCATTCGCAATACTGTCGATCACAGTGGGTCCTGCCGAAATGACCCGGTGTTCGATGCGCAGATGTGGCGTATCGTCCTCATCATGACCGATCAGGGGTCTGTTCCAGCGCCAGATGGTACCGTTATGCAACCGCAGGTGTTTCATCTCTATTTTCGCATCCTGATACTGTATGGGTAGCAGGACAGGGTAATGTCCGATATTCTCCTGGAACAACTCCATGACAGACTCCCGCACATAACCCGATCCGAAACCGGCACGACGTGTCGGCCCGAATGCCGCAGCCTCAAAACCACCCACCTGCACAGACTGTTCAAATAATGGAATACGCGTTTCGTCCCATAAGTCCTTACCAAATAAATACGGTGAATTAGCTGAGACCGCCACGGTCGCAGCGGCAGCTATCTGGCTGGCGTTATAGGCACGCACTGATTTTTCTAACGGCATTTGCCAGTGTAGCTGAAATGAGGTTGTTGCCGACTCGAGCATAACATCGTAATGCGTGATCTTCAGGTGCTCTTGCCCGATAATATCCAGATTCAGGGGTTTGCCTTTGCGTTGTCGAAAGACCTGTTCATTCAACGCATAATAGCGCTTCATTCGTGACATATTTTCAAGGACAAGCTGGTCTTCATTGACACTCGGCAAGGTTCCGATCATGATCAGTGACGCATTGAACTTACCCGCAACCTTATAACAATGTTGCCAGCTTTGCTCCAGCGAAACCTGTAACCTGGAAAGGGCCTTGCCCTTTAGTTCTTCCGGTTTACCATTCAGTTCGACATTAAACAATGAAAGCTCAGGTGAAACCCATTCACTATTCAGCTCCTGTAAATAGGCATCATTGATCGGGATCGGGTTAAAATTTTCATCTACAATCCAGACCTCCAGCTCAAAACCTCCACGATTATGACAGGATGATAGCCGGCTGCTCAAAAATAACTCTGACAACAACCGGGTTTCTTCCGATAGGCATTGATGATAATGCTCAAAATCCTGATCGGTAAAATGGATGGTGTCGATTTCTTCGCCCATGCCTTACTCAGCTTCCTTCTTGTATTTTTGAAACGAAGTCTTGCACATGCTGCAGACGCACCGGTGCTCCAACATCAAACCAGTGACCTGCAAAATATTCTCCGCTGACATGCCCATTTTTCATTGCCTCTCTTAAAACAGGTGTCAGGGAAAAACGTCCGGGTTTGCATTCTGAAAAAAGTTCAGGACGATAGACGCCGATTCCACTAAAAGTATAGCGTTCTCCGTGGCTGTTTTCTAAAACCCGGTTATTCTGCAAAACAAAATCACCCTGCGGATGTTGCGCAGGATTGCCGACCAGCACCAGGTGCGCAAGACCCTCGGGAGCATGTAACCCTGAAAACGGGTAGTCTGTCCAGATATCACCATTGACGACGACGAACGGGTCACCCCCCAGCAACGTCAATGCCTGAAATATGCCGCCACCGGTTTCCAGCGCCACCGCGGGCTCTTCAGAATAGACAATATTCACATTAAATTTTTGACCGTTACCCAATGCATCACGTATCTGACTGGCGAGGTGGGAAATATTGATGACGATGTCCTTGATACCTGATTCGGCGAGATGTTTGAGATGCCATTCTATCAGGCTGTGCCCACCCACCTGAACAAGTGGTTTGGGAGTGGTGTCTGTCAACGGGCGAAGCCGTTCGCCACGGCCAGCTGCGAGTATCATGGCTTTCATATCAGTCAAGATACTCGATATGAAAGAAAATAAGAAGATATGGTGACAGCTAATTTTCCCCCTTATCTTATAAGGTGCTGGAACCCATGCGTTATGGTGCTACCCCGTCTGTCAGGGCGAGCCCCACGACCCTTAACAATTAATTTTTTCTTGCAGGGTACGAAAATCAATCTAGAAATCGAGTTTGCCTGTTATAAACCTGTGCAAACCTTCCAATTCGGGATACCTGCCACTCACGTCAATGATGTATCCCACCGTACGGGGAACATCGCGCATGTAACCCGGCTTGTTATCACGGTAATTCAAACGCGCAAATATACCCGCGGCCTTGAGATGCCTCTGCACGCCCATCAGATCAAACCATCGTATGAACTGCCGTTCTGTCTGTTCACGCAATATCCCGGACTGCATGGCCAAATCATAGTATCCTGTAACCCATTCCTCGGTCTGTTTGCGTGGCCATTCAATATAACAATCCCTTAACAAGGACACCAGATCATAGGTTACCGGCCCCGTCACAGCATCCTGAAAATCAAGAATACCGGGGTTATGTGATTCCAGCACCATCAGGTTACGGGAATGATAGTCACGATGGACGGGCACCTGCGGCTGTTCCACTGCCGACCGACAAAGAAATGTAAACGCATTATCCAGCATATCCTGTTCCGCCCGGGAAAGCTCTATGCCATGATGCCTGACCAGCAACCAGTCGCGAAACAGTTTCATTTCTGCCATCAAACATTTTTCATCATAGGACGGTAATGGGTAATGCAGGTCACCACAGACCTGTAACACCAGTAATGCACCCATGGCATCGCCATAAAGCCTGCCGACATTTTCGTCATTGAGTACATCCAGGTATTGCCGATCACCGAAATCTGTTAATAACAGAAATCCCTGCTCCTGATCCTGCTCGAGTACTTGCGGTACATTCAGGCCGACTTTCAGGAAGGCCCGCGCTAACCCAACAAACGGGCGACTGTCTTCCTTGTCTGGTGGGGCATCCATAACAATAAAACTTTTGTTATTATGGCTTATCCTGAAATAACGTCTAAAACTGGCATCATCCGATGCCGGTCTGATCTCATAATCTTTTTTTCCTGACTGCCGTAGCCAGTCTTCCAGTTGCTTTAGCCGCACATCATTATTTGTCATGCGTGGTTTCCTTGTCATTTTCAAGCAGGCAATAGTCATTACCTGACTCGGATACAACCGGCATTCCGAACATGGTTCTGACACGTCGGCATGTCCAGATCTTCATATCATCTGCAATCAGGTAGAAACACGGCAACGCAATCAGGATCAATACCGTTGCAAATAATAATCCAAACCCCAGGCTTACCGCCATCGGTGACAGGAATGCCGTCTGACCCGTAGCAAAAAAAATCAGCGGTGATATACCCAGGAATGTCGTAATACTGGTCAACAGAATCGGCCTGACACGCACACGACCTGCTTCAATCATGGCGTCCACCCTGTTCATACCCTCGGCACGCATACGCTTGGCAAAATCAACCAGTATCAATGAGTCATTTACTACGATCCCTGAGAGTGCCAGCATTCCGATCAGTGACAGAAACTGCAGATTATAATTGAAGATTGCATGGCCAATGACAATACCGATCAGCCCAAACGGGATTGCAAACATCACCACCAGTGGATCAAGTAATGACTTGAACAAGGTACTCAGGATAAAGAATATGATCGCCAGTGAGATGATACCCGCACGTGTCATGCCTTCAAAAGAGTCATTGGCCTCCTTTTTCTCACCGAGGAATAATAACTTGTAACCCGGTACTTTCTTGCTGAAATCGGCGAACTCCAGTTCAACCTGTCTGTTGACTTCGATGGGTGTCGAAATTGATGCATCAACCTCCGCAGTAACCGTTGCCAGCCGTCGCAAATCACGTCGATTGATTGTGCTCAGGCCACGACCGATTTTTATATCCGCTATATCCCCGAGATAAACAGTTTTACCATTGGGCAGGGTGATCGGGAGGGATTGCAAGGCACTGCTGTGTCTGACCGGATCCGTATAGATCAGTCTGACCGGGAGCCGTTTATCGTCCAGGGTAACATGCACAACCTCCTGCCCAAGATAGCCGGTGCGAATCACATTACTGATCTGGGTCTGGGTCAGGCCCAGGTCACGACCCCTTTCATTCAGTGAATACTGGATTTCAAGTTTCCCCGGATCCATATCGTGTCGTACATCATAAACACCTGGCAGGCGTCGCAGGTAGTTCCTGATCCGTTCAGCCTGTTTGCGCAGTACGTACACATCATCACCTGCAACACCAATCTCTATATCCGCCCCGCCCGGCCCGCCTTGTGGGCGCAGTATCGAAATCCTCTGCAGACCCGGTATGACCTCAATACGCTGTCGCAGTCGTTTGATAATATCGGCTGTCCTGGTCTCGCGCGTTCCTTCCCAGGAGAACTTCATGCTCACAATGGGCGAAACAAAACGCTCAATAATACCCTCCGGTTTACGCTTGTTCAGGTCAACCATAATCTGGATATATTGTGAGCCGATTCGAAAACGATTAAAATCGATAAAGCTGAGCCCGACATTGGTCAATGTTGTTCGCATCTCGCTCTCATCGAGCTCGTCCAGTAACACCTTTTCGACTTTCGCAGCAAGACGTGTTGAATCTTCCAGGCTGTATGTATTCGGCGCCTCCAGGTTGATAAAAAACTGGCCGGTATCAACATGTGAAAACAGGTTGAAAGGCAGGCGCGTTGCGGCATAGGTAAGCGTGACGGCCAGTACACCTATCGTGATGATGGTCACCAGATAGCGGGCATGCAATGCCTTCCTCAGGTAGCCGGTATATTTAACCAGTAACTTGTCCCAGGGTATCCATGACTCCCGCTTGTTCTTGCTGACCTTCAGCATATCTGCCGCATGTGATGGCAATACGCCAAAGGCCTCAAATAATGAACCCAGCAATGAGGCCGTCACGACAACCGGAATAACGGAGATGAATGCTCCCATGGTTCCGGTAATTGCAAACATTGGCAGAAAGGCTGCGATGGTGGTGGTGGTGGACGCAATGACAGGCCAGAAGACCTCCTGCGCCCCAAGCTCGGCTGCCTGATCTGCCGGCATTCCCATTTCCATATGCCGGTATACATTTTCATTTACGATAATGGCATCATCCACAATCATGCCCAACGAAATGAGGAAGGCAAACAATGAAACCATATTAATGCTATAGCCCAGATAACTGAGCATAATGACTGCAACAAGAAATGAGACAGGTATCCCCATGGCGGTAATCAATGCCACCCTGAAATTCAAAAACAGGTAAAGTGATAGCAAAACCAGGATCAGACCAACAAAACCTGAAGACTTGACTGTTTCAAGACGTGTTTTGACAAATACAGAGGTGTCATTAAATAGCCCGGCCTTGATACCGGGAGGCAACTGCCGGGATAACCCGGCAACAAATTCCCGGACCTTTTGTGACAACTCGATGGTCGAGGCACTCGCACTTTTGTTGACCGTCAGATTAACCGATGGCCTGCCATTAAAACGACCCAGTGTTGTTGCCTCCTGCAGACGTTTTTCAATCGTTGCAACGGCGCCAAGATGGAGCTGACCTCCCCCCTTGATACTACGTATAATTATCTTTTTTATTTTATCAGGTGTGGGGAAAACGCCCAGCCCTCTTAGCAAAATATCCCCTTCAAGCGCCTTGACCGAACCACCTGGAATATCTTTCAGGTTATCCCGCAGTGCCTTGATAACTTCCTCAAGTGAAACCCGGCTGGCCGCCAACTTCTGTGGATCAACCGACACCCATAATTCCCATTCACGCTTACCTGCTATACCCACACTGGCTGTACCCGGCAACACCTGTAGCTTGCGCTTTACGTCCTCTGCAAGATCATAGAGATAGGGAAGAGAAACATCTCCATACAGCGCAATACTGATAACGGGAAATCGTGTTTCCAGCCGCACCATTTCGGGCGTATCGACTTCATCGGGCAGATCGGTAATCTGATCGATTTTACTACGCGCATCACGCATAAAATTATCCATATCGGCCCCTGCCTTCAGCCGGATAATCACTGCCGAACGACCCTCGTTACTGACCGACTGGATAAAATCAATATCAGATAACCCTTCAAAGGCCTCTTCAATCGGCAGCGTTACCTGCCTTTCCACTTCCTCTGGAGGGGCACCCTCAAATATCGTGGTTATCCTGACAATGTCCTTTTCGATAACCGGAAACATTTCCTGTGGCATGGCATACCATGACAGAACACCCGCCAGCAGGATAAAGGCAAGAACCAGATTAACGACCAGGGCATTGCGAATGGAAAATCGTATCAGAAACATTTTGTTATTTATTTGCCGGCCGTCTTGATGATGGTTACTTCCTGATTATCCGATAAAGAGGCCACATCCCGTGCCACCACTTTTTCACCCTGTGTAACACCCGACGAGACAACCTGTTCATTTCCAATACGTGGTCCGGGCTTAATCATCTGCCTTTGTATTTTTCCATGCTGATATACCATTACATACTGCTGGCCATTATCATATGTTAATGCGGTTACAGGTACGACCAGCACCTGTCGAAGTGGTGGTAAATAAATTTCTGCCTGTACCATCTGGCCTGCATAGCCGACACCAGCGGGTAACCGCACCCTGAGTTCATGCGTAAACGTGGAGTCATCGGGATCTTCCTGCAGTGCTATGATACGGCCCTGTTGTATTTTTTCGTCCACCTTTACCTTCACAACGGTATCCTGTTTTATCCGATGCGCAATTTCACCGCGCACAAACAACAGGAACTCAAGCTCGGTACTATCGATCAGCTCGACGACAATCTGTGCGGGAGAAGCATAGTCACCTGCCTGAACAAGAACCCTGTTTACCTTGCTCTTCATTGGGCTGACCAGTCGGGTACGCTGGAGATTTCGATTGGCCGTGTCCCGGCTTGCCTGACTGATGGCAAGCCGGGCAGCCGATGAGTCAACGCTGAATTGCAATCGGGATTCCTCAACCTGCAGTTTTGCCAGTTGTTGACGTGCGGCATCCAGCCTGGAATAGGAAGTCAGTGATTTTTTGATCAGCCTTTCCTGTCGTTTTACTTCCTTTTGCTGCAATTGACGATTTTTTCCGGACAACTTCAGAAGATTATGATCCCGGGTGATGGCTGCCTTTTCGATATCCAGCTTTGAGCGGGCATCGATAGCCACGTTCCTGTAGTCTGCATCGTCCAGCTTGAGTAATACCTGCCCCTGGTCGACTGACTGCCCCGGCTCAACCAGCCGTGATACGACCTGCCCACTGACCTCAAAACGTAATTGTACACGTTGTTTTGGAATCAGGCGGCCGGTCAGTGTTTCAGCGACCCGTATATCCTTGGTTGTGACACTGAAAAGTTCAACCCGCGCCTTGGGCAGGGTCTTCATTTCCGGTTTTTTATCAGGGGCTGTTAATTTCAGTATAATAACGAGTAGAATACTGACAAATATGGCCATTGCCGCTGGAGACCTGTGAATTCTGGTAAAATCCAATTTACACTTCCATCAGAGTTTGAGAGATAATACATTCTATACGACTTTCTGCCATCGGGGCTATGAATACACCTCATAAATCAAGCTCAATTAGATAAAATATTCGGTGAAAAAAACGTTGTTAAATTCAATCTTGAAACTGACCGTCTTTATGACCATTTCAACCCAATGTCTGGCTGGCAATGATACCGTTAAAAGTCTGGAAGGTCAGCTATGCGACGATACTATCCGTGACCTTAATAAAACAGATCCTGACCCCGATAACAAAACAATTATTTCAGCAGACCATACCAACACACAGGGAGATAATTTCTCGCTTACAGGCAATGTTGTCATCAACGACCAGGGCAAGACATTCAGAGCTGATCAAATTACCTATAATCGTTCAACCGGTGCGGTCAAACTGACGGGGAATGTCAGCTTGTCAAATAAAGCCATGACCATGTCAGCCGAAAAGGGTACTGGAAACATAAAAAAATTTACCGCAAAACTGTTGGATATCCATTATCAATTCAATCAATTTGCAGGCCATGGCGTTGCCGATTCAGTAGCCATACATGATCGGCAAAGGTCCACATTTAGTAAAATCACCTACAGCACCTGTAAAAAACAGCAACAAGACTGGTTGATCAAGGCACGTGAAGTTACAATTGACCAGAACAAGCAACTGGGAAAGGCAAAAGATGTCAGCTTCTGGTTTATGGACACCCCTGTTTTCTATCTGCCCCGATTCTCTTTCCCGACAGGTGATATGCGCAAATCAGGTTTTCTTTCACCGGACTTCGGACAAACGACGAAGAACGGAAGTGAACTCAATATTCCCTGGTACTGGAATATTGCACCCAACCGCGATGCTCTGCTCAACCTTCATTATATGTCTGACCGGGGCCTGAAAATCGAATCGGAATACCGCTATCTTTATAAAAACAGTAAGGGAACCCTCAAGCTGGAACACCTGAATGACAAGTTAATCAAGGAAAACCGCTACCTGGCATCATTTCAACATAAAGGCATGCTCGCAAAAAACTGGAGCATAAAAGCTGATATTAACCATGTATCTGACCAGCAGTATTTTGATGATCTTGGCTCCGGGCTCAATGTATCCAATATCACCCACCTGCCAAGATCCATAGAGCTGCAACGCGATACTTCACTCGGATTTTTACTTTTACGCGCCCATGAATATCAGTCATTGAATGTTGCCAATGCCTATCAGCGCCTGCCTCAGTTTATAATTGATCTGGAAAAATCGGGCCATAACAATAAATTACTCTACAGCCTGAAGGGTGAAGCAACCCGTTTTGAACACCGGGATATTATGACCACGGGTACCCGGCTGGATATCAAACCGGGGATTCAGTATGAATGGGGGAGCGGCAGCTATTACATAAAACCGGGGGCAAAATTACGATACACACAGTACAATCTTAATAATCCGGGAATCGGCCGGGCTGACAAACTGTCACGTACAACACCGATATTCAGTCTTGATTCGGGAATTTTTCTGGAACGCCCGGTTAATTTCATCGGACAAGCACAAACACTGACACTGGAACCCCGGTTGTTTTATTTATACGCCGCCTATGATGACCAGGGTAATTTCCCGGTCTTTGATACCACGGTTCCGGATTTCAGATTTTCCGAGTTGTTCAGGGAAAACCATTTCGCCGGCCCCGACCGCCAGTCCAATGCAAACCAGCTGACGCTTGCCCTGAACAGTCGTTTGATAGACAGCCTTGATGGGCGGGAGAAATTGCGCCTCAGTGCAGGGCAGATTTTCTACTTTGATGACCGGCGGGTATTTCTACCTGGCTCCAGTGTCGAGACAAGCAGTAGTTCAGATTTTGTAGGTGAAATGGAAGGCACCATTGCACGATATACACACCTGAGAATCAGTGGCCTCTGGGATGTGGATAATAACCAGGCCGACAAGGCCATAGCAACCCTGCGCTACAACAGGGACAGAAAACATATGGTCAATATGTCATATCGATATCAGCGCGGCATTATTGAACAGTCCAATTTTTCCACCCGCTGGCGGCTGGGATTGAACTGGAATGGCATAGCCCGCTGGACATATTCATTGCGTGACAAGCAGACCATTGACTCCGTTGCCGGACTGGAATACGGGACGTGCTGCTGGTCCGTCCAGTTTGCCGGCCGTCGGTTCCTTAGCAGCAGAGGGATCGGTATGGATAATGCTTTCTATATCCAGTTGAATTTAAAGGGATTTGGTAACGTTGGTAACAAAATTGACACCCTTCTGGATAACACTAATCTTGGCTATAGGACCCGAAGCACAGTACAATAGGCCTCGCTATTCGTCATTAACCCTTTATCAAAGTAACCGGATCTATGAAAAGTTTTTTTTACTGGCTGTCAATCCTTACCCTTTGCCTGTATCAGCACTCCATCCTGGCTAACACCACCGAACCCGAAGTCAGGTCACTCGACCACATTGTTGCCGTTGTCAATAATGATGCAATCCTTCGAAGTGAGCTGGACAAATACCTCAACGGGGTCATTCGGCAACTGAAAAACCAGAATACACCCATACCGGACAAATCTGTGCTGGAAAAAAAGGGCCTCGAACGACTGATAATCCGTTCCCTCCAGTTACAACGCGCCAAAAAAACCGGTATCCAGGTTGATGATGCAGCACTGAATCTGGCCATTCAGGATATTGCCAGAAAAAATGGCATGAACCTCGAACAATTCAGGTCGGCACTGGTTAATGAAAAAATTGACTATGAAAATTTTCGTGAAGATATTCGCCATGAAATCGTCATATCAAGGCTCAGAAAGCGTGACGTTACTAACAGAATTGTTGTCAATGAACAGGAAATTACGGATTACCTGGCGCGAGAAAAAGACCTGGGCGATAAAAACAAACTGGTCAAGTTTTCGCATATCCTGATCAGTCTGCCCGATGCAGCCTCGACGGAACAAATACAAGCTGCCCGGGAAAAAGCCCGGAAAGTATTAAAACTTATCAAACAGGGCGCCGATTTTGCACAAACAGCGGTTGCCTACTCTGATGGACAAAAGGCCATGGAAGGGGGTGAATATTCCTTCAGGCCTGTCTCACAGGTACCTCCCCTGTTTTCCAAAACCATTGCAAACATGAAGATCGGAGAAGTCAGTGCACTTTTCCGTAGCCCCTACGGCTTTCATATTATCAAGTTATTACAGGTCAAGGATAAGGCAAAACACATTGTTTCACAGACCAAAATCAGGCATATCCTGATACGGCCAACGGCCTTGATCAGTAGCCAGGATGCCAAATCCAGGCTATTACAACTGAAAACACGCATCGAAAATGGTGATGACTTTGCCACCCTGGCCAGGTCACATTCCGATGACACACTGTCGGCGAAGGAAGGTGGGAGCCTGGGGTGGGTAAGCCCGGGAGATACAGTTGCCGCCTTTGAACAAATTTTCTCAACGCTAAGCCCGGGACAGATCAGCGAACCGTTCAAGACACGTTTTGGCTGGCACATATTACAAGTACTTGATCGCAGACAACACGATGATACGAAAAAATTCCAACGTGCACGGGCGATAACAAATATCAAAAAGCAAAAGGCCTTGGAAGAGCTGCAATCATGGCTAAGGCGTCTGCGTGATGAAGCCTATGTTGAACACAAACTCGAACAGCATCGTATTCGCTAAAAGCCCGTAGGTCACACTTGCAGGACGGAACACCACGAATTGTCATTACATCCGGTGAACCTGCCGGCATAGGCCCCGACTTGTGTGCCCGACTGGCCTGCACCAGGCCCCCCTGCCACATCACGCTACTCATCGACCCCGAACTACTGGCTCAACGTGCTGAAATGCTCGGGCTCGATATCAGGCCGGGGAAGAATCTGGATATTATACCTGTCAGGCTGAAAACCCCTGTTACAGCAGGAAAACTGCATCAGAAAAATGCGTCATATGTCCTGGAGATGCTGGATACTGCAGTCAAGGGCTGTCAGAATGGTCACTTCCATGCCATGGTGACAGCACCGGTGCATAAGGGCGTGATCAATGAGGCCGGAATACCGTTCAGCGGCCACACAGAATACCTCGCCAGACTTTGTCAGTGTGAAGAGGTTGTCATGATGCTGGCCACCCATGGACTCCGTGTCGCACTGGCCACAACCCATTTACCCGTGTCCAGGGTAAGTCAGGCCATTACCCGTGAAAGGCTAACAACTATCCTGCACATCCTGCACAGCGAGCTCATCAACAGGTTCGGCATTGCATCTCCTGAAATTCTTGTCTGCGGCCTTAACCCACATGCCGGGGAAGGGGGCTATCTGGGGCGTGAGGAAATAGATACTATCGAACCCGTGCTTGATCTGCTCAGAAAGACGGGAATGGATCTTGTCGGCCCCATGCCGGCCGATACACTGTTTTCCCCGAAGAACCTCAAACGTGCTGATGCCGTGCTCGCCATGTACCATGATCAGGGTCTACCCGTTCTAAAACACATCGGGTTCGGAAAATCTGTCAATATAACATTAGGGCTTCCCATCATACGTACTTCTGTTGACCATGGTACAGCTCTCGAACTTGCCGGTGGTCACAATGTTCAATCAGGTAGCCTGATGCTGGCAATTGAAACCGCACTGGAAATGATATGAGCAGAAACGATACTCATCAGGCCAGAAAGAGATTCGGGCAAAATTTTTTGCATGACCAGTATGTTATACAAAAAATCGTCAATGCAATATCACCAACACTGGAACAAACCCTGGTTGAAATCGGCCCGGGCAAGGGTGCAATCACATCACTGCTGATTCAGAATTGCAAGGAGCTCCATGTTATCGAAATTGATCGCGATCTGGTCGCTCTGCTGAAAAATAAATTTTCGCACACCCCTAATCTGCAGATTCATACCCGGGACGCACTTCATTTTGATTATTGCAGCCTGGTACAGAACAACAAACTGAGGCTGATGGGAAACCTGCCTTATAATATTTCAACCCCTCTACTCTTTCATCTACTTGAAAATTCGAATTGCATTGAAGACATGCATTTCATGTTACAAAAAGAAGTTGTCGACCGCATGGCGGCCATGCCGGGGAGCCGTGACTACGGGAGATTGTCTGTCATGATTCAGTACCAATGCCATGTAGATGCACTGTTTAATGTAGGGCCAGGTGCGTTTACACCCGCACCCAAAGTAGACTCAACAATTGTTCGACTGGAGCCGTATACTGACAAACCGGTTGAGGTGTCCAATACGCAAATTTTTCAACGGATTGTCACCCAGGCTTTTTCCTTGCGCCGAAAAACGATACGTAATGCCCTGAAAAGAATGCTGGGCGAAAAACAGATCAGGGATTGTAGTATCGACCCGGATTTACGCCCTGAAATGCTCGGTGTTGAGGACTATGCCCGTCTGGCTGAATACATGGCAAAACAGGAACGGCTATAAAAACCTTACCAGCGATGTCCCAGCATAAAATAGATTTTCGGACGATAACGATTATACCACTCCAGCGAATAGTTGAAATTAGTCCGATAGTAACTTTTGAGATCCTCCATACCCAGGCCGACGGTAAAGCTGCTGTTTTTCGGTAGCAACTCAGGCAATCTGCCTGCATCGTTACTGTATACCTGAAAATGTAACATGCCTTCATATATTGAAGAACGGAGGCCGCCACCCCCTGGAATCAGCAAGCTGCTCCTTTTACCTGACAACGAAAGATTCAACAGCTTTGTCTCTCTATAGTCAGGATAACCGTTGCCGGTCAATTCACCGTCATATTTTTTGTACAAGTAGTCCTGGGCATGGGCAATGGAGGTCAAAATCATGCCAATCATGATGGCCACGAAAAGCAACACCATGGAATCGGGCTTGAATTGACGGTGAGGTCGCATTCTGGAGTACCTGCTTATTAAGTGTAAATTAATAATATTAATAAGCAGTATGGAATTGGGGCACAGCACCCACTGTGATTCAGTTCACATTTAAATAACATCCAGGTCAGGGCAATACCTGAGAATAATAATGGAAACCCGTCAAAAGTTATAGATTACTCAGCGACGATGGGCCAAATCCACAGGCTGTATATAGCGATTGAAAACCGCCTTGCTACAAAATGTGCCAGGACAATAATATTTTACTGCGCCGGTCGCATTCCGCCAAAAGGAATCTGGAATGGCTTACCGTTAACCCTGGAAATACCGTTTTTAATGCTGGCACTGAATTTGAACATATTGCCAACCTTGTTAAATATATTTCCTGCAACCAGTCTGGACATGCGTTTGTTCACTCTGGCCTTTGCCATGGTCTTTAACTGGTCTTCATTATACTGGATATTCACATCTTTAAACTCTTTTCTCAGTGTCGCCATGGCAAAGGCCACCATTAACTCTTCCGGCATCTCCAGGTCTACTTCCCCAATGATGGCATCCTTGACCAATAACGGATTTGAGAGCATTTCGGGCCTGTCGGTATCCACCGTAATCATGGCAGTGCCCATTAATTTTCCGTAAGACGAGCCAAGGCTCAATTCACCAATCTCTATCACCGGTCCTTTTTGTAACAGGTTGGACAACTCGGAAATCATCGTGGCTCCAATCATCATGTTCATCTGGTCTTGTGGCATATCAGGGTTTTGCCTGATTTCTTTCATCTTGCTACTAATCCGTGCTATCGATGCAACATTGAAATTTCTGAATGCCAGCTTGAAAACTGCAGGACCATATTGCTCACCAGACAGGGTGAATTTCCCCAGTTTGATCTCGGCCTTGCTGTCTAATAAACCATCCATTATGTCCGTATTTGCCGTTATGCCCAGGTTACTCATATTGAAGCTGGCACCGGTTTTCCTGTCACTGAATTCGATGTTTTTAATTTCAACCGTGGAATCGCCTACTGGCAAATCTTCAGCTCCCGGGCGGATTTCAGAGCTCAGTGTCAGGCCGGTCAGGGCCATGCCTCCATTTGCAGCGCTGATCCTGAAGAATGGAATATCAATACGGGAGTCTGTTTTACTCAGCCCGTCTGAAAGTTTGAATGAAATCATGGCATCCTTCCATTCTGCAACGGCATCGCCCTTGCCCACCGGGCCACTCCATTCCGGAATGGACAAGGTCGTCTTACTGCCCCCCTGAATGGCCAGATCAGTCCTGAAACGATAATCAATGTTAACCAGTTCCTCTGCACCATCACTGATATCTTTCACGATACGGCTGTCAATGGTTGCAACCACGGGTATGAATGAAGGATTCCTGGCCATAAATGCTATCGGACCGTGGTAAATCCTGCTTCGCAAAAAGACCCCGGGATTCTCAACGACACCCCCGCCTTCCTTCTGTTTTATCTTGTTGAAGGCCTTTGCGAGCTGACCTGCGAGTTCAACCTCAACCACGGACTCCGTTGAGAGCCATCCCCTGCTTGTTTTGATAATGGTAAAACTGACCAGTCCGGACTCATTCAAGTCTTCCAGCAGCGTGTTCAGACGGCTGTCAGCCCAGAATCCGAAGCCAAACGGGGCAACCGCTGACAATACCAGCAAGACCAGAACTATGACTATGGATTTTCTCATGATCATCCTTTATATATCTGATACTGACCGCTTGGGTCATGATTATCTGTTTAGTAAAAAAGGCTTATGTTGAATAGCCAGATCCACAGTATACTCTAGTATAGGTAGATATATGACTGGTACAATACATTTCGGGGAAAACCCCCTGATTTACAGAAAATTCAATATCAGAACTGGAATGTATATTATTTTCAGTACACATTAATATAACAGTATGCCGGGCAACCCGACAATATGGAACCCTCTACCAATGAGCGACAAACAGATTTGCCAGATGACCATTGATGTTGAAACCGCTTACATTGATGAGCAATCCGACCCTGATAATAATCGCTATGTTTTCTCTTATACCATCACCATTCGTAATACCGGTGATGTGGCTGCAAAATTGATGACTCGCCACTGGATCATCACCGATGCTAACAATTTTACCCAGGAAGTCAAAGGAGATGGTGTCGTTGGTGAACAACCACACCTCAAGCCAGGTGAAGGTTTTCAATACACAAGTGGAACTGTACTGGATACACCGATTGGCAGTATGCGTGGTTCCTATCAGATGCTCACCAGCGACGATACCTATTTTGATGCGGAGATACCCACCTTTACACTTTCAAAGCCCAACGCATTACACTGAACCTGGATTGAAACATGAGCACCTATGCCATCGGCGATATTCAGGGTTGCCTGGATCCGCTGCAAAAACTGTTAAAAAAAATCGCCTATAATCCTGCAAAGGATCATCTCTGGTTTACCGGCGACCTGATTAACCGTGGCCCCGATTCACTTGAAACACTGGAATTCATTATGGGCCAGGGTAACAATGCTACTGTTGTGCTGGGTAATCACGACCTGCATTTCCTGGCCATTGCCGAAGGCCATGGCAAGCAGTCCACAGAGGATAATCTGGGCAAATTACTGGGTTCTGCCGAACTGCCCTCCTATATTAAATGGTTGCGACATCAGCCACTGATACACTGTGATGCTGAACTCGGCTATTGCATGATCCATGCCGGTCTGCCACCCCAGTGGGACCTTGATCAGGCAATTGCATGTGCTCGTGAAGTGGAAACCATACTACAGGGTGATGACTATGGATCCTTTTTGGCCAATATGTACGGCAACAAACCGTCGGTCTGGTCGGACGAACTACAAGGAATCGACAGGTTGCGTTTTATCACCAACGCATTCACACGACTACGATTTTGTAATGCACAGGGTGAGATGTGCCTGGCTGCCAAAGGCCCACCGGGAACGCAACCGCAAGGGTTCCTGCCCTGGTTCCAGGTCAGTGGAAGATCAAGCAGGGATATGAACATCCTGTTCGGTCATTGGTCATCACTGGGCTGTCATCATGAAAACAATACATTCTCACTGGATAGCGGCTGCCTGTGGGGGCAACAACTGACCACGCTCAGGCTTGATGATATGAATTATTTCAGCGTGGAATGTGATACTTACAGACCCATTGTATAATCGGGGCAGCAGGAACCTGGAAGACAGATTTTATGAGACATGATACCGGCCTGTATATCGGTGAAGCACTGGCACGCTATGGCTTCAGCAATCACCCTTTTGGTTGTGACCGGCACGATGCGTTTGTTGATGCATTTAACCTGACCGCCAGTCAGTCGAAAATCGACATTCTTCAACCCGCCGTGGCAGAGCAGGACAAGATAGAATACTTCCATACCCATGATTATGTAGAAAAGGTAAAGACACTGTCTGCCAGCGGCTCAGGCTTTCTGGATCACGGTGACACACCTGCCTTCAAGGGGGTCTACGAGGCTGCGGCCACCGTCGTGGGTACCGGTCTGTCCGCGATACAGGATATTACCCTGGGATTTCATAAACGCGCCTTTATTCCGATTGCCGGCCTGCACCATGCACGCCGCGAACTGGCCGCCGGTTTTTGTGTATTCAATGATTGCGGGGTCATAATCGAGGCGTTGCGACGTGACCACGACGTCCGGCGCATTGCCTATATCGACATCGACGCTCACCATGGCGATGGTGTTTTTTATGCCTTTGAATATGACCCCGATCTGATTTTTATCGACCTGCATGAGGACCCGCGTTTCCTTTACCCCGGCACCGGTTTTGCCAGTGAAACAGGCAAGGGGGCGGCCAGAGGAACAAAACTGAATATACCCATGCGTCCACAGGCCAATGATGATGACTTCAGGGTGGCCTGGCAACAGGTCGAAAAATTTCTTGAGCAACATAAACCTGAATTTATTTTGTTTCAGTGTGGTGCCGACAGCTTAAAAGGTGATCCGATAACCGACATGGCATATTCAGAGAAATCGCATGCCTACGCTACTGATCGTCTGTGCGTCCTTGCAAATCAGTACTGTGAAGGAAAATTGCTGGCCATGGGCGGGGGTGGATATAACCACGGCAACCTGGCAAAGGCATGGTGCGCCGTTGTAGAGACAATGATCAGGATTGCTTGATACGGTCAATTATGAAATAAAAAACCGGGAGACCCGGTTACCCAGATCTTTCATCACTGTTGCCCCGTTAACTTTATGAAGCACATATCAATGTGAGGACATGGAATCGGTAAGCCTGATCAAGGCCGTCTGCCGCACGGGCGCGGCAGCCGAGCCGCCATGGATGGCATGTTTTGCGTGTCTTGATCAGGCTTGCCGGTTTCATGTCCGGTTTCCCAATTTAGCCCAAAATGCACTTGCCGTTTACATTTCAACTACATATGTCATGGGTTAACGGGGCAACAGTGATCTTTCATATATCATAAATGTACATGCATATGCATTTTTTTCATCTACCGTACTTTCTGAACACTGCACTTCCTTCCAGCCACCCATATCAAACCGCGGAAACCAGACATCGCCCTCGAACTGACCATGCACCTGCGTGATATACAGTCTGTCCACTGTTGGTAACATCTGCTGATAAAATGATGCACCACCAATGATCATGATTTCTTCTGCATCACCTGCAACTGCCAGGGCTTCGTCGATAGAATGCACGACATCAACACCTTCGGCCTGATAAGCCCGGTCATGCGTAATGACAATATTCTGTCGATCTGGCAAGGCTCTGGCACCGAATGATTCGAAGGTTTTACGTCCCATCACAATTGGTTTACCCATGGTATTCTGGCGAAACCATTTCATATCGGCAGGCAGCTTCCATGGCAGGCTATTGTTTATACCAATGACACGGTTTTCATCCATGGCCCATATGAGGGAGATGATCAAACGATCATCTCCCTCAGTAACGGGTGGCTAGTGACTGGTAACAAGGTATAATTCATAACTAAATATCATATATGTCCCGTTAACCCATGACGAATGTAGTTGAAATGTAAGCGGCAAGTGCGCTTCGGGCCAATCTGCAATCCGGACATGAAACCGGCAAGCCTGATCAAGACACGCAAAACATGCCATCCATGGCGGCTCGGCTGCCGCATCCGTGCGGCAGACGGTCTTGATCAG
>VAPH01011186.1_pt1 | contig 52631 bp, 53 predicted proteins | sample 3393861 | NCBI WGS metagenome assembly VAPH01 (sample SAMN08290439, study PRJNA428436) | hydrothermal vent metagenome | isolation source: Deep-sea hydrothermal vent chimney | place: Atlantic Ocean: South-mid Altantic Ridge | reverse complement strand
GCGTCCTGCTTACGCCCCTTACCTGCATCCATGCAGGCAACGCAAATACTCGCAAATATTGATAATGATTATTTGCGTTCATACGTAGCTAAACAAGGTTTTAGGAAATATAATATTTGCAAGTATTTGCGGCTAATAATATTTAATGGCTCTTACTATTCGCTTTCATTTTCGGCTGAATTATGGGTTTGAATAGTATAAAAAGAGTCGTAACGGCCCTTCCAGGGGCCTCATCAAACCAGCCGCCTTGCATGTGACACATGATTTTATAGTCGTTGATATGATATGCTGGGATATATGGTTATGATGTCAAGACACAATAAAGTGCCGGCCCCTGTCGGGCCATTTCTTGTATTTATACAGGTACTGTTGTTATTGATGCCATCGGTTGCGTGGACACAAACGGATTTATGGGAGATCAGTGCCGAGCAATGGTTGCACCCACGTTCCGGTGCATCACTGGTTAAAATGACCCCGCTGGCCAGTGTGATCAGGGAAATGAACAGTGACCAGCGTTCAACCCTGACCATCCAGTATCCCGGCGGTGAGGATGGTGTATTGTGGGCCAATGAATTAAGGGACTGGCTGGTCTCGTTGGGAATGCCATCGAAAAGAATCCGTACCCGGTCAGGTCAATCAAGCCATGAGAAGATAACGCTTGTACTGCAAAAGAGTGGGGGAAAATAAAAAATGACTGTAGTTGTGGCTGTTCAAATGGCATCGGGCCCGATTGTTAATGCCAACTTGCTGGAAGCAGAAAGGCTGATCAGCCATGCCGCGAGTGAGGGGGCCGCTCTTGTTGTCCTGCCGGAAAACTTTGCGCTCATGGGGCACAAGGAGACGGACAAGGTTGCTATAGGTGAAGGGCCAGATGGCGGATTGTTGCAGGACTTTTTGTCACAACAGGCCAAAAAACATTCCATATGGCTTGTAGGTGGTACGATTCCGATGAAGTCATCGGATAAAAACCGTATCCGTGCTGCCTGCCTGTTATTCAATGACCAGGGGGAACAGGTCGCACGATATGATAAAATTCACCTGTTTGACGTAAATCTTCCGGGTAGTGACGAGTGTTATATCGAGTCCGAGACAATTGAATCCGGTGACGAGACCGTGGTTGTTGATACACCCTTCGGCAAACTGGGACTGGCAATCTGTTACGACCTCCGCTTCCCCGAGATGTTTCGTGACCTGATTGACAAGGGCATGGAAATACTGGCAATACCGTCCGCTTTTACCGCGATAACGGGCAGAGCCCACTGGGAGGCATTGTTACGTGCGCGGGCGATAGAAAACCAATGTTATGTTATAGCGGCGGCACAAGGCGGTTACCATGCCAATGGCCGTGAAACACATGGTGACAGTATGATAATCGACCCATGGGGTATCGTTCTTAATCGTTTGTCCAAGGCGGCCGGTGTCGTTAAGGCCGACATCGACGGTGAACGCGTCGCCAGTGTGCGAAAAACATTTCCTGCTGTTAATCACAGGCGGCTGTATTGCAGAGTTGATGTATCCAGCTAATTAATATCCCCTCCGCATTATTAACATATTGGCAATATTTTTCATAAAGGCAAGATAATGACCGAGTTGCTCGATATAGCAAGACAAAGAATACTGGTGCCTGCCGGCATGGCAGACGATGATCTTAACAGGGTTCTTGATAACACCCTGGGCAGTTCAATTGATGATGCCGATGTCTATTTTCAGTTGCAGCGGCACGAAACATGGGTAATGGAAGACGGTATTATCAAGGAAGGAAATTACAGCATTGATCAGGGTGTTGGTATTCGGGCCATTAGTGGGGAAAAAACGGGGTTTGCCTATTCTGACGAGATAGTTTTACCCGCCCTGATGCAGGCATCGAAGGCAGCCCGCGCCATAGCCCGGGGTGGTCAGCAGGGGAAGATGCAGGCCTGGAAGGCATCGTCCGGGCATGATCTGTATAGATTGTCTGACCCTATAGAGGCGCTGTCTACCGAGTCAAAGCTACAGATACTTAAAGATGCCGATGCCGAGGCACGGCGGATTGACAAACGCATACAGCAAGTCGTTGTCAGCCTGTCAGGCCTTCATGAAATAATACTGGTGGCGAATAGTGATGGTTCGCTTGCTGCCGATATCCGTCCCCTGGTGAGAATGAATGTCAGTGTGATTGTGGAAGATAAAGGCCGGCGCGAGCAGGGAAGCGCCGGTGGAGGCGGTCGTTTTACCTATGAACATTTTATTGAAAATGATGCCGGTCTGGATTATGCGCGCAAGGCGGTCAGCCAGGCGCTGTTGAATCTTGAAGCAGTTGATGCCCCGGCGGGTAATATGAACATTGTACTGGGGCCGGGGTGGCCGGGGGTGTTGTTGCACGAGGCCGTGGGTCATGGACTTGAAGGTGATTTCAACCGCAAGGGCAGTTCTGCCTTTTCAGGCAGGATCGGCGAAAAGGTTGCATCAGAACATTGTACAGTTATCGACGATGGAACCCTGAAAGAGAGACGGGGTTCATTGAATATTGACGATGAAGGTACCCGGACACAACAAACGGTTCTTATCGAAAAAGGAATACTGAAGGGTTATATGCAGGACAGGCTGAATGCAAAGCTGACGGGTGTGGCCAGTACCGGCAATGGACGCCGGGAGTCTTTTTCACATCTTCCCATGCCGCGAATGACCAACACCTATATGCTGGCTGGCCAGTATGATCCAGGCGAGATTATAGCCTCCGTGGAAAATGGACTTTACGCTGTTAATTTTGCCGGTGGACAGGTGGATATTACTTCGGGCAAGTTTGTGTTTTCTACCAGCGAGGCCTACCTGATTGAAAATGGCAAGGTAACCCGTCCGGTCAAGGGGGCAACCCTGATCGGCAATGGTCCGGATGTCATGACCCGTGTCAGTATGGTTGGTAACGACCTCAAGCTGGATGATGGCGTCGGAACCTGTGGCAAGGAAGGGCAAAATGTTCCGGTTGGTGTCGGCCAGCCCACCATGCGCATCGATGGTATTACCGTTGGTGGAACCGGGATTTAATCGTATTTTTCGTCAATGCTGAGCCAGTTCTCTGAGGTATTGAAACAATGCACGCGAAGACCGGGCCGGCTTTTGTTTGTTTGCCTCAAATTGTGCATTGCGGACAAGCTGACGCACATGTTGAATATCCAGATCAGGGTATTTGCTGATCAGCTCATCCAGGGTGGTTGCCGGGTTTTCAATAAGGGCATCACGCCATTGTTCAATCTGATGAAAATGGCTGGTGTCACGCTTTCGCTTGAGAGCACCGTTTTTTAATGCCTGCTCAACAGGTTCGGGATCAATACTGCGCATGATTTTACCAATGTACTGCATCTGTCGTTTTCGGCCGCCGTGGCGCTGTATTTTTTTTGCCGCCAGGATGGCATCCAGTAACGGGTCTGGCAGGGGCAGTTTCCTGAGGGCGTCTTCAGGTAGTTCCGTCAGTCTTTCACCCAGTTCCTGCAAGGCGAGTGCGTCACGTTTTTTTTGTGACTTGCTGGTTTCAGTCCGGGTGTTATTATTATCGGCTTCGGTCATCACGCTACAATGTGTTGTCTGACAATGGATTCATCTGGGAGTATAACATGTCAATAAATCTGGGCCCGGATTACCCGGAACAAAAAGATCTGGAGAAACTGGTTTCAACCACGCTGGAACTGGCTCAAAAGAACGGGGCCACAACGGCAGAGGCAGGAACGAGTTTTTCTGCCGGGTTGAATGTAACTGCGCGCCTCGGGGAAGTTGAGACACTTGAATATAACCGGGATCGCAGCATGGGCGTTACCGTTTATCTCGGGCATCGAAAAGGGTCGGCCAGTACCTCCGACTGGAGTAACACGGCAATCGAGGATACCGTGAAGGCGGCCTGTGCCATAGCAAGACATGGTGGTGAAGACCCTTGTGCGGGTCTTGCCGATAAGGACCGGCTGGCCACCGGGATCATTGACCTGGATCTTTGTCATCCGTGGAACCTGCCAGCAGAAAAGGCCATAGACCTTGCCAGGGAATGTGAGAATGAGGCCCGCCGGGACAAGAGAATCAGCAATTCGGAAGGGGCAACCGTTTCGACACGAACCGGTCTGAATGTATATGGAAACACACATGGTTTTCTGGCCGGATATGCTGCAACCCGACACAGCATCAGTTGCAGTGTGATTGCCAATGATCGGGCCGGAATGCAACGGGATTACTGGTATACCCAGGCAAGGGACGCCAATGATATGGAGGATGTCAGGGCCGTTGGCAGAAAGGCCGCCGAAAGAACCCTGCAAAGACTGGATGCCAGGAAGTTGAAAACGGCTCAGGTACCGGTCATATTCCAGGCAGATGTGGCCACCGGTCTGTTCCAGCATTTAATTTCTGCGTTATCAGGAGGAAATCTTTATCGCAAGTCGAGTTTTTTGCTTGATCAACTGGGTAAAAAGATCTTTCCGGATTTTATGGAGATAATTGAAAGGCCTCACATCATGAAGGCCCTGGGGAGTGCGTCATATGATAATGAGGGCGTGACGACCCGGGAGAGGGCACTGATTGACAGCGGTGTCCTTCAGGGTTATGTACTGAGCAGTTATTCCGCGAGAAAATTAGGCATGGAAACCACGGGCAATGCAGGGGGCATTCATAATCTGCAGGTCGGGAGTAGTGATTTTGATCTGCATGGACTGATTCGTGAAATGGACAGGGGGTTGCTTGTTACCGAGCTGATGGGGCAGGGCATCAATATTGTCACCGGGGACTATTCACGTGGTGCGGCCGGGTTCTGGGTTGAAAATGGTGAAATACAGTACCCGGTGGAGGAAATTACCATTGCGGGAAATCTCTCCGAAATATTCCGGCAAGTAGTGCATATTGCTAATGATGTTGATATGCGTGGGTACATACACACCGGTTCAGTGCTGATTGAACAGATGACATTGGCGGGTGATTAGCCCGCATTTCTCACCACCATTCTACTGCGACGGCCCAATGGCACGCCCTGCTTGATTTTCACTTGGTCGGTCTGCTCAACATAGTGTCGACTATGTCTGCGCGGCCCCCGGTCGTGAAAGTCAATCATGCCACACCCTTGAACCGTCTCGCTACGAACGGTGGTGAGAAATGCGGGCTAGCAGGCCGACATAATATTATTATCAAGATATGGCCCTTTGGCCGTACCTGCACATTGGTGTACAAAACCGTGCCTGACGTTTTATCCGGGCAGGCCAGTTCCCGTTGTATTGGTGAGAGGCGCGGGTTATGTAAAATAAAGTGAGGCAAGCCCCAGAAAGGCAATATAACCAATCACATCGGTTACAGTTGTCAGGATTACGTTGCCTGCCAGTGCCGGATCTATGCCCATTTTTCGTAAAACAAAAGGGATGCTGAAGCCAGCCAAGGCCGCAAAAATAAGATTGATCAACATGGCTGCCGCTATAAATACACCTATCATAATGTCATGAAACCAGAGGTAGGCAATGCTGGCGACGACGATCGCCCATAATATACCGTTCAGGCTGCCAACCGCTGCCTCCTTGTACAGCAGCCAACTGGCATTGGACTTGCCGATATGCCCGAGGGCCATTCCCCGGATAACCAGGGTTAGTGTCTGTGTGCCGGCAACGCCTCCCATACTCGCCGCAATCGGCATCAGTACAGCCAGTGCCACCACTTTTTCAATTGTCCCCTCAAATAATCCGATAACCCAGGCTGCCAGGAAGGCGGTAACAAGATTAATGCCCAGCCACACTGCCCGGCTTCTGATGCTGGAAAAGACAGGTGCAAACATATCATCTTCTTCATCGAGGCCCGCCATGCTCATAATGGAGTGATCGGCTTCATCACGTATAACATCAACGACATCGTCTATCGTGATACGTCCGAGCACCTGATTATTTTCGCTTATCACAGGTGCAGATATCAGGTCACGCTTTTCAAACAGGTGTGCAACCTCATGTGCAGGCGTGTCTGCATTAATTGGCTCAATGTCTGTATCCATGACCTCGGCAACGGTCAGCCCGGGGTCACTGGTAATCAGTTTTGACAAGGGCAGGGTTCCGCGAAAAATATCAAAACGGTCTACTACTATCAGATTATCGGTCAGGTCGGGCAAGTGACCGCGAAGGCGTAAATAACGCAATACGACATCGAGTGTTACATCTGCCCGGACAGTAGTAGTGTCGGTGTTCATCATGCCGCCCGCGCTGTCTTCCGGGTAGAGCAGTACAGATTCCAGTCGTTGTCGATCCTGCTTGTCCATTGAATGCAGGACTTCCTTGATGACCCTGTCGGGCAGATCATTTAACAGATCCGCCAGGTCATCCATATCCATGCCTTCAGTAGCGGCAATCAGTTCATCATTGCCCATTCCCTTTATCAGGCCGGCACGAACCTCATCATTTACCTGCAGGAGTATTTCACCTTCATCCTCCAGGTCGACCATGCCCCATACAAGCTGGCGTTCAGCAGAGGGCATGGACTCAATGATGTGTGCTATTTCAGCAGGGTGTAATTCGGACAGCATGGCCCAGATATGCTGGTCCTTGCCTTTTTTCAATGCATCACGGAGAGAGTCCAGGCGTTTCTCTGTGGAGTGCTGATTTTGGGCAGAGTCATTCATATCCGGTTTCCTGGAGGAGAAAAATTTATGGTCCAGGAGTCTGTCGGGTTCAGGTATTCGTAGCAAGGCGAGTGGGAAAACGGGTCGATTTCCCGCCGCCGCAGTAGAATCATCCTGAATCCGACAGACTCCTGGAGAAAGTTTAACGATAAAAGTCGGGCAGGTCTATCTCTGGGGTAAAATATGTTGGCGTGGTAGTGGTAATCAGTTTGCCGGTGTGCAATTGATTCAGGGATGATGTAGTAACAGTATTGTCATTATTGCAGGTGGATTTGATTGTTCAGATTTTTTATTTTTTCCAGGGCATCTTCGGCATGGTCGCACATCAGTATTGATCGGGCTGGCCTGACAAGTCTGTGTACCAGGGAGTTATTGACAATATTTTTTACTTCCTGAACCGTGTTGATTTGCATGCTGAATTCTCGCAGACCCAGGCCAAGCAGCAGCCGTGTATATATGGGGTCACCGGCCATTTCGCCACACATGGCCACGGGTATGCCTGCGCGATTACCCGCCTTGATGACCTGGTGTATCAGCCTCAGGACAGAGGGGTGGCATGGACTGTAGAGGTAATTAACTTCTTCATCTATTCGGTCAATTGCCAGTGTATATTGTATAAGGTCATTGGTGCCGATTGAAAGAAAGTCGAGATGTTTTGCAAAAAGGTAAGCTGAAATCGCTGCGGCCGGAACCTCTATCATGCCGCCAACGGGTATTCTGTCATCATAATCAAGCCCTTCCTGACTGAGTTCCTGTTTTATATCTTTTATAATTTCGAATACCTGGGATACTTCCTGAATATTGGAAAGCATGGGGATCATAATTCGGACATTGCCTTTGGCAGATGCACGCAGGATGGCACGTAGCTGGGGACGAAACAGATCCGGGGTACTGAGGCAAAGTCGTATTGCACGTAATCCCAGGGCCGGATTAGCAGGGTTTTCACCATATTGAATACTTTTAAGTGGTTTGTCCGCACCCAGGTCGAGTGTTCGTATTGTTACAGGTTTTCCGTTCATGGCGGTAATGATGTTCAGCAATGCCTGGTATTGTTCTTCTTCGTCTGGTGTATTCTCCCTGTTCATGAACAGGAATTCAGTCCGGTATAAACCGATACCATCTACATTGTTCTCATTTACACTGTTCATGTCCTCGGTTAATTCAGCATTGGCAAACAAGTGGATATTGATATTATCCAGTGAAACAGCCGGTTCTTTTTTCAGTGAACTTAATGACGCATAATATTGCTGTAATCTCTTCTGTTCGTGCCGATAAAAAATCTCAGTGTTTATGTCGGGGGCAATCAGTACGGTGCCACTTTCTCCATCGATGATAATGTGATCGTTATTAATAAGATATTTTTTTGCCTGATGAACGCCGACAATGGCCGGGAGTTTAAGGCTTCGTGAAATGATGGCTGCATGAGAGAGGGGACCTCCGGATTCCGTTATAAATCCGATTACACCGTGATGCTGCATCAGCACAATGTCTGCGGGTGTAAGGTCGTCGGCAATAATTATTTTATTGTTGAGTATCCCGGTATCATCGTATACCGAGGCTTCTTCTCCTGTGAGTAGTCGCAGGATCCGGCTGACGACATGGATAACATCATCCCGCCGTGTCTTTAGATACTGATCATCCATCTCATCAAAAATACTGACTAATGCATCAAGTTGAAGTTTTAGAGCCCATTCAGCAGTGCAACAGTTTTCCTTGATTATCCTGATTGGTGCTTCTGACAAGGCCGAGTCATTCAGCATGAGTAGATGTGTATCAATAAATTCGGCGATGTTAGAAGGGGTTGCGGCAGGTATTTTATTGCGGATATTCCTGAGCTGTTTTTTTTCTTTCTCAAGCGCCAGTTTCAGGCGCAGTATTTCATTATTGATGTCATTCTTGTGAATACAGGCTTCAGCCACCTCGGGCCGTCCCCGTTCGAGCTTGTAGGCATGTCCTATGGCAATACCTCGTGATGCAGCAATGCCTTTAATGGAGAGAGTCATGGATTATCCCGGTTGGTTATTCATTTTCTCCGAATCGATCCTCAATGAGGGTATTCAGTTCCTCGGCTGCCTTGCCTTCATCATTTCCCGAAGTACTCAATGTTAATTCCGTGCCTTGTGAGGCGGCAAGCATCATAACTCCCATGATACTTTTCCCGTTTATTTTCCGGGCGTCCTTTTGAAGAAAAACATCGCAATCAAATTTTGATGCCAGGGTGACAAACTTTGCGGCTGCACGTGCATGAAGCCCCAGTTTATTAATTATTTTTACCTGTTTTTCTAGCATTGTTCCCGGCAAACCATAATTCCGTCACTGCCCCCGGAGCGTGCTTTTTCTGCCAGTTGCTCAAGGTTCAGGCGAGGGTAGTTTAAAACACGTACCAGCATCGGAAGATTAATACCCGTGATAACGATAACACTGTTATCAGTAGCCAGTTTGTTGGCAATATTGCTGGGAGTTGATCCATACATATCGGCCAGAACCAGTACGCCATCACCACTGTCAAGTTTGCTTTTTGCCAACCTGGCCTGTTGAAGTGAATAATCAAGGTCGCAGTCAGAATGTATGTCAAGGGCAGTACATTCAAGCGGGCTGGTTTCCAGCATAACTGTTGCTGTTTCCAGTAATTGTTCACCGATCCTGTTATGGGTAATGATCAGCAGACCAACGCTCATGACAGCTCCCGGTGTCGAACCATGACATTTTTACGTTGATTTTTAAAGTACGTGTGCAGGGTCTCGGCCATGTAAACAGAGCGGTGTTGACCGCCGGTACAGCCAATGGCAATTGTCATGTAAGTGCGGTTTTCTTTTTCGAATCGGGGTATCCAGATATCCAGAAAGTCCATGATATGTTGTTTCATCTCCCCGACCCAGGGTTGTTGTTCAAGATACCGTATTACTGCTTCGTCCTTTCCCGTGTAAGGCCTTAATGAGGCTTCCCAATGAGGGTTTGGCAGACAGCGTGTATCAAAAATAAAGTCGGCATCACTTGGTATGCCATGCTTGAAACCAAAGGACTGAAACAGGATAGACATCGAGCCGGGTGCCTCATTGATGACACGATTACGCACCAGTTCTCGCAGCTGATAAATATTGGTGTGTGTTGTGTCGATCAGAAGGTCGGTTTCAACTGCAATCGGGTAGAGCAGTTCCCTTTCCATCTTGATGGCATCGGAGAGGGATCTGTCTTCACCGGTCAAGGGATGCTTGCGCCTGGTTTCACTGAAGCGTTTCAGCAAGGTGGTGTCATCTGCCTCAAGGTAGATTATTTCAACATTCAGGTTTGCCTGGGTGAGGTTTTTCAGCAAGTCAGGGAAGTGTTCCAGGTCCTGATGACTGTTGCGAGAATCTATGCCGACGGCCACATGACTATGGTTCTTGCCCCAGTCAGATAATAGCTGGTCTACAAGGGACGACAGCATACCGATGGGCATGTTGTCGATACAATAATAATTGAGGTCTTCGAGTGTATTGAGCGCAATACTTTTACCAGATCCGGATAAACCGCTTATGATTATCAGATTCATACCAGGCTTTTTTGTACCAGGCGATTCTGGCGTTGTATAAAATCTTCGGCAGCATCATAACCTTTTTGCAGCAATATGTGGTTACGCACTGCAGTTTCCACTGCAATGGAAAGATTGCGCCCGGGGGCAACGGGCAAGGTTATTTCCGGTATACAGACATTGAGCACCCTGCGGTCGCGCCTGGAGCCGCGCAGCCGGTCTACATTATGGAGTTGTTCATCTGTCAGATTCTCAAGTGATATTATCAGGCGCAGGTATTTACTGGGCTTGACTGCGCTATCTCCAAAAATTGACCTGATGTTCAGTATCCCCAATCCGCGTACTTCCAGAAATTCGCGCAGCAGAGGAGGGCAAGCGCCATTGATGATATCGGGAGCGATCCGTGAAAACTCGGGGGCATCATCTGCAATCAGCCTGTGTCCCCTGCTGATCAAATCAAGTGCCAGCTCACTTTTACCGATGCCACTTTCGCCGGTCAACAGGATTCCGCTACCCATTACTTCCATGAAAACCCCATGAATAACGATTGAATCGGCAAGAACGCTGCCTAGCAGATACTGGAAATGGTTGGTTACTTCCTGGCTCGTTGTCATGGTTGTGTAGAGGGGTATATGGTACTGATCCGATAATAGGAGAAAATCATGGGGTACGCTCTCGCCATCCGCAATGATAATCATAACAGTCAGGTCTTCTGAATAGAGTTTTGTCAATGCATCGGAGCGGGAATTTTTCCCAAGATTGTCCAGGTAGTCTATCTCTGTCTTGCCTACTATCTGGATCCGGTTCGGGCGGATAAAATTCAGTTGCCCTACCAGTGTAATGGGATGGTCTTTTAATAATATGGAAGATTTAATGGTGCGCTGATCACCTTGTTCACCAGCCTTGCACTCAAGCCCCAGACGTTTATGAAGCTTTTTTACAATCTGATTAACAGTTGTATCATTCATACCGCAGAGCCGGTCTCATAACTTTTAAGTAACTGTTCTAATTGTTCGTCTGTACTGCTTTTTCTGAGCTTGTCACAGAAACTTTCTTCACTGAACATTTTAGCCAGTTGTGCAAGTATATCCAGGTGTTCATCGGTGAAGTGGTCAGGTACAAGTAGCGTAAACAGAAGATCGGTGGGCTGGCGATCTATGGCATCGAAGTCCACAGGCTGTTCAAGCTTCACAAATGCTCCAATTGCAGTATCCTGTCCCTGCAGGCGGGCATGGGGTAGTGCTACCCCATGGCCCAACCCCGTGCTGCCCAGCCGTTCGCGGTTGATCAGGCTTTCGAATATTTCCTCGTTACTTGCATTGGAAGCATCGGGTGCCAGTAATGTGCTTAATAATTCCAGTGCCTTTTTTTTGCTCTTGACACTGGCATTGCACCTGATTCTTTCCAGGCTGATTAGGTCAGTTATTTTCATAATCGTCGGCTATAATGTTGTTAACGTCGGTGGTGGTCAGTAAGTTTTTCTTTGTGTTTCTTAACCTGTCTGTCGAGCTTGTCGATCAGACCATCTATAGCGGCATACATATCTTCCTGGGTATCATCAGCAAACAGGTTACTTCCACTGATATGGACAGTTGCCTCGGCTTTCTGGCGAAGTTTTTCAACACTCAGTATGACCTGAACATCAACAACATTCTCGAAATGACGTTCCAGTTTTTCAAGTTTGGTTTCAACATATTTACGCAGTGATGGAGTGATGTCCACGTGATGACCGGTTATGTTGATCTGCATTTTTTACTCCTTGGATTAAAGTTGATTTATGCCAAACGCTTGCGTTCATTGGACGAAGAAATCTGCATGGCTTCACGGTACTTGGTTACCGTTCGACGCGCCACCTTGATTCCCTGCTTGATTAACAAGTCAGCAATTTTGCTGTCACTGAGTGGTTTTGCCTGATTTTCGGCGCCAATCAGTTTTTTGATGATTGCGCGGATAGCCGTTGCCGAACATACGCCACCCTCGGTGGTGCTGACGTGGCTGGAAAAGAAATATTTGAATTCGAATATTCCATTAGGTGTATGCATGTATTTCTGTGTTGTTACCCGGGATATCGTTGACTCGTGCATTTCGACAGCCTCTGCAATATCTCTCAAGACCAGTGGTTTCATGGCTTCATCGCCATACTCGAGGAATCCGCGCTGTCTTTCAACGATACAGGTGGCAACTTTCAGCAGCGTTTCATTTCGGCTCAGCAGGCTTTTCATAAACCAGCGTGCTTCCTGCAAGTGATCCCTCATGGAATTTGCTTCATCACTGCTATCAGAGCGTCGGATCAGGCTTGCATAGTGCTGGTTGACCCTGATTTTTGGCATGGTGTCGGGGTTGAGTTCAACCGTCCACTTGCCTTTGTATTTTTTTACCAATACATCGGGGACGATGTATTGCGGTGCTGCCGGGGTTATGTCTGAACCGGGTTTCGGGTTCAGGGTTTGAATAAACTGGATGACCTGTGTCAATTCATCCTGACTGATATGCATATGCCGGATAATCTTGTTGAAGTCCCTGTTTCCAAGGGTACCCAGATGGTTCTGGATCAGGTCAATTGCAAGTTTCAGACAGGGCGTATCTTTCGGGTAGTGGCGCAATTGAACCAGCAGGCATTCACCCAGGTCACGTGCACCAACTCCCAGTGGGTCAAATTGCTGAATCCGGTGTAGTACAGCCTCGACTTCATCGAGTTCAATTCCGTTATCTGCATCAATCAAATCCGGGTTCAGACTCTGGTGTATTTCTTCAATAGGTGTATGGAGATAGCCGTCCTCATCGATTGCATCGATGAGAGACATGGCAATGGCCCTGTCTGTATCCGAGAATGGGGTTAATTGCATTTGCCAGGTAAGGTGCTGCTGCAGACTTTCACCTGCCTGGTCTGCATTCTCCCATTGTTCTTGCTGGTTATTGCTGGCTGGCTGTGAATACGAAGTTGATCCATCATACACATCCTCCCAGTTGCTGTCTGTGGGGAGGTCATCAGGTATTTCATTTTTACTGGCGAGTTCCGAGGTTTCCGTTGCGGGCTGATTGCTATCAGTTGCATCAGTTTCTGATTCTGATTGTGGGCTGTCTTTTTCTTTTGCAGTGGCCCCGTCATTTTCCTCTTCGGCCACCTCCAGCATGAAGTTGGATTCCAGTACGTTCTGAATTTCCAGTTGCAGGTCAACAGTTGAAAGCTGTAACAGTTTGATTGCCTGTTGCAGCTGGGGGGTCATGTGCAGACGTTGCTCATGACCAAGATAAAGTGATTGTTTCATATTCAAATTAATTCTAATCGGGGATCAACATTGATTAACACCCTGTAGTTATATTCTACTGCATTATCTGTGCCAGTACAGTGGGAATGAGTGAAAATTTAAAAAACTGTCCAGGCGAGTTACAGAGAAAAATCATGCCCCAGATAGACCTCCCTAACCTGTTGATTATCAAGGATGGACTCCGGCACACCTTCAGCGATGACCTGCCCTTCACTTAATATATATGCAGATGAACAGATTCCCAGGGTTTCCCTGACATTATGGTCGGTTATCAGGATGCCAATGTTACGCTGGCGTAAATGCTGGATTATCTGCTGGATATCCACGACCGAGATCGGGTCAACACCGGCAAAGGGTTCATCAAAAAGCATAAAGTCCGGGTTGGTCGCCAATGCACGGGCGATCTCAGCCCGCCGTCGCTCGCCTCCTGAAAGGCTGATACCCTCATTATCACTGATATGGCCTATGTGCAGGTCATGCAGCAGGTTTTCCAGTTCGGCCTCTCTTTTCTGGGGTGAGAGGTCCTTGCGTGTTTCCAGGATGGCCATGATATTTTCAGCCACGCTGAGCTTGCGAAAAATAGAGGCCTCCTGGGGGAGATAGCCTATTCCTGCCTGTGCCCTGGCATGCATGGGAATTCTTGTAATATCTTGATTATCAAGAATAATTCTACCTTTATCACATTTTATCAGGCCAACAATCATGTAAAATGAAGTTGTTTTCCCGGCACCATTAGGCCCGAGCAGGCCAACCACTTCGCCTGTCTTGATGCTTAAACTGACGTTGTTAACGATGGTGCGGGACTTGTACCTTTTTAAAAGGTTTTCGGCGCGAAGAATACTCATTGCAGTGGCTTTACAGGTGTCCGGTTTTGCTGTCTGGATTTGGGTTGAATGGTGATGGTTACCCTGTTACCACCATTCTTTTCCCCTGCATCGACGGTATCGGTATTAACATTATAGACTATTCGTTTGCTGGTAAATGTATTCAAATCCTGCTGGAGTCTTGCCTCGTTTTCGAAAACGATAATATTACGATCTGCATGAAAGGTCATTTTTTTTGCCGTGGCCTTGATATTTCCAGATCTGTTTTCCGGGCGTTGTTCAAAGCTTGCAGGACGACCCCGGGCAACCATTTTTTCAAGCTTGCCCTGGCGGGTATAAACAGTGAGTTTTCTCGCCTGGATTCGCATTGACCCCTGCCTGACCAGCACATGTCCTGTGTAGGTGCTTGTGCCGGTTTTTTTATGAATACTGGCCTTGTCGGCTTCTACCTTTAACGGCTGTTTTCGATCGGTATTTAATGCCAGGGAATTCGTACAGATTGCCATCCCGGTAAAAAAAATGGCCAGTACCGTGAAAAAACTAGTGTGACGGGGCATAGGTCCCCCTGACTTTTGCCAATAACTGGATAGTCTCCTGATCCAGCTTTGTCAACATTCCCTTTGCCTTGAGTGTCAGGCCATTGCCTTCGAGTTTTATATTGTCTTTTGTACTCACGGTATTGTTCTCTGTACTGATGTGTAATGTCTCTGTAGTGATGGTGACCGGGGTTTGTTTTTTTGCCGTGCTGTGCTGTATTTTCACCTTGCCCTGTAACAGGACATTTTTACCATTGGACGATACGGTTCCGCTTTTGGCCTGGATAATCCAGTTTCCTTCAGCTTGATTATTCAGGGTGACCCTGGGCTCAACCAGGTGAGTTTCATCGCTTTCCATGAAGTGTACCATGGACTCTGCGCTCAGGTGATACTGTGTATTACCCTGTTTGTTCATCGATATCAGGGTAAAATTGTTAATGCTGTAATCAATCTTCGCTTTTCTCTTTTTTATCAATTCAGCCGAGGGTTTGTCCGAGATTTTTTCAGTCAATTGAAAACTCAGTGGCACAATCAGGCTGATCAGCGCGAGCAGGAGAATAGTGCGTATTCTATTCATATTCTATACAGGGTTGTGCAGGTAGCTTTCCAGTTCAGTTTCCAGGTTGCCCTGGGCTTGCATGATCATTTCACAAACATCCCTGCCAGCACCCTTGCCACCTCCGCGGGTTGTAATCCAGTGTGCATGTTTTAGTACCATGGGATGAGAGTCCAGAACGGCAATGGCCAGTCCAACCCGGGTCATGACAGGCAGGTCAACAACATCATCGCCGACATAGGCGCATTCACCCGGTGCCAGTCCCAATGTTGCAAGTAAATCCATGAATGCTGTATTTTTATCGGATTGTCCCTGATACAGATATTTGATGCCAAGGTCACGCATTCGATGTTTGACAACCTCTGAAGTTCGACCTGTGATGATGGCAACGGCAACACCGCTTTTCTGCAACATTTTTATGCCATGGCCATCTTGCGAATTGAAGGCCTTGTATTCCTGGCCATCATCGCCGATAAACAGGGAACCATCCGTCAAAACACCATCGACATCGAATATGACAACTTTTATTTTTCTTGCTTTCTCAAGAATGTCTTTCATTAAAATATAGTTTCCCTAAAAAAAATTTCTCTAGACAACTCCTGCACGTAACAGGTCATGCATATTCAGCGCACCCACCAGAATATGCTCTTCATCTTCTACCAACAGGGCATTAATTTTGTATCGATCCATCAATTGCAAGGCTTCTGCGGCCAGCATGCCGCTACTGGCAACCTTGCACCGGGATGTCATTACATCCTTGATCGGGGTGCGACGGATGTCGATACCCTGATCAAGGGTTCTGCGGAGGTCGCCATCCGTAAAGATACCGATAATTTTTTTCCGGTCGTCAACGATTGCGGTCATTCCCAGGCTCTTTCGTGTGATTTCCAGCAAGGCAATACCCAGTGTTTCGTTCTCTTTGACACAGGGAACGGCATCACCGGTATGCATTATCTGTTCAACATGCAGTAACAGCCTGCGTCCCAGGGCGCCACCTGGATGAGAGAGGGCAAAATCCTCTGCGGTAAAACCCCTTGCATCCAGAAGTGCGATCGCAAGGGCATCACCCATGGCAAGGGTGGCGGTTGTGCTCGAAGTCGGCGCGAGGTTCAGTGGACAGGCCTCACTTTTCACGCTGACATCCAGGTTGACTTCGGCACTCCGGGCCAGTTCAGAGAGCGGGTCTCCGGTAATACCTATTAATGGCACGGCCAGGCGTTTGATGAGAGGCAGGATAGTCAGTATTTCGGCCGTTTTGCCTGAATTGGACAGGGCCAGTACGACATCCTTGCCGGTTATCATGCCCATATCACCATGACTGGCCTCGCCGGGGTGAACAAAGAAAGCAGGGCTACCTGTACTGGCCAGCGTGGCGGCTATTTTGCCGCCAATATGACCCGACTTACCCATCCCGATGACAACGATTCGGCCTTCACAGGCCAGCATCAGTTCACAGGCATGATGAAAGGGCCTGTCCAGACGTTCTATCAGATCATGGACAGATTCAGCCTCGGTCCTCAAAACGGCCTTTCCAAGCTCAATAAAATTATGGTTTTTCATATTATGGGCATCAACAACTGATTATTCCGGTTATTATACCTGCTGATGGCAGGAATTTCGCTGCGATTCCGGATTTAGGCGGGTATCTGTTTCAGACAGGTTTTTCCTCGTGATACGGACATGGCCGGCCTCAATTCCGTACATTGACGATACATTCCACATACGGATGCATTCATGATTTTACCCCTGAAAAATAGATTAATACCTGGTAGCCGATAAAGATTGAAAGCAGCAAGCCACCTTCCAGCCTGTTGATCCTTCCGGGTCCTTTGAAACCATAGGCTATGGCGAACAGGAGCAAGGTGAGCCCGATCATGATCGGAAAATCCCGCTCCAGTATATCGGCCGGTACGGGGCCGGGTTTGATTAGTCCGGGCAAGCCAAGAACGGCCAGCAGGTTGAACATATTGGAGCCAATGATGTTTCCAATGGCAATGTCATGTTCATTCTTGTATGCACTCACGACCGAGGCAGCCAGTTCCGGCAGGCTGGTACCGATGGCGACAATGGTCAGTCCGATGATGACGTCGCTGACGCCTGCGGCAGTGGCAATACTGACGGCAGAATTGACCAGTAGTTTTGAACCCAGCAGTAACAGCAGCAAGCCCCCGACAAGCCACATGCCGGCCTTTGCTGTACTCATATCGTGGGGAATTTCTTCATCATATTCCTGTGCAATGGGGTCTGTTTTGCGGGAACGAAGCCCCAACAGGGTGATGGTATAGATGACGATAAACATGCCCGTTATCAGGATGGCGCCATCGAGCCTGCTGAACTGGCCATCCATCAACAGTAGCTGGCTGACCAGGGTCACGGCCAGCATGATCGGGTATTCCCGTTTAAGGGTTTCCGATTTTACACTCAAGGGGATAAACAGTGCAGTGATGCCCAGAACCATGGCGATATTGGTTATGTTAGAGCCAATGGCGTTACCGATGGCCAGCCCCGGATTTCCTTCAAATGAAGAAACTGCAGATATCAGGATTTCCGGTGCCGAGGTTCCGAACCCGACGATGGTCAGGCCAATAACCAGAGGGCTGATACCCAGATTGTCGGCTATGGCTGATGCACCCAGAACAAAGCGGTCTGCACCCCAAAGCAGGATAGCGAAACCGGCTATGATTATCAGAAAATCTTCAAGCATGATCTCATGTACTCTTGACCCGGGTTTTACCACAACGGGTACACTTGTATTGTGTTATCAGTTTCCCTTTTTTCACATCAAAGCCTGTTTTTTTATCTTCAATCCATTTATGAAAACCATTACTACAGAGAGTTTTCCCCTTATGTCTCACGGAGAGTCTGGGTTTTTTGAAAGGGATTATGTCTGCCATACTTCATTATGGCGTTTCCATATAATGTGTTCAAGGTTGCTATCAAAAATTATTAAAACGGGTAAAATGACATTCATGACACAGGGGGTGTTGAGATATCAGATGAGACAGTTTTATGAATATTCTGGAAACCGGTGCGCTTGGCTGGCAGCACGAGGCATGGAATAATACCTATTACCCTGAAGACCTGCCAGAGGACTGGCGACTCGATTACTACAGTCATCATTTCAATTTTGTTGTGATCAAAGGGCATGAATGGCGAAATGTAACCCGGGGTGATGTAGATCAATGGCTGGACGACGTTGCCGACAGTTTTCTTTTCTACCTGTCAGTCGATACCGGCGGGCTGGATGCCGATGTCCTTGATCAATTGCGTTCAATCAAGGCGGGCCTGGGTGAGCGCCTGTCAGGGATACTGCTTACAGGAGTGATGCAGGGAGTAGCGGATGTGTTGGCCACCGAATTAACACGGCTTGCCACAGTCTATACCGATATGGCGGATGGTTCGGTACCGGCCGGGGATATGAAGGGGTGCTGGCGACCGGGTAGCGGGATTACCGGTGCCCGGCTGGGGATATTGCCGGCAGAATCAGCAATGGATATGCGGGGCATGCGTGTCTGTATTCAGGAGTTTCTTGCGCAGCGGGGAGAGTCCGGGGAACTGGGGCTCGTATTTGAGGGCGAACCTCCCCCGGTAAAGGCAATGCAGGATGCGCAGGTGATTATTGAGATGTTGACCTGAATCATTCAGTATTTCACTAAAACCGGATAAATCAACACCCCGGACGGTGAGACACAAAGAGGCTTTGCCGTTACGGTGGCTAATCAAGATTTAATGGCTGTTGATAGCCGCTTTCATTTACGGCTGAATTATGGGTTTGAATAGTATAAAACGATACCGGATGTCCCCTTCATGGGGCCTTCATCATACCACCCACTCTGCGGGGGGTATTTGATTTTCTGAGGACCCAATTTCCTGTTACTTGCTGCGGGGGTAGTTTAATTAAGCTCGCGGGCATGAATGATTCACTCTATAATCACCTAAACCGTTTTGTTAGTTCAGGAAATATATGCTGAAGAATATGGAAGAACACCAGCATGACAAGGTGTTGGTGCAAATAAAGGATCTTCATTACGCCAGAAGATCTGTAAAAATCCTCAAAGGTGCTTCCATTGAAATACAGCGTGGTAAAATCACCACTATCATGGGTCCCAGTGGTTGTGGCAAGACAACCCTGTTAAAACTGATCGGCGGGCAATTACGACCTGACAAGGGCAAGGTGATCGTACAGGGTCAGGATGTTCACTCACTGAATAATGAAGATTTGTATCTGCTGCGCAAGTGCATGGGGATGATGTTTCAGAGCGGCGCCCTGTTTACCCACCTTTCTGTTTATGAGAATGTTGCCTTTCCTCTTCGGGAGCATACTGACTTGTCGGAACCACTGATACGAACGCTTGTATTGATGAAGCTCGAGGCGGTTGGTTTGCGGGGTGCCCGTAATCTTTCACCCACAGAATTGTCAGGTGGTATGGCAAGAAGAGTGGCATTGGCCAGGGCCATTGCACTCGACCCGACTATCATGATGTATGACGAACCCTTTACGGGACAGGATCCGATAACGGTCGGGGTTATTATGAAATTAATACGCCTGTTAAATGACAGCCTTGGTATGACGAGTATTATAGTTTCGCATGATGTGAAGGAGGTCTGTAATATTTCCGATGAGATTTACATGATTTCAGACGGGCATGTGGTCGGCCAGGGCGACCCGTCTGATCTTATGCATTCCAGCTCAGGCTGGGTGAAACAGTTTATGAATGCCCTCCCGGACGGGCCGGTTCCTTTTCATTATCCCGCCACGCCGTATAGCGAAGACCTGCTGGAGAGGAGCGGATGATGTTGAACTGGTTGCAATATCTTGGCCGCTCCGGTGAGCATATTTTTGAACGTCTGGGAAAGGCCACCCTGTTTCTGTTGCAGATGATGTGCGGGCTTGCCACATTGTTCAAGCACCCCCGTCTGCTGGTGCGTGAGCTCTATTCCGTTGGTGTGTTGTCAACGGCGATTATCGTGATCTCTGGATTAACGGTAGGGATGGTGCTGGGTTTGCAAATGTACAATACCCTGGTGGATTTTGGCACCGAGGACTCCCTGGGCCCGGTGGTTGCCCTGTCATTAACACGGGAGCTGGGTCCGGTGCTGACAGCATTGCTGTTTTCCGGACGGGCCGGCTCGGCACTCACTGCGGAAATCGGCTTAATGAAGGCCACCGACCAATTGTCGGTTATGGAAATGATGGCAGTCGATCCGGTCAAGCGGGTTATTATTCCCCGTTTTGTAGCGGGTGTCATTTCCATGCCCCTGCTGGCCGCCATGTTCAGCGCAGTCGGTATATTGGGAAGTTATATCGTCGGAGTCGGCCTGCTGGGTGTTGATGACGGTGCCTTCTGGTCCCAGATGCAGCACAAGGTGTCACTGGACCGCGACATTATTAACGGGATTATCAAGAGTTTTGCCTTTGGTATTGTTGTATCGTGGATAGCCGTATTCCAGGGTTATGATGCGGTACCCACGACAGAGGGAGTCGGTCGTGCCACGACGCATACCGTAGTGCATTCCGCTTTTGCTGTGCTGGGTCTTGATTTTGTACTGACTGCCATGATGTTTGGAGACAATTGATATGCATACAAGCAGAACCATAGAGATACTGGTTGGTGTTTTTGTGGCCGCAGGGCTTGCCGCCTTTTTCATGCTGGCCATGAAAGTAAGCAACATCAGTTCCTTTGCAGAAAAGGACTCATATGTGGTCAAGGCGAGTTTTGACAACATCGGCGGACTCAAAACCCGCTCGCCGGTTCGCATTGGCGGGGTACGAATAGGACGGGTCACAGCAATCGAGTATGATGACAACAAGCTTGAGGCCATCGTAACGATGCATATTTATCAGAAACATGCCCGTATCCCCAAGGACAGCGCGGCCAGTATCTATACGGCTGGTCTGCTGGGTGAACAATACATTAACCTGGATCCTGGTGGTGCAGAGGGCTTTTTGAAAAATGGAAGTGTCATAGAGGAAACACAGTCCGCATTTGTGCTGGAGAGATTGATCGGAAGATTTCTGACGCAGGCAAGCGGGACTGGCAAATAGTAAGTTAGTGGTCTGACAAATTTGTCAGGAGAGATCATGGAATGAAAATAACCCTTCATCTGAATGACAAGCATCAGTATGAACTGGCGGGCGAACTGACCTTTCAGTCGGTGCCTGCCATTTACAAACAGATCGAACAGATGATCAAGGAAAATGGAGAAATTCCGGTTGATCTGAGCAAGGTCACCCGTTCGGACAGCGCCGGAGTCGCCATGCTGGTGGAATGGGTGCGCGATGTGCGGCAGCACGGGAAATCAATACAGTTTTACAACATTCCGGGCCAGATGCTGGCGATTGCCAAAGTCAGCGGGCTGGATGTCATCTTGCCATTATCCTGATTCAGTTATGAATCTCCTGGCCCTGGCTGACAGCGATCCTGTCATACAAAACAAAAACCCGTGTCTCTGGTTCCACATGCAGGGTAGTCACGGTCCTGATGGCTCTTCCGGCTGCTGATTCAGGGCTATTTTCCAATAATCTGGATAAAACCTCCCGTTTTTAATCGATTTTCTATATTATTGCCTATCCGGGATCATGCCCTGTACCAGACGGGGTCTGTCTGAGGGTGATTCCTGGATACATTCAGGCAGCAGAAGACGTATAAGCATATGATAACTAAAGAAGAAATCAAGAAATTAATCGAAGCGGGGTTACCCGCTGCCAATGCCATGATCGATGGTGATGACGGGACGCATTTTGATGGCATTGTTGTATCCTCCGAATTCGAGGGCAAGAGTATGTTGGCACAGCATCGTATGGTATTCGATACCCTGGGCGATCGCATGCAGACCGGCGTCATTCATGCACTGTCCGTGAAGACCTGTACCCCTGACGAATGGGAATCCCGCAAGGGTTAAATCAGCCAATTGTCCACAAGGACAAAGACCGGAAGAATGATTAAAGCATGGATAAATTAATAATCAGTGGCGGGACCTGTCTGCAGGGTGAAGTCCGTATCTCGGGTGCCAAGAATGCGACGTTGCCTATACTGGCTGCTACCTTGCTGGCCGATGGTGTGATGCGGATAGGTAATGTTCCTCATCTGCAGGATGTCACCACTACAATGGAACTGCTCGGTCGAATGGGTGTTGATCTGACACTTGATGAGCGCATGACGATAGAGATCAATGCAGGAACCATCAAGGAATTTCACGCCCCCTATGAACTGGTCAGAACCATGCGGGCATCAATACTGGTGTTGGGACCGTTGTTGGCTCGCTATGGCAAGGCAGAGGTTTCACTGCCGGGCGGGTGCGCGATCGGATCACGCCCGGTGAACCTGCATATTGACGGGTTGCAAAAACTGGGTGCCAAAATTACCGTTGAAAACGGTTATATCCATGCCAGTGCAGACAGACTGACCGGGGCCACGATCATGATGGATATGGTCACGGTGACCGGAACGGAAAATATCATGATGGCAGCCACCCTCGCCAAAGGGACAACCATTATAGAGAATGCTGCGCGAGAGCCCGAGGTTGTTGACCTGGCCAACTGCCTGAACTGCATGGGGGCCAGGATCAGTGGTGCCGGCACCGGGACGATTATGATTGAGGGTGTGGATAACCTGTCGGGTGCGGAATACAATGTCCAGCCAGACAGGATCGAGACGGGAACATTCCTGGTCGCGGCGGCAATCAGTGGTGGATGCATCAAGATAAAGGATACCCGCCCTGAACTGCTTGATGCAGTTATTGGCAAATTGCAGGAGGCGGGTGCAAAAATAACGATTGGTGATGACTGGGTTGAACTGGACATGGAAGGGCGCAGGCCACATGCCGTGGATATACACACGGCGCCTTATCCCGCATTTCCGACTGATATGCAGGCACAGTTTTGTGTGTTGAACGCGGTTTCCGATGGTGTCGGCACGATCAGGGAGGCGGTATTTGAAAATCGGTTTATGCATGTTCAGGAACTGCAAAGAATGGGTTCGGATATTCGAGTCGAAGGTAACACGGCCATCGTCAAGGGTGTGAAGAAACTGACGGCGGCCCCCGTCATGGCAACGGATCTTCGCGCCTCGGCAAGCCTGGTGCTGGCCGGGCTGATTGCAGACGGGGACACCATTGTCGACAGGATATATCACATCGATCGGGGTTATGACCGTATCGAGGAAAAACTGTTACAGTTGGGGGCCAATATCAGGCGGGTACCGGCCTGAGTCAGGGTATTAAAAGAATGATGAATGACGTATTTACCATTGCACTGTCAAAAGGTCGTATATTCAAGGAGACGTTACCCCTGCTTGCGCATGCAGGAATTGTCCCGAAGGATGACCCGGAGACCAGTCGCAAGTTGATCATGGATACCAATCAGGACGATGTGAAGCTGATTATCATTCGGGCGACCGATGTTCCGACCTATGTCCAGTACGGTGCAGCCGAAGTGGGTATTGCCGGCAAGGATGTGCTGATGGAGCATGGCGGTGAAGGTTTATATGAGCCAGTTGACCTCGAGATTGCCCGGTGTAAATTAATGGTGGCGGGACGTGTGGATGAGGTGGCGCCAGACGGGCGTTTGCGCATAGCAACGAAATTTGTCAACTGCACAAAAAGATATTATGCAGGACAGGGCAAGCAGGTTGAGACAATCAAGCTGTACGGGTCGATGGAGCTGGCGCCGCTGGTCGGCCTGGCCGATCGTATTGTCGATGTCGTCGACACCGGCAATACCCTGAAGGCCAACGGGTTAAAGCCGCTTGAGCACATTGCAGATATCAGTTCACGTCTTATTGTGAACAAGGCAGCCATGAAAATGCAGCACGAGCGTATTCGGGGTTTTATCAGCCAGATACAGGAAGCGGTTGTAAAAAACCGTAAGTCATAGCGGAATCGGTATGCCATCAGTTAAACGGTTAAATTCGGGTGATGCCGGCTTCGGTGAAGCGCTGGGGCAATTACTTGCATGGGAATCGGTTTCCGATGATGCCGTTGCCATTGTCGTGATGGAAATCCTGACGGCGGTACGAAACCGTGGTGATGCCGCCGTGATTGAATACAGTAACCGGTTTGACCGGCTTGATGTGTCATCCATGCAAGAGCTCGAAATTTCTCCCGCACGTCTGGAGCAGGCATTTAATAAAATCACCACAGAGCAAAGACTGGCGCTGGAACAGGCAGCCGGCCGTATCCGCAATTATGCCGAACACCAAAAGATGGATTCCTGGTCCTATACAGAAGAAGACGGGACCCTGCTGGGTCAGCAGGTCACGGCAATGGACCGGGTCGGCATGTATGTACCGGGGGGCAAGGCGGCCTACCCGTCATCGGTATTGATGAACGCCATTCCTGCCAGGGTTGCGGGTGTTCAGGAACTGGTTATGGTGGTGCCCACACCGGATGGGGAAACCAATGAGCTGGTATTTGCCGCCGCATACATTGCCGGAGTGGATCGTGTGTTTACTGTTGGTGGTGCCCAGGCGGTAGCCGCACTCGCTTATGGCACGGAGACCATACCTGCGGTAGACAAGATTGTCGGTCCGGGTAACATCTATGTCGCCACGGCCAAACGCATGGTGTATGGGACAGTCGGCATCGACATGATCGCCGGTCCTTCAGAGATACTGGTTGTATGCGATGGCAAGACTGATCCGGACTGGATAGCGATGGACCTGTTTTCACAGGCAGAACACGATGAGGATGCACAGTCCATTCTGATTTGTCCCGATGAAGATTTTATTAACCAGGTGCAGGCCAGTATCAACAAGCTGCAACCCGGCATGCAACGCTCGGCCATTATTGGCCAGTCCCTGAACACACGCGGGGCCCTGATCAAGGTAAAGGACATGGATGAAGCGGTGGATATTGTCAATGATATTGCCCCTGAGCATCTTGAACTGTCGGTTGAAGACCCGCAGGCCATGGCGGCACGGATTAAACACGCCGGGGCCATTTTTATGGGCCGCTATACCGCCGAGGCCCTGGGTGATTATTGTGCCGGGCCCAACCATGTCCTGCCTACGTCACGTACCGCCCGATTTTCATCGCCGTTGGGGGTCTATGATTTTCAGAAACGAAGCAGCCTGATCATGTGTTCTGCCGGGGGTTCATCGGAGCTGGGTAAAATTGCCTCCGTGCTGGCACGCGGGGAAGGACTTGAGGCACATGCACGCTCGGCCGAGTATCGCATCGGCAAAGACCAGTAATATTTCCGGCTGCTCTTTCTTCATCGGGGGTGACGGGTAATATAACCCCGGGATATTCATTCAACAATGACTGACAGTAATCTCATTAAACACTGGATACGTCCTGAAATAAGGGAACTCTCTGCATACCATGTGCCTGACCCGGCGGGCATGATCAAACTCGATGCCATGGAAAACCCCTATACCTGGCCAGACGAAATGATCCGTGAGTGGCAGGTGATACTGAAGGACATCGAATTAAACCGCTATCCGGATCCATCAGGCCGACAGCTGGTCCGGCAAATACGCAAGTCATTTTCCATACCGGATGACATGGCTATCCTGCTTGGTAACGGCTCCGATGAATTAATCCAGATGATTGCCATGGCAGTTGCAGGCAAGGACCGGGTCATCCTGGCACCCGAGCCCGGTTTTGTCATGTACAGCATGATCGCCCGGTTTGCTGGTATGCAATATGTGGGGGTGCCGTTAATCGCAAGTGATTTCAGCCTTGATATGAACGCGATGCGCCGGGCCATTGAGACCCGTCAACCTGCCGTTATTTTTCTGGCATACCCGAACAACCCGACAGGCAACCTGTTTGATGCAGAGCAGGTCAGGGAAATTATAACTATTGCCCCGGGTCTGGTGGTGCTGGATGAGGCCTACACCGCCTTTGCTGAAGATACCTTCATGGCGAGCCTCGGGCAATATCCCAACCTGTTGGTCATGCGTACGGTATCAAAAATGGGTCTGGCCGGCTTACGTTTGGGTTATCTGGCAGGCCCGGGTGAATGGCTTGAGGAATTTGATAAAATCAGGCTGCCCTATAATATCAATGTGCTCACTCAGGCCAGCGCGGAATTCGCCCTCAGGCACAAAGATGTACTTGACCAACAAACAGAATTATTAAAACAAGAGCGCGGCAGGTTGTTTCACCGGTTGCAGGCTGCTGCGGGTATCGAAGTCTACCCCAGTCAGGCCAACTTTATCCTGTTCCGGGTTTTGAGTGGGCGGGCCGATGATTTGTTTGAAGCATTAAAAAAAGCAGGGGTCCTGATAAAGACATTATCAAAGTCAGGAGGCGTGCTGGTGGGCTGTTTGCGTGTCACTGTAGGTAAGCCTGAAGAGAATGACGCTTTTGTCAATGCGCTTATAGTTAATCAGGATTGCCTATGAAAAATACTACAAGAACTGTTTCCGGCCTGTTGCTCATCCTGTCTCTATTCCTTCTGGCCAATATTACGGCCTGCTCTAAAACGGGTAATTTATCAGACACTTATCTGGAATTTTCAGTGGACGGGGAAAGCTATAAACTGGATAATGTCATCCTTGATGCCATAAAGCTCAATAAAGATAACTGGTTTTACCTGGGGCTGGGGCAGGATATTTTAAAGACGGGTTCACTTCAATCAGTACCCTCGGCAGCCATTCAGTGGAGGGTGCAATTAAAGCACATACAAGATTTACAGGGGAAAGAAATAGACCTTGGTGATGTCAATAATAAAAAACTGGCGGCGGCTGTCAATTTTACTCTCACGAGTGATGTCAGAGTTACACCGATGAAGGGTTCAGAAATCAGGATTGTTATCAAAAGTGTCGATGATAATTTTGTCGAGGGATCATTTGAAGGGAAGAACCTGCCCTATATTTCAATGACCCGGGATATTCTGAAAAATGTCAGTGTTAGTGGAAAATTTCGCGCACTAATAAAAAAGTGACCCATCAATGATACTGTGATCTTTTTATTTTCGTCAAAATGTGGCTATTTAAAAGAAAAAGTAAAAATTCAGGGATCAGGGCGAATTCAGTCCACATTGTTGATGGGGTCACAGAGATAGATGTGCGTGGCCAGATATGCCCGGGATACCTGCTGGCGATAAACAAGGCCGTAGACAAGCTGAATAAAGACATGTGTGCAAGATTACTGATAACTTATCCACCGTGTGGTGATGATGTAAAGGCCTGGTGCAATGAGCGAAAAATCACTTATCAAGGTCTTGAACAGCAAGAAGGGATAGGGGCAATCAGTATTCAAAAGTAATTTCAAAATGGTCTTGCAATTATTTACCCGGAATCTTGCCGATGGTTATGAAATACAATTATTTAAAGGGTTTTGCCCACTTTGTTTATGACAGGTCTGCAATCATGATGTTATCCAGTGTTCGCATTAAAGCCGTTATTTTTTTATTGGCCGGATTTGTATCAGGCTATGCCGGGAATATTTATGCCATTGACCAGAAGACGGGGATTGATGAGCAGGCACAATTACCATTTTGGGAGGTCAGTACAGGTGGTATGAGCCTGCGTCTGATTCAACGTCTGCCTATCCAGTCGCGCGGCTATTTTCTGGCACGTGGATTCAATGCAACACAGGCTGAACGCATAGCACGAAGCTGTATTTTTCAGACCGTATTCAAAAATACATCACAGGGTGGTCAGCCAGGCAAGGCAAGTACGCTCGAGTACAACTTGAATGACTGGCGGGTTATATATAAAGGCAAAAAAAGAAAAATGAAAACACGGCAAGACTGGGCCAGTGAATGGCGTGCTGAAAAGGTAAGTAAACCCGCACAGATTGCATTTGAATGGTCATTGTATCCTACCAGTCAACAATACAAGCCCGGCGACTATAATTGGGGTATGTCTGTTTTCAACCTGGAGCCGGGCTCAAGGTTTGATCTTGAGATCACCTGGATGCAGTATGGCAGGAAAAACACTGCCATCATAAAAAATATGGAATGCGCACCGGATATTAACCCCCAACCAACAGAAGCCCTGTGATATGAAAAATATTTTCTATATATTGATAATGATTGTTTCTTTAACAGGTATGTCCCTGACAATGGCAGGGGAAAAGAAACAGACCTTGCCGGCAGTGGCAAAACCCTTCAAGGCACCGGAGTTTGCCCTCAAGGATGAAAATGATATTACCTATCGTTTGTCAGATTTTCGTGGCAAGGTCGTGCTCATCAACTTCTGGGCAACATGGTGCCCTCCCTGCCGAATCGAGATGCCATCCATTGAGCGTTTGTGGCAAAAAGTAAAGGGCAAGGGTATTGTCATCCTCGCGATCAATGTCGGCGAAAGTGCTGATACCGTGTTCAAATTTACCGGTCAGCTTCAATTGAGTTTTCCGATACCGATGGATACAAAGGGTGAGGTTATAAAAAAATATCCAGCAGCAGGTTTACCGACGACTTATATCGTCAGCCCGGCAGGTATGGTAACCCACCGCGCTGTCGGCAGTCGGGAATGGGATGACCCGGTCTTGATGAAGCAGTTGATGGCAATGCGCATCCCGAACCGGAACGGGAAATGACAGGCCAACCGAACCCGTCGATGCGAACCTGTCAGATGCCAGGAGTCTGTCCGAAAACAGACGGTTCCCTGGCAGCACTTACTTGCGTAGATTGGTGAAGGTGATAACCGGCCTCTGTGCAACAGTAATACTGGCGGTGAATTTTCTTTTTTCGCGCTGTCCAGCAAGTTTTATAATACTTCCCGGTTTTTGTTTGGCAACGGCGTCCAGCAGGCTGCGAACATCATAGACAGGTTTCCTGTTTACCGACAGGAGAATATCCCCCGGTTTCAGGCCTGCCTTTAATGCCGGACCATCTTCAAAAATACCAGTAATAATGACACCCCCCGGGGCAGGAATATTCAGTGATTGGGCCAGATCAACGGGGACATTGCGCATGCGGATACCGAGCCAGCCACGAACCACGTGCCCTTTCTCGATAATCTGGGTCATGACATCACGGACCAGGTTGATCGGGATGGCAAAACCGATTCCCTGTGAACCGCCGCTTCTGCTGAATATGGCCGAGTTGATACCGATTAATTCACCGCGCGGATTCACCAGGGTTCCACCCGAGTTACCAGGATTGATTGCAGCATCGGTCTGGATAAAGTTCTCGAAGGTATTCAGTCCCAGTCGTTTGCGTCCAGTGGCACTGATAATACCCTGTGTTACTGTCTGGCCGACTCCGAATGGATTGCCAATCGCCAGTACCACATCACCCACTTCAATGTTGTCTGAGTCCCCAACCGTGATGCCAGGCAGCTTGTCGAGTTGTATTTTCAGTACGGCCAGGTCGGTTTCGGGGTCTGTACCAATGATCTTTGCCATGGCATTGCGACCATCTGTCAACAATACCTGTATTTCCTGTGCACCGGATATCACATGGTTATTGGTGATGATGTGCCCCTGTGAGGTCATGATTACACCCGAACCCAGACTGGTTTGCAGTTCTGATCTCTCAGGTGTTGTTCCATTGAAATAATACTTAAGGATATCTTCAGTAGTTGGTTGTTTGGCGACGACCTTGGCCGTGTATATGTTTACAACCGAAGGCGATGCCTGTTTGACTGCCGTTGAATATGAAAAAGGTGCAGTTTGATCAGAATGTGTAACGGCGCGCTCGGTTTTTGTCGGGGAATGCTGACGAATTTCGATCTTCGGGCGGATATTCTGTACCAGTTCCGGTTTCATAATCAGGATAACAAAGGCAGCTGCCAGACCGATGGTGGCAAACTGAAACAGGAACAGGATGATTTGCTTAAATTTTCTCACTGATATTTGCGTCTAAATGAAAAGTGTACTCTATTATTATGTAGAATTAGATTTCACGCAACGGGAAGTGACATGGCCAATCTGAATACGATCCTGAATTATACGAATGAATTGCTTTCCATCACACAGTTTGATGATTATTGCCCAAATGGGCTTCAGGTGCAGGGCAAGGCAGAGGTGAAGAGGTTAACAGGTGGCGTTACAGCCTGTAAGGAGTTGATTAATAAGGCGATTAAGAGTGATGCCGATGCTATCCTGGTCCACCACGGCTACTTCTGGAAGGGAGAGGAGCCGACGATTACAGGGATGAAGTATGAGCGCATCAGGTGTTTGATTGAGTCCGGTATTTCCTTACTGGCCTACCATCTGCCACTTGATGCCCATCCCGAATACGGTAATAACGCCAGATTGGCCTCATTATTAGGGATTAGCGCCGAAGGTGGTTTCGCCCGAAATGGCCTGGTCGATATTGCACAATACGGGCGTTTCAACCCGGGCCTGAGCCGTGATGAGCTGTCAGAGCGGCTTATAACAGTACTCAACCGCGAACCCCTGGTTATTGCCGGACACGACAGAAAGATCGAGACAGTGGGACTGTGTACCGGAGCGGCCCAATCCTGTATTGACGAGGCGGCCTCATTGGGGCTGGATGCCTATATTACAGGTGAGGTTTCCGAGCACACATTTCACACCGCCCGGGAACTGGGCATCAATTTCTATGCGGCGGGTCATCATGCCACCGAGCGCTATGGCGTTATGGCGCTCGGGCAACACCTGTCCGGACACTTTGATATAGAGTTCCAGTTTATTGATATTGATAATCCGGTTTAACCTCCGGGGGTTAAACTTCCCCGTCGGAGGGACAAAAAAAGCCGCAGGAGTGGCTTTGTACACGGATGTACTTATGCCACGAACATGCTGTTGATTAAATAACTCGCGGCCATGGGACCGTTTATTTATACTTCATCAAAGAATGGCCCTTTGGTCACTGCTGTAATTTAATATCCCTGCAAAAATAAATTTATTCTGATGCCGTGTCTTTTTGAAAATATTCAAAGGCAAAAAATATATTGATCCAGGAAGAAATAATTTTCTGATCGTAACAATTTTTATATTTTCATAATCAACATAATATCCCTGCAAAAATAAATTTATTCTGGTACCGAGCCTTCTTGAAAATATTCTGATAGAATCACGGCCGTTTACAAAACAGGTATGGTTCTATCAGTTGTGGCCATGTTAATTTATTACTGAAACGCAGTATTGGTTTCTGGAGAATATTCATGAGCAAACAAGATGTGAATATCGGAAGACGTCGTTTTCTGACAGCGACTACATCGGTCGTTGGCGGGGCAGGAGTTGCAGCTGCTTTAGTCCCTTTTGTTACCTATATGACCCCGAGTGCCAGGGCGCGCGCGGCCGGTGCGCCGATTGAGGTGGATATCAGCAAGCTGGAGCCGGGTAAAAAAATGACAGTTGAGTGGCGTAAGAAGCCGGTCTGGATCGTTCGACGTACCGAACAGAATCTGGCTGATTTGCCTACCTTGAACGCTGCTCTTACCGATCCGCAATCTGAAGTCCCGCAACAACCTGAATACATCAAAGGTGAAGTACGCGCAATCAAACCCGAATATATGGTGATGGTGGGCCTGTGTACACACCTGGGTTGTTCACCGACTTACAAGCCTGAAATGGGTGCTGCATCAGATATGGGCAATGAATGGAAAGGTGGTTTCTTCTGTCCATGTCATGGTTCCAGATTTGATCTGTCAGGCCGGGTTTATACCGATGTACCGGCTCCAACCAATCTGGTTGTTCCTCCACATAAATACCTGTCAGACAATGTGATCATGATCGGTGTCGATCAGGAAGGAGAAGCATCATGACCAGAATGCAAGCATTTACAGGCTGGATTGATGCACGCTTCCCGATGACCAGAATGTGGAAGGAACACATGGCAGAGTATTACGCGCCGAAGAACTTTAACTTCTGGTATTTCTTCGGGTCACTGGCGTTGCTGGTACTGGTGATGCAGATCGTGACGGGTATTTTCCTGACCATGAATTACAAACCGGATGCGAAAATGGCCTTCGCCTCTGTCGAGTACATCATGCGTGATGTCGAATGGGGCTGGTTGATTCGTTATCTGCATTCAACGGGGGCCTCTGCATTTTTTATTGTGGTTTACCTGCACATGTTTCGTGGTTTGATGTACGGTTCATTCAAGAAGCCGCGTGAACTGATCTGGATTTTCGGTATGCTGATTTATGTCGCGCTGATGGCAGAGGCCTTTATGGGTTATTTATTACCCTGGGGGCAGATGTCCTATTGGGGTGCACAGGTTATCATTTCCTTGTTCAGCACCATTCCATTTGGATTTGGTGAACCGATTGCGGAATGGATTCGTGGTGATTTTGTTATTGCCGATGCGACCCTTAATCGTTTCTTTGCCTTCCATGTCATCGCAGTTCCACTGATTCTGCTGATGCTGGTCGTGGCACATATCATTGCCTTGCACGAAGTGGGTTCCAACAATCCGGACGGTGTGGAGATCAAGAAACACAAGGATGAAAATGGTATTCCAAAAGACGGGATTCCGTTTCATCCCTACTATTCGGTCAAGGATATTGTCGGTGTGATTGTATTTCTGATCCTGTTTGCGGTGATCATATTTTTTATACCGGATATGTGGGGCTGGTTTCTGGAAAAAGACAACTTTATTCCAGCCAATCCACTGGAGACACCGGAGCATATTGTGCCATTGTGGTATTTCACGCCGTTCTACGCGATCCTGCGCGCGGTGCCAAACATACTGAGTTCACAGTTTCCCGGTGTGGCCGCCATGGGGATGGCGATTATCTTCCTGTTTCTGGTGCCCTGGCTGGATCGTAGCCCGGTAAAATCCATTCGCTACCGTGGCGGGATCTACAAGTTTGCATTGGCCGTGTTCGTGTTCAGTTTCATTGCACTTGGCTGGTTGGGCACACAACCCGTGTCTGAAACCTATACCCTGTTTTCGCGTATCTTCAGCGTTCTGTATTTCGCATTTTTCATTTTAATGCCCTGGTACACCATGATTGACAAGACCAGGCCGGTTCCGGAAAGGGTGACAGACAAATGAAAAAGATGATGATTGCATTGTTACTGTTGACTGCCCCTGCGTCTGTACTCGCTGGCGGTGAGCATAGTTGTGGAAAAATTGACTGTTACAAGGCAAAAACCGGTCTGGATGACAAGGCATCCCTTCAACGTGGTGTAAAGCTGTTTGTTAACTATTGTATGGGCTGCCACTCCGCCAGGTTCATGTCATACCAACGAATGGCAAAAGACCTGGACCTGAGTCATGAAATGGTGCTGCAAAATCTGATGTTTACTGATGGAAATATCGGTGACTACATGACCATCTCCATGACGGAGAAGGATGCCAAAAAATGGTTTGGAACACCGCCACCCGACCTGTCACTGGTGGCACGCTCACGTGGTACGGACTGGCTGTATACCTACCTGAAAACCTTCTATATTGATGAAAAGCGTCCATTTGGTGTTAATAATCTGACGTTTTCCGATGTTGGCATGCCACACGTGTTTGCCGGGCTGGAAGGGATGAAAAAGGCCATATTCAGGACGGTCGAAGAAAAACAGGGCAGCGAGACAAGTAAAATCAGTGTTTTTGATAAGTTCGAGACCGTGTCAGAGGGTTCTATGAGTCCGGCCAGATATGACCAGGCCGTACTGGATCTGGTCAACTTCCTGGATTACACCGGTGAACCCGCCAAACTTGTACGTTACGGGGTAGGTGTCAAGGTGGTCCTGTTCCTGATCATACTGTTGATCCCGGCTTATCTGATGAAGAAGGAGTTCTGGAAGGATATTCACTAGCCCGCGTTTCTCGTCACCGTTCTACTGCGACGGCCCAATGGCACGCCCTGCTTGACTTTCACCTGGTCGGGCTGCTCGACATAGTATTGACTATGCCTGCGCGGCCCTCGGTCGCAAAAGTCAATCATGCCGCACCCTTGAACCGTCTCGCTACGGTCGGTGGTGAGAAATGCGGGCCAGGAGTCTGCCTGGAGAATAGACAGCCCCCCATCATTGACCGGTCCGTATTAAGCTAATCCCGGTGTCCTGTCGGGATTAGCTCACATTTTTTTCCACTTTTACTGTATAATGCCGATCAATTTGATTGGATCCGGGAGTAGTCCATATGGCTTTGGTTGCCAACAGACGTTCTGTAATGACCTTGTTTTCCTCACCTGTCGACCCTTTTTGCCACCGGGCAAGAATCGTTCTGGCCGAAAAAGGGATTACCTTTGAAACGAACAGCATTGAAGAGGGTAATTTGCCTGAAGATTTGCTGCATATTAACCCATATCATTCGGTGCCAACCCTGGTGGATCGTGAACTGATCCTCTACAATTCCCAGGTTATTATTGAATATCTGGATGAGCGCTTTCCCCATCCCCCACTGATGCCGGTGGACCCGGTGTCCAGGGCCAAGACCCGTCTTGCAATGCATCGTATTGATGCCGACTGGTATTATCAGGTAAAGGAACTGGAATCGGGTGACAGCAAGCGCATGGACAAGGCAAAAAAGATTCTGGGTGACAGCATTGCATCCAGCGCAGATGTATTTGCTTTCAAGCCCTATTTTCTGAGCGATGATTTCACGCTGGTGGATTGCTCCATTGCACCTATCCTGTGGCGCCTTGAAAAATATGATATAGAATTGCCGACGCAGTCAAAGGCGATACATGACTATGCCGAACGTGTGTTTGGCCGTGAATCCTTCCAGTCCAGCCTGACTGAACATGAAAGGGAAATGAAGGAATAGGCACTGACCGCTAAAGCCATGGAACTATCATGACTTCCAGTCGACCCTATCTCATTCGCGCACTTTATCAATGGATCAATGATAACGGCCTGACACCGTATATGCTGGTCAACACCGGGATGGAAGGTGTGCAGGTACCCCGACAGCATGTGCAGGATGGTAAAATCGTACTGAATATTGCCTCGCGGGCCGTACAGGAACTGGATATGGGTAATGAAGAGGTGATATTCAGTGCCCGTTTTTCCGGTGTCTCTATGATAGTCAGGGTGCCGGTCTTATCCGTTCTCAGTATCTACGCCATGGAGTCAGGTGAAGGCATGATTTTTTCTGACCCGGACGACCATGATGAGCCACCGCCCGTTGGAGACTCCTCAGACAAGTCCAGCAAGCCAAGGTTGCACGCTGTAAAGTAAGCATTTTTACGGCCACACGATTAAAATCCACCCGGCATCCTGCGCTTTAAATCGTATAAATCACTGCTAATGTCCCGTTAACTTTATGAAGCACATGACAATGTGAGGACATTAAACCGGACTGGCCGGATCGAGACCGTCTGCCGCACGGGCGCGGCAGCCGAGCCGCCATGGATGGCATGTTTTGCGTGTCTTGATCCGGCCAGTCCGGTTTCATGTCCGGATTGCGGGTTAGCCCAAGGCGTACTCGTCGTTTACATTTCAACCATATTCGTCATGGGTTAACGGGACAACAGTGCGTATAAATATATAAGTTATTGTTATTTATTTATTATCTATCTGATTTTCATGTCTTTAACATCTATTAGCAGCTCAAGATTTGTTAAAACCAGCCGAATACTAGGTATTCCAGATATTAACTAAAGTGTTCGGTACGGTTTAGGCCTGCCCGGTTAAAAATAACAGGATGTATGATAGACAGATGTAAAAAATCCCCGTTTGCGTTGACAATAAAACGCAAAATACTGTTGATAGCGGTGTGCGTATCATTGCTGTTCTGTGCCGTTGCCGTGACTGGCCTGTGGATCAATTACCAGTCCAGTTCTGCCAGTCGGCCGGTCATACAGGAATATTTACCTCAACTCAATGAACTGATCATCGCCGATAACAATCTCAGGGATTCGCTTTCAAGCCTCTACCTGTATGCCATCAACGAAAGTGACAAACAGGATAGCAGCTTCACATCCCATCTGGCCAAATACCAGCAGGCCCTTGCTGATTACCTGAAACATGACGGCATAGATACAAATCTTGTTAAAGATTTAACGCAGGACCTGACGAAACTCAGGGGTTTGGCCAACAGGCTGTTCAGCTTGCATGTTACCGAGAAAAAAAATAATTTTCTCAAAAATGAAATAACTCCATTGGTTGGCCACATCAGGGTCGATATCGACCAGTTATATTTAGGGGTAAAGAAGGCCATTGAGCATCAGAGTAAAAAGACGGTACAAACACTGAATGGGGGCCTCAAAATTCAGCTTGGGGTGATTGTCGGTGTCAGTGTTATTGGCCTGCTGCTGATCTGGTTTGGGCTGCGCATGATTCTCAGGCCGGTGAACGCGATAGTTGATGGTATGGTTAATATTTCAGACAAGGGAAACCTGCAGCATACCCTACCGGAGGGCTGTAACGACGAGTTTGGCAGGCTGGGTTTTGCATTTAATCATTTTGTTGGCAAGGTCAAGAATATTATTGATCTGGTTGTTTTATCTGCCTCCAATCTGGTGGATGAATCGAGGACGCTCATCAGTGTAACCGGACAAAGTCGCGACAAGGCCCTTTCCCAGGAAACTGAATTGCAACAAGTGACCAATGGTTTTGATGAGATGACCAGCGCGGTGCAGGAAATTGAAACAAACAGTCTGGGGGCAGTGAATGCAGCAAGGCAGGCCAACGACAAGGCAAAGGATGGCGGCAGGATAGTCAGCGAAAGTATTGACGCAATCCAGCAACTGGCCAGGCACGTTGAATCCAGCGAGACCATGATGCAGGAACTGGTTGGTTTAAGTAAAGGCATTGGCGAGATTGTAACCGGTATTCGCAGTATTGCAGAACAGACCAACCTGCTGTCCCTGAATGCCGCAATAGAGGCTGCGCGGGCGGGTGAGGCCGGACGAGGTTTCGCCGTGGTGGCAGACGAGGTACGCAGCCTTTCCCAGAAAGTGCAGAATGAAACCGACGCCATTGAAAGACGGGTGACTGATTTGCAGAATGGCGTTAGCAAGGCATCGGGCGAAATGATTATCAGTCGCGAGTGTGTTGGCAAAAGTGTTGTATTGTCAACAAAGGTCGGGGAGTCACTCGCATCCATTTCAGGTACCATCAGCACAATTGTTAATCTGAATGAAAAAATTGCCCAATCAACACAATCACATAGCCAGAAGGCCGTAGAGATACATGCCGGATTGAAAACCATACATACCGCAGCCGTGGATTCAGCGGAGTCGGCCAGGGTGGCCTCAACCGTGGGTAGTGAGTTTTCAATACTGGCCCGCCAATTACAGGATCTTGTCAGTCAATTCCTGCTACCCGAGAAAGACCCGGAAGAAAAGGTATTGTTACAGAAGGTAATAGAGGTAAGAAAGGAGCTCTGTGTCGAGGAGGATTCAGAAGAGGGTGATATTGTCTTGTTCTAGATCGTTTTTTATAGTGCTTCAGACGCAAAATCCGCCAGCCTTGACCTCTCCCCGCGAAGCAGAGTGATATGACCGCTGTGTTCCCAGTCCTTGAAACGGTCTACGACATAGGTCAGTCCGGAAGAGGTTTCTGTCAGGTAGGGTGTATCTATCTGGGCAATATTGCCAAGGCAGATGACCTTGCTGCCAGGGCCTGAACGCGTTATCAGGGTTTTCATCTGCTTGGCGGTAAGGTTCTGTGCCTCATCGATAATAATCAGTTTGTTCAGAAAGGTTCGGCCACGCATAAAATTAAGTGAACGGATTTTAATCCGTTGCTGTAAAAGATCGTTCGTGGCCGCCTGTCCCCAGTTGCCGTTTTCTTCTGTTTGGGTCAGTACTTCGAGGTTATCCATCAGGGCGCCCATCCAGGGTGTCATTTTTTCCTCTTCGGTTCCCGGCAGGAAACCGATATCTTCACCGACCGGAACGGTTACCCGTGTCATGATAATTTCACTGTAAATTCCGGCCTCCAGTGTTTGTTCCAGGCAGGCTGCCAGTGTCAGCAGGGTCTTTCCTGTTCCTGCCATTCCGACCAGCGTGACAAAATCAATTTCCGGATTCATCAGCAGGTTCAGGGCATAATTTTGTTCCTTGTTGCGGGCATGTATACCCCAGACGGTGTTGGAGGTTTGCTGGAAATCACGAATGACTTCAATCACAGCGCGGTCATTATCGTGTGAGCAGACGCGATAATTGAACCCCGGGTCGCTGTCCATATTCAGAAATTCACTGGGATGCCAGTTTTGTACTTCCGGGCCCTGCAACTCGTAATAGGTATGGCCATCTTCTGTCCATGATTTCATCTCCTTGCTGTGTTTTTCCCAGAAATCAGGGCTTAATGTGCGCGCACCGCGATAAAGGAGTTCGATATCTTCTAGCACCTGGTCGTTGTAATAGTCTTCAGCATGAATGCCCAGAACCGTAGCCTTGATGCGCAGGTTGATGTCTTTTGAGACGAGTGTGATCGTTTTGTCCTGGTGGGTCTCACGCAGGAAAATAGCTACGCTCAGGATGATGTTGTCATTCTTTTCCCCGGGCAGGATGTCAGGGATAGTGTCCTTGATCGAGCTGGTCTGGAAAAACAATTTCCCGCAAGCCATGGACTGGTCCAGCCGACCCTGTTCCAGGCTGAGGCCCTGCTTGATATCATCTGCGCCGCTGTCAGATAACAACTCATCAAGAAAACGGCTCGTTTGTCGTGCACTTCGTGCCACCTCGGATGTGCCTTTTTTCATATTATCCAGTTCTTCAAGCACGATCATGGGTAAAAAAATATCATGCTCCTGGAATCGAAAAATGGACGTTGGATCATGAAGCAATACATTGGTGTCAATAACCAGCAGACGCCTGCCGAGGATTTCCTTTTTGGTCATAATTGTTTTTTTGTCTCTGTATGTCGGGTTAATATTATATAATGTAAATGCAAGGGTTCAGTGGTAAATATTTTTATCCTGGTACATTCTGTAGTGAAAAGTTTAAATTACAATACAAATAGCTTCACGACTGCCCCGTTAATTTTATGAAGCACATAACAATGTGAGGACATGAAACCGGTAAGCCTGATCAAGACCGTCTGCCGCACGGACGCGGCAGCCGAGTCGCCATGGATGGCATGTTTTGCGTGTCTTGATCAGGCTTACCGGTTTCATGTCCGGATTGCGGGTTTGCCCGAAACGCACTTGCCGCTTACATTTTAACTATATTCGTTACATGTTAACGGGACAGTCGTGAAATAACTTATACTATTTTAGTCTCTGGACCCTGGTTAGTTTTGTCTTCTTTATTCAACTGTTTGACTGCGCGCAGGACTTCATCAACATGTCCGTCAACCTTGACCTTGCGCCATTCTTGCCTGAGTTTTCCCTGCCCGTCAATCAGGAATGTGCTGCGTTCTATCCCGCGTACCTGTTTGCCATACATATGTTTCATTTTTATTACATCAAAAATATTGCACAGGGTTTCCTCGTTGTCCGAGATCAGGTCAAATTTGAAGCCCTGTCTGGATCTGAAGTTATCATGGGATTTCAAGCTGTCTCTTGATACACCGAGGACCACGGTGTTCTGGCGTTTGAATTTTAACAGGTTGTCATGGAAGTTCTGTCCCTCACGCGTACACCCGGGGGTGTTGTCTTTCGGGTAAAAATAAAGTACAACATTTTTACCCTTCAGGCCGGACAAACTGATTTGTTGTTCACTTGTAGCGGGTAATTTAAATGCAGGGATTTTCTTCCCGAGCACGACATGTGCCATATCCTGTTTTCCTTTTTCGTCTGAGGTGTTGTGGAGATGCTTATGATTTGAGAGGTTCCAGTACGGCATCCAGATTAAGATTGTCACAGAAGTCCATGAACGATTCACGTAAATCAGCAATTTGTATGTCAGCCGGTATGCCGACTTCAATATGAACAGAAAACATGGGTGTACCCGTGTGAGCGGCCGCGTAATTACTGGTGGTCAACTCTTCTATGTTGATTTTACGCGTTGAAAAGAAATTAGCCAGATTGTTGACAATACCGGGGTGGTCGATGGAGATGACATCTGCAACATACGGAAGTGCCTTTCCGGGGCGTTGACGTGGTTCGGTACTCTTTGCGACTATGGTCATGTCCAGCTTTTCCTGGAGGCCTGGCATCTGGCTTTCCAGTTTGGCGACCGTGTTCCAGTTACCCGAGACCAGGAGCATGATGGCAAATTCCCCACCGAGTACACTCATGCGACTGTCTTCGATATTACATTCCTGGTCTGAAATATATTTTGAGAGTTCATCAACAATGCCCGGGCGATCACTGCCCAATGCGGTTATAACCAGGTAATTCTTCATGATAACCTCTCAAATAAAATGTTTTCTACCTGCCCTCTCTTCCCCAGGGAGACGGATGATGACCACGACGGCCCAATGTCGTGGAGTACACTAGAGTATATCGGATAAGTCAACAGAGCGTAACTTTTCGGCGGCATCTTCAGGACTGATGGTGTTGACGAACAACCCTGATCCGAGTTCGAATCCACTGGGTATGCTGGTTCGCGGGCAGATTTCCAGGTGCCAGTGATAACTGGGTGAGCAATCATTATAATCGCTGCCGTGTGGTATGGAATGCAAAAAGTAATTGTATTGGGCCCCGCCAATAACCTGCTCCAGGCGGGCCATGCTTTTCTTGAGAACCTCGGCAAATGCCTGGAGCTCATTTTCGGGGGCACGCATGTAGTCCGCCTCATGGTTCAGGGGCAGTATATGGATTTCCCACTCGTAACGGCTGGCAAAGGGTTTGATCGCAACGAAATACTTGTTTTTTTCAATGACGTATTGTCCAACATTGATTTTCCTGCGTACTTCACCGGATTCCCTGTCATAAATGGTAGCCTCATAGGTCAGTGCTTCATCTATCAGGGAGCAGAAAATACAGCGATGATGTTTTTTATAGTATTTGCTGCTGTTGTGTACCTCGTTATAGAGGTTTTCCGGAACAACGGGCATCGCAATAATCTGACTATGGGTGTGCGGAATGCTGGCACCCGCAGCCGGACCGAAGTTCTTGAAGGCAAGAACGTACTTGAGTCGTGGATCAGAGTTATACAAATCACTCATACGATCCTGGTAGCTTTTGAAAACCATCGCCAGGTGATCGATATCCATTTCATGGATGGCAATGCCATGTGACGGGTGATCAATAATGACCTCGTGGCGACCGTATCCCTCGATGGTTTGTTGCAAGCCAAAGGTCAGGTTATCCTGGGTATTGTCTTCGCCCAGAACCGGGTAGAGGTTTTCTACAACCCGGATATTCCAATTATTTTCATCGGGATAGGCCGTGATAGTTGGCGGTGTCTTGTCTTCATTGCCACGGCAAAAGGGGCAGGTTTCCACATGTTTACGGGTATCCCTGGGTGCCGGGTCTTCCTGTTTTCTCGGGCGCATACCCCTGGCGGTTGCGACCAGGACCGAATTGCAGGGGACGATCGGGTCGATGCGTATTTCACGTGTGCCTTTATCTTCGTGTGACATTCTAACTTCCTGATTGTGTTCTAACCCGTATTTGCTGAGATATGCGGGTTAGCCAGACTAGATTATAGTAAGGTTCCTGTCAAAAATGGATATTTTCTGAATAGACGCATAGTTACTGCACTCCCGTTAACTTTTGAAGCGGGCATCAATGTGAGGGCATGAAACCGGCATAGCCAGATAAAGACCGTCTGCCGCAGGGATGCGGCAATCGAGCGGCCATGGATGGCGTTTTTTGCGCGTCTTGATTTGGCTATGCCGGTTTCATGTCCGCAATGCCCTGTTTAGCTCAAAACCGACTTGCGGTTTACGTTTCAGCTATATTTGTTGTGGGCTAACGGGGCAGCAGTGTCCCATTGTCTTGATTTATGGGAATGCCGGGGTTTTTCACCCTCTCTGCGTGCATATGTCTTGTCCCTTCAAGCCGATCTAGGTAACATTGCCTGACTGACAAAGCGGAGAAAAGATGATGTTCCACGGTAGTATGGTAGCCCTGGTAACGCCTATGCATGAGGGTGGTGAGCTGGATTACGAGTCAATAACCAGGCTGGTAGAGTTCCACATCGAAAATATGACCGATGGCATTGTGGTGGTTGGCACAACAGGTGAATCCGCCACCCTTGACCAAAAGGAGCACTGTGATCTGATACGGAATGTGGTTAATCGGGTGAGGGGGCGGATCCCGGTTATTGCCGGTACGGGTGCCAATGCAACCAGTGAGGCAATTCATCTGACCCGTTGTGCCATGGAGGCCGGTGCCGATGCCTGCCTGCTGGTTACCCCTTATTACAATAAACCGACCCAGGAAGGTTTATATCTGCATTACAAGGCGGTCGCAGAGGCCGTTCCTGTTCCCCAGATTCTGTATAATGTCCCCGGCCGTACCGCCTGCGACATGTTACCGGAAACGGTGGAGAGGTTGTCTCATATCCCGAATATCATCGGGCTCAAGGAGGCAACGGGGGATCTGGACAGGTTGAAACAAATCATGGGCCTGTGTGGTGACCGTCTGGATCTGTATAGTGGCGATGATGCAACGGGCAGGGAATTTATACTGGCAGGTGGCAGAGGGATTATCTCGGTTACCAGCAATATTGCCCCCCGGGCAATGCATGAGCTGTGTGAAGCTGCGCTGGCCGGCGATGCCGATAAGGCGCTGCAAATAGATAGCAGACTGGCGCTGTTACACAAGAACCTGTTTCTTGAGACAAGCCCGATACCGGTAAAGTGGGCCCTGTATGAAATGGGCCTGATGTCAGAAGGGATTCGTTTGCCATTGACGGTGCTTGATGAACAATACCATGAACCCGTACGTCATGCCTTGAGGCAGGCCGGGGTCATGCAATAAGATTTTAACAATTCAGGTAAATCATGAGATCAAAATATAATGCAGTTCCGCCAGTATTGGCAGTTTCACTGATGTTGGCATTATCTGCCTGTTCATACTTTAATAAGTTGTTGCCGAGCAATAAAGATATTGATTACAAAGGTTCGACGCAACAAAAACCGCTTGATATTCCTCCAGACCTGACACAGCCTGCTCAAAATAATTCAATGGACGTCCCTGATCTGGATCAGGGGGCCAACACCTATTCTGCCTATCATGGTCACCAGGATAAAACACGATCAAAAAATTCTGCCAGTGGTTCGATTCAGCCCGATGTCCGTTATCGTCATGAAGGCACACTGTCGTGGCTGGAATTAAAGGGAACACGGCAACAGGTCTGGCCTTTGGTACGTGAATTCTGGATGCAGAAGGGGTTTGTGCTTGTCGTAGACAAACCGAAGCTGGGTATCCTGGAAACAGAGTGGGCCGAGAACAGGGCTAAAATCCCGCAGGATACAGTCACAAAATTTATCGGCTCTGTGTTAGGAGGCCTCTATTCGACAGGCACACGTGACAAGTTCAGGGTACGTCTCGAACCGGGGGCAAAAAAAGGGGTGCTGGAGCTGTTTGTTGCACACCAGGGTATGGTTGAGAATATTGTCGGGGACATAACATCATCCGAAGGCACGGTGTGGGAGCATCGGCCATCTGATCCGGGTCTTGAGGCAAAAATGCTTAAGCTCATGATGGTTTATCTGGGTATACAGCAGAAGCAGGCAGCAACAATAATTGCCAGCAAAAAGGATCGTCAGCCCAACGCCTTTCTGCAACGCAATGAACAGAATCAAGGTTCATTGGTTCTGAAAAATGAATTCGCAAGGGCCTGGAGACTGGTGGGTCTGGCGCTGGACAGGGTCAGCTTCACCGTCGTTGACCGTAATCGCTCAAAAGGGATCTATTTTGTCAGGTACAGTGATCCCGATATAGACCGTAATCCGGGTTTCTTTGCAAAGCTTTGGTCAGGTAAAAAGGAAGAGGAAAAAGATCTGTATCAGGTGAAGTTGACAGCAGATCAGAATACGGTGCGTGTTGTTATCAGAGATGACAAGGGCGAGCCAGCCAATGCATCGATTTCTGAACGCATCCTCAAGCTTTTATTCGAGCAGTTGAAATAGAAAGGTTAAAAAGTATCTGAATGACATTACGCTTTGCATCTTTGGGTAGCGGGAGCAAAGGTAACGCCACGCTGGTTGAGTCTGGCAATACCTGCCTGCTTCTGGACTGTGGTTTTTCCACGCGTGAAGTCGAAAAAAGACTGACGCGACTGGACAGATCAGCCGAGGGTATTACAGCAATTCTGGTGACGCATGAACATACCGATCACGTCAATGGTGTGGGCCGGTTATCCCGCAAGTACCGGATCCCGGTTTACATGACATCCGGAAGCTGGTCGCAATGCCGGACACGTGAGGAATATCCTTTTATCACGCTGATCAGCAGTCATGTGGATTTTAATATTGAAGGTCTTGAAGTCAGGCCTTATCCCGTACCACACGATGCACAGGAGCCCGTTCAATTTGTTTTTTCAGATGGCCTCCATTCCCTGGGAGTGCTGACCGACAGTGGCTCGGTCACACCGCATATAATCAATATGCTCGATGGGCTGGATGCGCTGTTACTTGAGGGAAATCATGATATTGGTATGCTGATGGACGGGGATTATCCGGAGTACCTGAAGAACCGGGTATCGGGGCGACTCGGTCATCTGAGTAATGCACAGGCAGCAGGGTTACTGGGCAATATCGATTGCGGCAATTTGCAGCATATTGTTGCAGCGCATCTGAGTGAGAAGAATAATCATCCTGACCGGGTTATTGCGTCATTCTCGGATGCCCTGAACTGTTCTGCCGACTGGGTAGAACTGGCCTCACAGGAAACCGGATTTGACTGGAAGGAACTGGCTCAATAGTTACATTAACCGGGACAGACGACGAATTGTTATGCATGCCCTGTCACTGATCAGACTAATTTAGTAGAATGACATACTGCTGAACTCCGATTATCCAACAACAGGTAACATCAATGCTCCAACTGCAGGGTGCCCCGGCCTTTTCACAATTCAGACTGGAAAGACTTGTCGACAATGTTCGCTTGCAGCTTGCAGGGTTGTCTGCCATCTATGCTGAATATGTGCATTTTGTCGATCTGGAAAGCACGCTTGACAACCAGCAGCGGGAAATACTGGACAGCCTGTTGCGTTACGGGCCAAGGCTGGAATCCATGGGGCATCATGGCAGGCTTGTGCTGGTCATACCCCGCCCGGGAACGATTTCACCCTGGTCAAGCAAGGCAACCGATATTGCCCGTAATTGCGGATTGAAACACATCAACCGGATTGAACGGGGAATAGCCTATTACCTTGAGAAAGAAGGTGCTGAAGAATTCAGCCCGGATGAGCTCACCGGAATCCTGCCGCAGTTACATGACAGAATGGTCGAGGTTGGTGTGTTTGCCATGGATGATGCCGAGGCCTTGTTTCAACAGGCGGAACCGGCAGCCATGCAATCTGTGGATATTCTCGGCGGGGGGCGTGAGGCATTGCTCAGGGCCAATCGTGAGTGGGGGCTGGCGCTGGCAGAGGATGAGATCGATTACCTTGTCGAAAACTTCACCACACTGAAACGCAATCCAAATGATATAGAGCTGATGATGTTCGCCCAGGCGAACTCGGAACACTGCCGTCACAAAATATTTAATGCCGACTGGATTATCGACGGGCAGGCGATGGACCAGTCGTTGTTTGCGATGATACGCAATACCCATAAACAGAACCCGACCGGCGTCCTGTCGGCATACAAGGATAATTCCGCTGTTATCAGCGGGCCTGTTGCCGGTCGTTTTTACCCGGATACAGAAACCCGTATCTATGCCGGCCATGAACAGGAAATGTCGATCCTGATGAAGGTGGAAACCCATAACCACCCGACCGCCATTTCACCTTTCCCGGGTGCTGCGACGGGATCCGGCGGTGAAATTCGTGATGAAGGGGCAACCGGCCGGGGTTCAAAACCCAAGGCCGGACTGAGCGGCTTTTCTGTCTCGAACCTGCACATACCCGGAGCGAGGCAGCCATGGGAAACCGATCACGGCAGGCCCGGCCGTATTGTTTCGGCACTCGATATCATGCTGGAGGGGCCGATCGGTGCGGCCGCATTCAATAACGAATTTGGACGCCCTAATATTTGCGGGTATTTCCGTACCTATGAAGAAACGGTGCCCGGCCCAACGGGTTCCGAAATCAGGGGTTATCATAAACCCATCATGCTGGCGGGCGGGCTGGGTAACATCAAGGCCGATCATGTTGAAAAAAATATTATTCCGCCGGGTTCGCAACTGATCGTATTGGGAGGCCCGGCCATGCTGATTGGTCTGGGTGGTGGCGCCGCATCATCCATGGCAACCGGAAGCAGTCATGAGGACCTGGACTTTGCATCCGTGCAGCGTGGCAACCCGGAGATGGAACGCCGCTGTCAGGAGGTGATAGATCGATGCTGGCAGATGGGTGACCGTAACCCGATGATCTCCATTCATGATGTCGGTGCCGGGGGTCTCTCCAATGCCATGCCGGAACTGGTCAATGACTGTGGTCGTGGTGCACGTTTTGAATTACGTGCCATACCCAATGATGAACCGGGCATGTCGCCGATGGAGATATGGTGCAATGAATCGCAGGAACGGTATGTCATGGCGGTATCACAACAAGACCTGGATGACTTCATTGCACTGTGTGATCGCGAACGTTGTCCTTACGCCGTGATTGGAGAAGTGACCCGGGAACAGCATCTGGTTCTGGGTGACGGTTATTTTGATAATTTACCGATAGACATGCCACTTGAAGTTTTACTGGGCAAGCCGCCGAAAATGTTGCGTGAGGTCTCGCATCATCCATTTACCAAACAGGAACTGCAAACCGGTGGTATTGATCTGGCAGAGGCAGCAATGCGTGTTTTACGTCTGCCAACGGTGGCAAGCAAGAACTTCCTGATTACCATTGGAGACCGTTCGGTAACCGGCCTGATCGCACGCGATCAAATGGTCGGCCCCTGGCAGGTTCCTGTGGCCGATGTCGGTGTCACCACCAGCAGCTATGATGCCTGTTGTGGTGAGGCCATGTCCGTGGGTGAACGCACACCGATTGCATTGATCCATCATGCCGCATCTGCCCGCATGGCGGTCGGTGAGGCCCTGACCAATCTGGCTGCTGCACGCACGCGTGCGATGAACCGTATTGTCCTGTCGGCCAACTGGATGGTACCGGCCGGACACCCGGGTGAAGACGCCGGCCTGTTTGATGCCGTCAAGGCAGTGGGCATGGAATTATGCCCGCAACTGGGTATAGCCATCCCCGTGGGTAAGGATTCCATGTCGATGAAAACGGTCTGGAATAAAGACGGCGATACAAAAGAAGTTACTGCACCCTTGTCACTGGTTATCTCGGCCTTTGCTGAAATCACCGATGTGCGTAAAACGATGACACCACAACTGCGTATCGACAAGGGCGATAGCGACCTGATCCTGATCGATCTGGGCAAGGGGCATAACCGGCTCGGTGCATCGGCACTGGCGCAGGTATATAAACAGATAGGGCATCATGCGCCTGATCTGGATGACCCGCAATCGTTCAAGGCATTCTTTGATCTTATCCAGCAATTGAATGAGGATGGCCTGTTGCTGGCCTATCATGATCGTTCCGATGGTGGGCTGTTCGCCTGTGTCTGCGAGATGGCCTTTGCCGGTCATTGCGGGGTCAGTATTCAACTGGATGATCTGGGCGACGATGTTCTGGCCGCCCTGTTCAGTGAAGAACTGGGGGCGGTGGTCCAGGTCCGTCACACCGATACCGATGAAATACTCAAGTCGATCCATGATGCTGGTCTGGGCCATTATGCACACGTCATCGGTACATTGAATGATGAAGACCGGATCGAGTTCAGTATGGCACAGGAAATAGTATTGTCGTCATCACGCATTGAATACCAGCAGACCTGGACAGAAACAAGTCTGCACATGCAGAAATTACGCGATAACCCGGTCTGCGCACAGCAGGAGTTTGATCTGATAGCCGACGCACATGATCCCGGTATGGCCGTGAAAATTACATTTAATATGGATGAAAACAACAACCCTCCCTATATCAAGAAAGGGTTCCGGCCGGCAGTTGCAATCCTGCGTGAACAGGGGGTCAATGGTCACATCGAAATGGCGGTGGCATTTGATCGTGCCGGGTTTGAGTGTGTTGACGTACACATGAGTGATATTCAGGAAGGGCGTACCAATCTGGCCGACTTCAAGGGCATGGTTGCCTGTGGTGGTTTTTCTTATGGCGATGTTCTGGGTGCGGGCGAGGGCTGGGCAAAGTCAATTTTATTTCATCAGAATGTACGAGACAGCTTCAGTGAATTTTTTCATCGCGATGACAGTTTTGGCCTCGGCATCTGCAATGGTTGCCAGATGATGTCAAACCTGCACAGCCTGATACCGGGCACTGAACTCTGGCCGCATTTTGTCCGCAACCGGTCGGAACAGTTTGAGGCCCGCGTTGCAGTGGTTGAAATCATGGATTCCCCCTCGATTTTCTTTGCCGGCATGACCGGATCACGGTTACCGATTGCAGTTGCACATGGAGAAGGGCGGATGGAGTTTGTGCAATCAACCGGACTGGACAAATTGAAGCAGTCCGGTCTCGCTGCCACCCGATATGTAAATAATTATGGTGAAGCAACGGAAACCTACCCACTCAATCCCAACGGTTCCCCCGAAGGATTGACCGGGCTCTGTAATCAGGATGGTCGCTTTACGATTATGATGCCGCACCCGGAACGTGTATTCAGAACCGTGCAGCATTCGTGGCATCCTGATGACTGGCTCGAAGATTCGCCCTGGATGCGCATGTTCAGAAATGCGCGTGACTGGGTGGATTAAACAGTATCGGGTTACGCGTAATCCGTGCGAGGTTATGACATCATTCGTAAACTGCATCAACTGGCATCCTGTCCGAACAGGCCAAATTGTGTGTCCAGTCTTGCAATGGACGAGAACCATTCCATAGAACCGTTCACATGCAAACCTGATTCGGAGGCAGGATTGATGCAGTTGCGTTCCATCCTTTCGTCCATGAAAGGTATCGTGGTTATTACCTGCCAGCAAAATTATCTTTATGCTGAATGTAAATCACGCATATTCGGATTTATCGATGATCTTGAGTTTCGTCAGGATGAAAAGTCGGCTGTCGTTCATGTCCGTTCGGCCTCGCGTAACGGTTACTATGACTTTGGTGTTAACCGGCGAAGGGTTGAGAAAATCCGTCAACTGTTTGAGCAATAAAAACCGGGTGTATCAGCTAACGTGTTGCAGCTTGTTTATGAAGAGCCATAACCCCCTCCTTCCAGGACGACTCCACGGAAGGAGTCGGTAGGACAAAACCCGGAATGAAAGCCGGGGGGCAGGGGGTGGCGATCAGATACTGCCAGATATTATTCAGCTAAATCAGGCATGATATTTGCCACCTTCCCCTGTGATCCTTTCGTGATACTTTTGTTAGACTATCAGCATGTCAGGCGTGCAACTTTCCTGTCACGGGCAAGTCTTAACTGATGAGCCAATAACCGATTGTGAGCGGATTTATGTTGATAAAAAAACCTTCTGATATCAAAGCATCTGAAATTACCGATGAAAAACATTATAAAGACCGCAGAAAGTTTATGCAGGTGGGCCTGGGTCTGGCAGGTGCGGCTGCAATTCCAGGGCTATGGTTACCCGGGCCTGTGCATGCAGCACGGGAGAAACTTCAGGGTGTACAGCCATCACAGTACAGCAGCACTGAAAAACCTACATCCTACAAGGATATTACGACCTACAATAATTTTTACGAGTTCGGCACAAGCAAGACCGATCCGGCCAAATATGCCCACACGTTAAAACCTGAACCCTGGTCGATTGCAATAGAAGGTGAAGTGGCCAAACCCGGAAACTATCATCTCGAGGACATGATTAAGGCCAGTACTCTGGAGGAACGTATTTACCGCTTCAGATGTGTCGAGGCATGGGGCATGGTTATTCCATGGGTCGGTCTGTCTCTGGGGGATATGCTCAAACGGTTTGAGCCCACGTCGCGCGCAAAATATGTTGAATTTACGACCCTGTACGATCTGAAGCAAATGCCGGGCCAAAGGAGGAGTGTACTGAACTGGCCTTATGTTGAAGGTCTGGGAATCAATGAGGCCATGCATCCACTGTCGATCATGGCAGTTGGTTTATATGGCGAGGTTTTGCCGAACCAGAATGGTGCGCCGTTACGTCTTGTGGTGCCGTGGAAATATGGCTTCAAGAACATCAAATCGATAGTCAAAATACGTTTTACTGAAACCATGCCAAGGTCAACCTGGGCGGCATCGGCACCACGCGAATACGGTTTTTATGCCAATGTCAATCCGGCGGTCAATCATCCGAGGTGGAGTCAGGCCAAAGAGCGAATAATAGGTTCGGGATCAATCTTTGCACGGCGTAAAAAGACGCTGATGTTTAACGGTTACGCAGAACAGGTTGCGCATCTCTATGCAGGAATGGACCTGCGTAAAAACTTCTAGATCTGACAGGTATTTAAATGAATAATCAGACCCAGTGGTACGTGAAGCCGGTTGTATTTGTGTTGTGCCTGCTGCCATTTGCGTACCTGTTGTTTGGTGTTTTGACATCTGCGGATTTTCTGGGGGCCAATCCAGTCGAATACCTCGCGCACAGAACCGGTGACTGGGGCCTGCGGTTTATGCTGATTGTTTTGATGGTCTCCCCATTAAGGCGTTTGACTGGCTGGTCCGGTTTATTGAAATTCAGGCGGATGCTCGGCCTGTTCGCTTTTTTTTATGTCACGCTTCATCTGGTCGTGTACGTCGGCCTGGATCTTGGCTTTAACTGGCCGGATCTTGGAGAAGATATCCTTGAGCGCCCCTATATCACAGTGGGTTTCACGGCATGGTTGTTATTGATTCCACTGGCACTGACCTCGACCAGAAAGATGATGCGCGTACTGGGCAGACACTGGAAAAAATTACACCAACTGGTTTATTTGATAGCCTTTGCCGGGGTTGTCCATTATGTCTGGCTGGTCAAGAAAGACCTGTCCGAGCCGCTCATCTATGTCGGCATATTTGTGGTACTGATGTTACTGAGATTGCCTGCCAGGCTTACAAAACAGCCGCAGGTAAATTAACCTGTATTGTTATGCACCCAGTCGTTTGTATTTAATGCGTCTGGGCTGTTCAGCTGATTCCCCCAGGCGTTTTTTGTAATCTGTTTCATAGTCGGCATAGTTACCCTCAAACCAGGTCACCTGGCTGTTGCCTTCAAAGGCCAGCATGTGTGTGGCAATCCTGTCCAGGAACCAGCGGTCATGTGAGATAACGACCACACACCCGGGAAAGGTGAGAATGGCTTCTTCCAGTGCGCGCAGTGTTTCAATATCCAGATCATTGGTGGGCTCGTCGAGCAGCAGGACATTGCCGCCACTTTGCAATAGCCTGGCCAGATGTACACGGTTACGTTCACCGCCGGACAGGTCCTTGATAAATTTCTGCTGGTCAGACCCCTTGAAATTGAAACGGCCCACGTATGCCCGTGAATTGATTTCAAAATTTCCAATGCGGATAATGTCCTGACCATGGGCTATCTCTTCCCAGACTGTCTTGCTTCCATCGAGTGAATCCCTGCTCTGATCGACATAGGAGAGTTTGACCGTGTCGCCGAGACGAATTTCACCACTGTCGGCCTGTTCCTGTCCGGTCAGCATCTTGAACAAGGTTGATTTACCTGCTCCGTTCGGGCCGATAATTCCGACGATACCCCCTTTTGGCAGGCTGAAGTTCAGGTCTTCAACCAGCAGGCGCTCACCGAAACCCTTGCGGACATGGTTGGCTTCGATAACCAGGTCACCCAGCCGCGGTCCAGGTGGAATATACAGTTCCCGTGTTTCGTTGCGCTTTTGAAATTCCTGCGAAGATAATTCGGCATAACGTTGAAGCCGGGCCTTGCTTTTGGCATGCCTGCCTTTGGGGTTACTGCGCACCCATTCGAGTTCCGCCTTCATGCTTTTAATGCGTGCGGTATCCTGTTTTTGTTCTGATTCCAGTCTTTGCTCTTTTTGTTCCAGCCAGGAGGAGTAATTACCTTTCCAGGGTATACCACGCCCCCTGTCCAGTTCGAGAATCCAGCCAGCCACATTATCGAGAAAATAGCGGTCATGGGTAATGGCGACCACGGTGCCGCTGAATTCTTTCAGAAATTGCTCCAGCCAGGCGACAGATTCGGCGTCCAGGTGGTTGGTGGGTTCATCGAGCAGGAGCATATCCGGCCTGGACAACAACAGACGGCAGAGCGCTACGCGGCGCATTTCGCCACCTGAAAGTTTTGTAACATCGGCCTCCCAGGGAGGCAGCCGCAAGGCATCGGCGGCCACTTCCAGTGTCCGCTCCATGTTATGGCCGTCGCCCGCCTGGAGTATATTTTCCAGCCGGGCCTGTTCCGAGGCCAGCGCATCAAAGTCCGCATCCGGTTCGGCGTAGGCCGCATAAATTTCCTCGAGACGTGATTGCGCTGTGCTGATATTGGCCAGTGCCTCTTCCACATTGCCACGTACATCCTTGTCCGGGTTGAGCTGAGGTTCCTGTGACAGGTAGCCGATATTGATACCGGGCTGTGGCCGTGCTTCACCCAGGTACTCCGT